>JACCDI012108143.1_pt1 | contig 11625 bp, 5 predicted proteins | sample 7442791 | NCBI WGS metagenome assembly JACCDI01 (sample SAMN15323434, study PRJNA562643) | freshwater metagenome | isolation source: river surface water | place: USA:Blue River Watershed | collected 2017-08-15
ACCATTGATTATACAATCTATTATAAAAAAGATACAGTAGTAAATAGTCTTAATTATCAATTATTATATATAAAGTTCACAATTGATTATTTTAATGAAGGTACACCTAAAACTAACGGTGATATACGTTATGCTTTATTGAGAAATGACAAAGCAAATAAAAAAGTATATATAAAAGGATTAACAAATTTAAGTTTCAATTTGAACCTTGATACGAATGAACAACTTTATTATGACTTTAATTTAAAAGTAGGTGATGTTTATACTGCAAGACCAAAAACATTTTATAGTAGTGATTCACTATTCGTAAATAAAATTGATACAATTATCGATCCTGATAATATTAAACGTGCTGTATATACCATATCAACAAGAAATAATACTGATGAAATGACGAATGGGTATGTTATACAGGGTATAGGAGGTTATAATGGTTTAATTGGATATATTTCATCTATATGGAATAATGTTTATGGAGAATATTTTAGTTGTTATAATTTTTATGGTATTGGATATACTCCAAATTTCGGAAGTTTTACTAGCATAAGCTACAACACTTGCAATAAGCATATCTTTTCATCTGTAATTACTCCAAAATCACAAGTCATTAACCTTTATCCCAACCCTGCTTCCAACATCATTCAATTCGATCTCAACGAAAAAATAAATAATATCAAAATCTACAACAGTCAAGGAAAAATTATTTCGAATGACTTTTCACAAAATCAATACATCAACATTGAAAACTATTTACTTGGAATATATTTTGTTCAAATAATTTCAGACCAGAATATTTATAATGGAACATTTATAAAAATAAATTAATCACAACAACTGATTATCTGAAGCAAACTTCATTAAACCTGCAGTATTCTTAATTCCTAACTTATGTAAGATGTTCTTACGATGAGTATTTACTGTATATATACTTATGAACAGGGCATCTGCAATTTCTTGACTGCTCTTTTCTTTTGCTAGTAATGATATAATCTCTTTCTCTCTTTTTGTTAATGATAATGATTTGACAAAATCATCTTCAACCATCTCTTCTTTATTCCTTAAATCTTTACTTATATATATTTCCCCATTTAATACATTTTTAACTGCTTCTAGTAACTCATGCTTACCCGCATTTTTTAGCACATAAGCCATGACTCCTAAGCGTGTGAATTCTTTCATAAAATTATCATCACCATACATCGATAAAATCATAATCTTGGTGCTTTTGTATTTTTCAAGTATGATTTGACATAACTCAAAACCATTTGGTTTAGGCATATTAACATCTAATATTGCCAAGTCAATTTCGTTTGATTCAAAAATGTCAAGCACTTCTTGTCCGTTCGTTGCTACATGTATAACCTCTATAAATTCTACATCTGCAAAAATCATCATCAAGCCATCAATAAATATTTGATGGTCATCAGCAATCAATATTTTATAAGAAGTCTTTTTCATAAATAGGTATTTCAATAATAAAAGTACTTCCACGTTTTGGTTGTGAATCAATCGTCAGCTTGCCGTTAAAAACATCAATTCTTGATTTGATATTATGTAGACCCATACCCTCTTTTACTTTGTCTATATCAAACCCTTGTCCGTCATCTTCAACCATAAGTGTTATATTATCATCATTTTTGATTAATTGAATTGTGGCATATTTTGCATTAGAATGTTTAATAACATTGTTTATTAGTTCTAATGTAATTCTATACAATGATAATTCAAGTTCTTGGTTAAACCTATCACTTAAATTATATGTATCTAAATTGAAATAGATTCTACTAGAATTATTAATCTTTTTTATTATAGATTGTAATGATTGTATAAGTCCGAATTGCTCCATACCTGTAGGTATCATATTATGAGATATATTCCTTAACTCTATACAGGCTTTATCTATTAAATCGATTATGTTTTTGTAAGCAATGAGTTCTTTATCACTTAAATTTTTTTTATCTAATTCTAAAGATTCTGCATTCAGCTTTAAAGTTGAAAGCATACTGCCCATACCATCATGTAATTCTGCTGCAATTCTTTTTCGTTCTTGCTCTTCCCCTAGTAATAATGCTCTTTTTACTTCGTATTGTTTTTGATTTAATTCATTTGTCTTCTCAGATATTTTATCTGACAATTCTTTATTGATGTTCTCTTTGTAAATATTTAAGTCCTCTAATTGTTTAATCATTTTCAGCTGTATAACATCTTTCTCCTCTTTGTAATATCTAAATCGATCTAACAATGCAAGAGTTAACATTGCAGATTTTATTACTTCTCCAAACAATACATATTCATTTGTAAATACATTATTGTGTTCCTTCATTACTGAATAAAACATTATCGCAAATATGCTGATGAATGAACCTATTATGCCAACAATAAAAAAACGAGCAGGTAAATAATTTTTCGCGAAGAAATATGTTCCTAATATTATTAATCCAATGTAAAAAGGAGGTATCATTCTATACAATAACCAAATAGAGGCATAATAAATATCTCCCTCAAAGAATGATCCTACGATTATAATTAATGCAAATAACTGATAAAGTTTTATTACAAGAATCTGCCAATTTTTAAATTTACTACGCTCTATGAATGCTAGTAAAAACGATAGTCCCGATATGATTGTCAATGACATTAATATCGGCAAAGATCTATCTACCCAAAATGTAAAATCAGGCCATATATATATTGCCGCAAATCCACTCGTTGATAATTGTAATAAAGTTTGTGTTGTTAAATATGATGCGAAATAGATATATACTTTTTCTTTAATTAAAAAGAAAAGCATAATCGATAATGCCGATAATGCAGCTAATATTCCATAATAAAATGAAATGTTTGATTCTTTCTTTGATATATGTTCAATTAACCTGTCTTGCGAATACAATTGTAAAGGCGTATGTATTTTTCTACCTTTTAACTTAAATAATAAATATATAGTCTTAGTTTGATTGTATGCTACTTTGATGTTATAAATCGGATTACGATATTGAATTAATCTCTCAGATATTGGAAATGCATCTCCAGTTAATTGATGGCTTATTTGTTTTTTCCCTTCGTACTCAAAATATTCTACATGATTGATCAATGCATTATCTAAATACAAATAAAGTCTTCGATCAGTATTTGATTTATTACTAATAACTACCTTGATCCATAAATCATCTAAATATTCATCTTCAGCTAATATTAATAGTGGAGTAGTATTTTTTTTAAAATACACCTCTCCATTTACTAAATCCTCTATAGCTATGACATTTTCATCTGAAGATGTATAATCTAAAGATTTTCCTAATTCCAAATACTCGAAGTCATTTCCAATAAATACGGTGTCAGTCTTACTGGCCTTTGCGCCTTTAAAGCATAGAAATAGACTGAGAAAGAGTATTAACTTGAATTTCACCACGTAATTTGATAATATTCTTATTTAATAAAAATACTTATTTATTGGTATTTCGGTTCTAAATGAATTTAATTCTATTTGTATAGAACTACAACTAAACTAAACTAATTTAAACACTAAGTAAAGAGTAATGCAAAACATTACTCTTTTTTTATTTACCGCCAAAATTTGGCATTACAATCTCTTATCTTTATTCCATGGATAAAGAGAGAATAAGAAACAACGAAAAGTTTCAAAAAGCCCTAGAAACACTTAATGATAAACAACGTGAGGCTGTAACTCAAATCGAAGGCCCTGTTTTAGTCGTAGCCGGACCAGGCACTGGTAAGACACAGATCCTAGCTGCTCGTATTGGGCAGATCTTATTAGAGACAGATACTGATGCTCATAATATCTTGTGTTTAACTTATACGGATGCTGGCACTATTGCCATGCGTAAACGCTTATATGACTTTATCGGCCCTGATGCATATCGTGTTCATATATATACTTTCCACGCTTTCTGTAACGATATAATTCAAGAGAACCTCGATTACTTTGGTAAACTTAACTTAGAACCTATATCTGAATTAGAGCAAGCTGCCCTCTTTAAAGAATTAATAGATACCCTACCCAACAATTCTAAATTAAAAAAATATACTGGCGATGTTTACTTTGAAGCTAGTCGTATGAAAAATCTATACTCGACCATGAAAAAAGAAAATTGGTCAGTAGAATTTTTATTAGAAAAAATTGAAGAATACATAAAAGATTTACCTACTAGAGATGAGTTTATATATAAACGTGCAAATGCGAAAACTGGTGTAAAAGTTGGTGATGTAAAAGAAGCAGACATAAAAAAAATTACCGATAAATTAGATTTACTGAAAGGAGCCATACTTGAATACCCACGCTATTTGCAAAAAATGCATGAACTAAATCGCTACGATTATGATGATATGATCGTTTGGGTTCTCAATGCATTTAAAAGTGATGAAAACTTATTAAGAAACTATCAAGAAAAATATCAATACATTTTAGTAGATGAATATCAAGATACCAGCGGATCACAAAATGAAATTCTTAGATTACTAATTTCTTATTGGGACTATCCGAATGTATTTGTGGTAGGTGATGACGATCAATCTATCTATCGTTTTCAAGGTGCTAACATCAATAATATATTAGATTATGCTAATGAATACGCTGAGGTATTACATAAAATAGTTTTAACGAATAATTACCGCTCTACACAATCTGTTTTAAACGTCTCTAAAACATTAATCGAAAATAACTTTGAACGTTTGACTAAACATCTCCACCTAGATAAAAATCTATTAGCTAGTAATGAGCTGTATAGCAACATGACAAAAAAACCTCTCATCCGTGAATACGAAACACCGATGCATGAGCTGGTTCATATTGGTGAAGAAATTAAAACATTAATAAAAAATGGGGTTGAGCCAAAAGAGATTGCTGTATTATATAGAAATCACGCACAGGCAGCTGAACTAGTAAACTACCTGCAAATCGATAATATCGGAATTAACATTAAAAGAAAAGAAGATATTTTATCGCTTGCCTTCACTGAAAAAATCATCAATATTTTAAGATACATCGCATCTGAAAGAGATACTCCATATAGTGGCGACCAATTATTATTTGAAATCATGCACTACGATTTCTTTGATCTAGCACCTATTGATATCGCTAAAATTTCTGTGGATGTTGCTCATGAATCATACAAACAAAAAACTTCCATCCGCAAAAAATTATCTGAATTAGCAAATGCTGATAAAGCTGATTTATTTAATCAAGAAATAGAATCATCTATAAAAAGATTTTCTGCTGACATCGAATACTGGATTAAGGAAAGTTATAATTACACTCTTCAAGAACTCTTCGAAAAAATAATTCTTCGTGCCGGAATATTAAATTATATTATGCATTCAGAGAATAGAGCTTATTACATGGATGTGCTAAGTACGCTATTCAATTATCTAAAAGAAGAGAATAGGAAAAATCATGAGATGGATGTTGCTGGCTTTGTAGAGATGATTGACCTCATGATTAAAAATGGTATTCGTTTAGAAATAAACAAATCTAGTTATAATGAAAACGGAGTAAACTTTATGACCACGCATGGTTCTAAAGGACTAGAGTTTGATTATGTTTATATCATCTCCGTAAATAAAAAAGTATGGGATGTTAAAAAAGGTGGTAACAGAGAATACTCATTCCCCGATAATATTTTCACAAGTATTGTTGAGGGGTCTGAACTTGAAGAATCTCGCCGCTTATTTTATGTTGCTCTTACTCGTGCAAAACACTCATTAAATATTTCATATTGCGCAAAAGATGCATCGGGTAAAGATCTAGAATCATCACAATTTATTGCAGAAATTAGACAATCTGATGACTATGAATTCGAAACAGTAAAACTTAATGATGATTTACTATTTAAATTCCAAAGTATCCCTTTCTTAGAACAAGACAAACCTATTATTCAATTACTCGATAAAAATTATATTGATGTGTTATTAGAAGGTTATACTCTAAGTGTTACCCATCTAAGCAATTACCTCGATTGTCCTTTGAAATTCTACTTCCAGAATTTAGTGAGAGTACCATCGGGTAAGAGTCCGAGCGCTACCTTCGGACAAGCAGTGCATTGGGCCTTAAATAAGTTATTCAAAAACTTAAAAGAAAATAACGATGAATTTGCAGGTTCAAATTATTTAGTTGATCAATTCAAATGGTATATGAATAGAAATAGAGATTCATTTACTAAAGAAGATTACAAACGTCGATTAGAATATGGAGAAAAGATTTTACCTGAATATTATGAAAGCCATGTAAAAACTTGGAACAAAATCACATTGACTGAACATCCTGTTAAGAACGTTGAAGTAAATGGAGTGCCTATAAAAGGTAACCTCGACAAAATTGAATTCAATGGCAAAGAAATAAATGTAGTTGACTACAAAACTGGTAAGTACAAAAACGCTTTAGAAAAATTAAAAAGACCTAATGAATCAAATGAATTAGGTGGCGATTATTGGCGACAAGCAGTATTCTATAAAATACTTATCGATAACGATAGAAGTAAAGATTGGGAAGTTGTAAGTACTGTATTCGAATTTGTTGAACCAATTGATATTAATAAATCTAAAAAAGAGGATGAAAATAATAAAGAAAACTACCCTTTAGAAAAAGTAATCATCACAAATGAAGATATTGAAATTGTTAAAAATCAAATCAGTAATACATACGAAAAAATATTAAACCACGAATTCAATGAAGGTTGCGGTAAAGAAGAGTGTCACTGGTGTAAGTTTGTCAAAACTAATTTTAAAGAACAAGATATTATGAAATCAGATGAAGAATAAATCTTCATCTGACAATATCTTATTCTTAAAAATTTTTTCTTCTTTGACTTTCTAAAATTGATTTTCAGCCTTTGGCTTTTTGAATACAATAGTAATTAGCCGAGTACGAACTTATATAATTAGAATAACTGCTTGAGAGTATTTCTCTCTTCAAACATGTCACACCCTTGTATTCAAAAATTCCAAAGGCTTATGCGAATTTTAAGGGATTCTACTATTAAAGATTATTACAAATAGTTAAAATTAAAGACCTTCTCTGCGAAGTAAAAATCTCCCCAACCTTTTAAATTTTTAAATGAAAAGGAGTGATAATGATAATAGAAAAATCAATGAAATGACCGTTGCACTTATTAAGTTATAGCAGAGGAACAAATTGCTTTTTTCATTTACAAAATTTAAAAGGTGAAAAAGAAAAAGAAAATTAAAAAGGAAATAATATTAAATAATAAAGGCGGGTAACTAACCCGCCTTTATTTTATTTTAGATTGTATTTCTCCGAATACAATCTATAAAGCTCCTTCTGCTTATTATCTAAATCAATCTCTGCACCTTTAATAAACGCTCGTGTTACATTCGATGTACGCATGTCTAATAAATCTCCATCAGAAATTAATAGTGTTGCGTCTTTACCTATTTCTAATGAGCCTAGTGTTTTTGATACTCCTAAGACCTCGGCTGCATCTAATGAAACTGCTTTCAATGCTTCTTCTTTCGTTAATCCGTATGCTGCTGCAGTACCTGCCATAAATGGTAAGTTTCTTTGTTGCCAGCTACCATCGATTGATAAGCAGAAGGGAATTCCTTTAGCTTTCAAAATACTTGCACGCTTAAATGGTAAGTCAACATCTTCATCATCTCTGTCTGGTAATGCATGGGGTTGCTCTAATATCATACTTACACCTTGCTCCTTTATGAAATCTAAGGTTGTAATTGCATCATTACCTCCTGCTAAAACCGGAGTGATTCCATATGATTTCGAAAAGTTTACTGCCGAAGTGATTTCTTTTGCTGAACCTACTGCAATGATTAATTTTTTCTTTCCTGAAAAAATATCTCTCATTGCTTCAAATTTTAAATTCTTTTCAGCAACACTTGACATTTTTGAATAAGCATATGCTTCATCAAAAAATTTCTTCAACTCTAACATCGCTGATTCTGAATTTTTACGCTGCTCTTCTGCAGGTGGTGCCCACCATGCATTGAACACACGCATACGCGGCCAATTTACATGTACCGCCAAATCTGTTTTATAAACAGCATCTTCCCAGTTCCATCCGTCTAATTTTACTAATGATGAGGTACCAGGTATCGTTCCTCCTTGAGGTACTATCAATGCCGTTAAAATACCATTCGATCTAATCGTCGGAATTATTTTCGAATCTGTATTGTATGCAATGATCGAACGAACATTCGGATTCGTGTTGCCGACCTCTGCATAATCTAGTGTTGCTCTTATTGATTCAATCACCTCTAATCCGATTTTTGTAAAGGAAGCTATCAAACCCGGATAAATATGTTTACCTGTTGCATCAATAACTTCTGCACCTGTCTCTGATTGATTCGTATTACCTACATAGGTTAAAATTCCTTTTTCAAAAACGACAGTACCCTTTTCAATAACTTGTGTATTACCTATGTGGATGGTAGCGTTCTTGATAATTATTTTCTTACTCTGTACCTTACTTGGCTTTTGTGCCCAAGCATTTACACTCGTAACAAATATTAATATGATTATGATTATCTTTTTCATCTTGCTTAGCTAATTAGTACGACATTTCATTTTCTGCATCATCGCAATGATATAATTTTCTCTCTGCCTTCGCTGGCTTTTGCGTTGGCATTCCGATTTTCTTTTGATCTAAAGATTTCTGAATTAATCGTTCTCTCTCTTTTCTAATTTCTTCACGCAATTTCAAATCTCTCTCTGCATCAAAATAATCTATACCATCAACAAATGTTTTTACTGGCTTAGCATATATCGATAGTGGATGATCTGTCCAGATAACTAAATCTGCACTCTTACCTGCTTTCAAACTTCCTACCTTATCATCAACATGTAACATCTTCGCCGGATTTAAAGTAACCATTTTCAAAGCCTCTTCTTCTGTTACACCACCATATTTTACTGCCTTTGCAGCTTCTTGATTCAGACGACGTGCCATCTCTGCATCATCCGAATTAATTGAAGTATTTACTCCAACTTTCGTCATAATCGCAGCATTATATGGTATTGCATCTATAACCTCATATTTATATGCCCACCAATCTGAGAAGGTACTCGCATTGGCATTATGCATTTTCATCTTATCAGCAACTTTATATCCTTCTAAAATATGTGTGAAGGTATTCACATTGAAATTGAACATCTCTGCAACTTTCATCAACATATTTATTTCTGATTGTACATACGAGTGACAAGTAATAAATCTTTTTTTATTGATAATTTCTAATAATGCATCTAACTCTAGATCTCTTCTGAAACCAGGAGTCTTCATGCTCTGCTCATATTCTTTCGCTCTTGTAAATGCATCAATATAAACTTGCTCTACACCCATTCTAGTCTGCGGAAATCTTACTCTATTATTATCTCCCCAATTCGATTGTTTTACGTTTTCACCTAATGCAAATTTTATAAATTGATCAGCTCCTTCGAACTTCAACTCTTCTGCCATCTTGCCCCAACGCAATTTTATCAAAGCTGATTGTCCGCCTACAGGGTTAGCCGAACCATGTAATAATTGTGATGATGTTACTCCTCCAGCTAACTGTCTGTAGATATTTACATCATCTGGTTCTAATGCATCACCTATTCTAACTTCTGATGTTACCGCTTGTGTTCCTTCATTCACACCACGAGTTATTGCAATATGTGAGTGTTCATCAATGATACCTGCTGTTACATGTTTTCCTGTTCCATCAATTTGCTTGGCATCACCCGCAGCTATTGATTTTCCAACCTTTGCAATTTTTCCATCTACAATTAATACATCTGCATTTTCTATTTTACCTTCTGACTCATTCGTCCATACAGTTGCATTTTTTATCAACCACTTTTCTGCTTTCGGTAAAGAAGTGCTTCCATAAGCTGCAAATGGATAAACGATCTCTGCTACTTTTTCAGCTTCTTCTGCTTTTTTATTTTCCTCTTTCTTCTCTTCTATTTTCGATTTGAAATTTGCTGACCAAGTGATAACCGTACTCGCTGCCATTCCCTCACCCATCATTTTAATTGTGTTATTATTACTTAGGATGGTACCGCTTAATCTAATTTTTCCTTTTGCTGTACTGTCTGATAAATTAAAGACCATTGATATTTGATCTGCATTCCATTGATAACTCAATTTTACATTAGAGCTATCTGATTTAAGTAGACTTAATTCTGGTTTGTCTTTTGATCCTTTAATATTTAGTTCATATGATTTACCATTTGATAATTTCAAATCATACTTTCCTCTAATATCGAATGGCTTTGTTGTATTAATAACATATTGTGTTCCTTCTACCCAATTTTCTAAAATAGAAGCCTCTTCATCTGTCAATATATTACCACTGGTAATTATAAAGTTCGCTTTTAGTCCAGCTTTTAAACTACCCACCTGATCTGCTACTCCTAACATTTGCGCAGGTACATTTGTCAATGACTGCAATGCTTGTCTCTCTGAAAGCCCGGCTTTAACCGCCTTTCTCAAATTACCATAAAACTCTGAAGCCGATTTATTATCTGATGCAGTTATTGCAAAACGAATTTTTTCTTTTTCTAAATATGCTGCATTGTAAGGTGCGAGTTCCCAATGTTTCAACTCTGCAATGTTAACATTCAAGGCATCATAATAATCTTCTACATCATACACTTTAGGGAATGATAAGCCAATGATTAAATTAGCATTGATGTTTTTCAACTCTTTCAAACGTTGATACTCTGTACCATTTGCTTTGTAAACAAAACTTAAGCTGAACTCTTTTGCTATTTTATCTGCTCTGAAAATATCGTGTACATCCGAAACCTCAAATATTTTCAACATCGACTTCTGATTGTTCAATGCTTCGTATGAAAGATTATATTCTTTTTTATTTTTCTCATACCATGCAGCATCATAAAATGTCTGACGCAATAATGCGATACTACCCATTAAAGAAGAAGGGTAATCTTGTGTTGAATTACCTTTCGAAAAAGAATAATTAGCACTCACTTTATCTTTCACTACCACTAAATTCTCTTTATCAGTTTTTGTATTTACCAATACTGAAGTTCCTCTGGCAATACCGTCTTTTTGCAAACTCATCACCATTCCAAAACCCATCTCTCTTAATGACTTAGCTTTATCGTCTGATACAGTAAACTCTTCGTTCGCATTATACTCTGGCTTAACTGCCTCGTTCCAATGATAAGCTCCTTTTTTATTTGATAAGAACTGCGGATTACGATTGTTGTTGTTCGCACGTTTTAATTCAGGCATACCATAATTAGTATACATGTCAATGAACGATGGGTAAATGGTTTTACCTTCACAATTCACAACAATGGCTTCTTTAGGTACAGCAATTCCGGCACCTACATTCATAACCTTGTTGTCTTTAATTAAGAGCGTAGCGTTTTCTATAACTTTTTCAGCATCAATATAAATTTTTGCATTCGTAAATGCATACATATTTGATCGAGAATCTTTAACACCGTTTATAGGAAACGTCTCTTGAGCCTGTACTGTAATCAAGCTGATAAAAAATACAGCAATAACACTTAGTAGTTTCTTCATTTGTTTAGTATTGAATATCTAATATACTTAATAAAAACTAACATCATAAATTCTCAAATAAAGCGCTGTATATCAAGTCTGTTACCGTCACATTTTA
>JACCDI012173898.1_pt1 | contig 11620 bp, 11 predicted proteins | sample 7442791 | NCBI WGS metagenome assembly JACCDI01 (sample SAMN15323434, study PRJNA562643) | freshwater metagenome | isolation source: river surface water | place: USA:Blue River Watershed | collected 2017-08-15
CGCCCGACTGGGGCACGATTTCACCGGTGCGGTCGATGATCTGATCCCAGTGCGCGGCGATCCCTTCGGGGGTGCGCTCATCGGCGGGCAGGGCGACGCCCGGGGTCAGGGTGACGTAAGCGGCGTGATAGGCGCCAGCGCCGGCACCGCAGATCATGTTGGTCGGCGCATCCTCGCTCACCAGATAGAGCGCCATCGGGGCGACGTTTTCCGGCTTGAGCGCGTTGAACAGCGCCTCGGGCATGCCAAGGTCTTCGGTCATGCGCGTCCCGGCGACCGGGGCCAGGGTGTTGATGCGGACGTTGTACTTGGCGCCTTCCAGCGCAAGGGTCTTGGTGAAACCAGCCAGGCCCAGCTTGGCCGCGCCATAGTTGGCCTGGCCGAAGTTGCCGAACAGGCCGGTGCTGCTGGCGGTCATCAGGATGCGGCCATAGGCCTGTTCGCGCATCAGGTCCCACACCGCCTTGGTGCAGTTGGCGCTGCCGTTGAGGTGTACGTCGACGACCAGCTTCCAGTCGTCCATGGTCATCTTGGCGAAGCTCTTGTCGCGCAGGATGCCGGCATTGTTGATCAGGATGTGCACGCCGCCCCAGGCTTCCTTGGCCTTGGCAACCATTTCTTCCATCTGGGCATATTCGGTGACCGAGCCGCCGTTCGACATGGCTTCGCCGCCCATAGCCTTGATCTCTTCAACCACCTTGAGCGCGGCATCGGAATGGCCCGTGCCATCGCGGCTGCCGCCGAGGTCATTGACGACGACCTTCGCGCCACGCTTGGCCAGTTCGAGGGCATAGGAACGGCCCAGGCCGCCGCCGGCGCCGGTAACGATCGCAACACGGTCCTTGAAAGAAATGGTCATTGGCTTAGCTCCAAGAAAAGGGTGATCCCGCTGGGGAAGCGGAAGCTGCACTGGCACGGCTGGCGGCGGCTTTCAACAGGGTAGAAGGCCGGTGCGCTTGCCGTAACGGAACCCTGCGCTCAGGTGTCAAATTAATGTCATTTAGGGGTCCTAGATAGGTCCGCGAATCGAAACAAAATTGTCATGAGGGACCTGCAAATGAACACGGGAACGCGCATTTCCGCCATCGCTGTGGCCGTATCACTGGGCTGGGCCAGCCCGGCCTTGGCTGGAGCCAAGGAAGACGCTGCAATGCGTCAGGAAATCGCCGCAATGCGCGCCCAGATGCAGGCTCTGGCGGCCCGGGTGGATAGCCTTGAAGGGCAGCTGGATAGCGCCAAGGCCCGCGCGGAAAGCGCCGAAGCCCGCGCTTCCGCTGCAATAGCACAGGCCGAAGCGGCGAAGGCCGCGATCCCGGCGGTTACGACGACAGCCAAACCGGCGACGGACGTGACCTGGGATGGTGCGCCCAGGTTGGCGACCAAGGACGGCTTCAGCTTCAAGCCGCGCGGGCGGATGCAGCTTGATATGGCCGGAGTTGACGCCCCTGCCGGGATTGCTGGCCAGTCGAGCCTGGGCATCGCGACCGAATTTCGCCGGGTTTACCTGGGTGCTGACGGCACCATTCCGGGCGGCTTTGGCTATCGGGTTGAGGCGGAACTTGCCAACGGAAATGTCGATCTGACCGATGTTTACCTGAGCTGGAAGGCCAATCCCAAGCTCACCATCACTGTGGGTCAGCACAAGCCGTTCCAGAGCATGGATGACATGACCTCTGACCTGTTTACCAGCAACCTTGAACGCGCCTCGTTCAACACCGCATTCGGGTTTGAACGGCGCATTGGCCTTTCCGCAACCTACACCGGAAAGAACCTGCTGGTTCAGGGCGGAGTGTTCACCGACAATGCCGCCGACCTGAGTGTCGATAGCAACAACAGCTACAGCGTCGATGGCCGGATCGTCTTCATGCCCAAGCTGGGCAAGGGGCAGTTGCACCTCGGTGGATCCGTGCACCTGCGCGATTTCAACGATGGCCAGACCAGCACCCGTTATCGCGCGCGGCCGTTTGTGCACACCACCGACCTGCGGCTGGTGAACACCGGGAATATCGCCGCGACGGGCGAGAACGGATATGGGCTGGAAGCGGCCTATATCAATGGCCGGTTCCACGCGACGGCTGAGAGCAGCTGGATGACGGCGCGCCGCCCGGGCCTCGCGGATCCGACATTCAACGGCGGCTACGCGGAAGTGGGTTATTTGCTGACCGACGATACCACCGCGTACAAGGCGGGTGCCTATGATCGCATCCGGCCCAAGCAGGCGCTGGGCAAGGGCGGGATCGGTGCGATCCAGCTGAACCTGCGCTACGATTGGCTGGACTTGAACGATGGCGGGATCGTTGGCGGTCGTCAGCAGATCGGCAGCCTGGGCTTGGTCTGGATGCCGACCGACTATGTCCGGTTCCTGGCGAGCTACGGCCACATCTGGTTGAATGATGCCGCCCTGCCGGCCGCCGGAGACCGCAGCTACACCGCTGACAGCCTGGGCCTGCGCGCCCAGTTCGATTTCTAAAGCGCGGCAAGCGCCGGGATCAGGGCGTCGAAGTGGTCAATCACCGCATCGGCGCCCAGGTCGTGCACCGGCAGGTCGTTAAAGCCAAAGCTTACCGCGACACAGGGTAGCCCGGCCGCGCGGGCTGCGCCGGTATCGAAGGTTGTATCGCCGACATAGGCAGCCGGACCGCCACCGGACTGCGCGACCATGGCCTGCAGCGCGTCCGGTGCGGGTTTCAGCGGATAGCCGCCGCCACCGCCGATTACGCAGGCGAAGCGATCGAGCAGGCCCAGCTCACCCAGCAGTTTGACCGCCAGATGCTGCGGCTTGTTGGTGACCATCGCGATCCGGATGCCGCGTTCGTCCAAGCTGTCGAGCATGGCAGCCCCGCCCGGGTAGAGCGCGGTGTGAACCGCGATGTTGGCTTCGTAATGGGCCAGCAACACTTGCCGAAGACCCTCAAAATCGATCCCTTCTTCTCCGCCCGTCAAGGACAGGGCACGCCGAAGCATGAGCGCCGATCCGCCGCCGATCAGGTTGCTGACCTCGCTCTCCGGCAGCGTGGGACGATCAATTGTGGTCAGGGCATGATTGAGCGCCGCCCCAAGATCGCGCGAGGTGTCGAGCAGGGTTCCGTCAAGGTCGAAGCCAACTGTGGCAAAGCGGACTGTGGTCATCGCCCGCCCCGTGGCGCAGCCCGCTGGAATCGGCAAGCATTTGGTGGCATGGCAGCACCATGAGCCAGTCACTTGCCGTCATCGTCCTTGCCGCGGGCAAGGGAACCCGCATGAAAAGCGACCTGCACAAGGTGCTGCACCCAATCGCCGGTCATCCGATGTTGATGCACCTGCTTGGTTCGATTGGCGAGGTTGGGGTGGCGCGAACCGTGATCGTTGCGGGCGATCGCCGCGAACAGATTGAGGCGGCGCTGGCCGGGACCGGATCGGAAGTGGTGGTTCAGGAACCGCAGCTCGGCACGGCTCATGCCGCGTTGCAGGCCAAGGCCGCGCTGGCCGATTTCGAAGGGCTGGTGCTGGTCTGTTTTGGCGATGTCCCGTTTCTGGCTGCCGCAACGGTGCGGCGGCTCTGCGATGCCTTGTCATCTGGTGCCAAGGTGGCCGTGCTGGGCTTCCGCCCCGATGACACCGCCGCCTACGGCCGGATTATCGCCGATCCGGATGGCGCGGTCCGCAAGATGGTGGAGCACAAGGATGCGAGCCACGAGGAGCGCGCGGTCAACCTCTGCAATTCGGGCGTGATCGTGGCCCACAGCCAGGACATGTGGCGCCTGCTCGAAGCGGTCGGCAACGATAATGCGGCGGGTGAATACTACCTGCCCGATGTCGCCACCAATGCCATTGCCGAAGGCGCGCGGGTCGTGGTCGTCGAGACCGACGAGGCCGAAGTCATGGGCATCAACAGCCGTGCCGAACTGGCCGAGGCGGAAAGCCGCTGGCAGCAGCGCCGCCGCCGCCAGGCGATGGATGATGGCGCCTCGCTGATTGCGCCCGAAACGGTCTGGTTCGCCTGGGATACCAGGCTTGGTCGCGACGTGCTGGTTGAACCCAATGTGGTGTTTGGCCCCGGCGTTACCGTGGCCGATGGCGTGAAGATCCGCGGCTTCTGTCATATCGAAGGCGCCAGCCTTGCCACCGGGGTTGAAGTTGGCCCCTACGCCCGCCTGCGTCCCGGTGCGGTGCTGGAGGAAAAGGCCAAGGTCGGCAACTTTGTCGAGGTCAAGAAAGCCGTGCTGGGCAAGGGGGCCAAGGCCAACCACCTGTCCTATATCGGCGACGCCGAGGTCGGGGCGGGAGCGAACATCGGCGCAGGCACGATCACCTGCAATTACGATGGCTATTTCAAGTACAAGACCGTGATCGGGGAGCGTGCGTTCATCGGCTCGAACTCCGCGCTGGTCGCACCAGTCAAGATCGGCGCTGATGCCATTGTGGCTGCCGGCAGCGCCGTAACGCGCGACGTGATGGATGGCGAATTGCGGATCGTGCGCGGCGAACAACTCGTCAAGCCGGGCTGGGCTGACCGCTTCCATGATGCGATGAAGAAAAAGAAGGCTGAGAAAAAGGGATGAGCGCGACTAGGCACATCGCCCAGATCAATGTCGCGCGGTTCCGCGTGCCCAAGGATGATCCAGCCAATGGCGATTTCATGGCCGCGCTGGATCACGTCAACGCCATGGCTGAGGCCAGCAAGGGTTTTGTCTGGCGGCTGATCGGCGATGGCAATGATGCCACTGATCTTGAGGCGATCCCCGGCGATCCTGATTTCATCGTCAATATGTCAGTTTGGGACAGCGTCGAGGCGCTGGAAGCCTTCGCCTATCGTCAGGCGGACCACCGGGCCGTGCTGGCCCGGCGCCAGGAATGGTTCGATCCGATCGAACCGTCGTTCGCCTTGTGGTGGGTCGAACCGGGCCACGTGCCAACCGTGGCCGAAGGCATGGCGCGGCTGGCGCAGCTTGGCGCGGAAGGGCCGGGTCATGCGGTCTTCACTTTTCGCTACTGGCGTGAACAGTTGCGCGAAGCTGCTGTTTCCTAACCGTGCTGCAAACCCTGCACCTGCTTGCTGTCGGCGCTTGGATTGGCACTGTGCTGGTTGAGGCGCTGTTTGAACGGGCCTTGCTGGGGCAGGGGCGGGACAAGGAACTGGCCCTGGCGCGGCTGCACTGGCAGGTCGACAAGCTGGTTGAATTGCCGCTGCTGATCGTGGTTTTGGCCAGTGGAGCCAGGCTGTTGGGGCAGGTTCCGCTTGACCCCCTGCTGCGGGCCAAACTGGCCTGCGCGGCGTTGGCGATCTTCGCCAATCTCTATTGCATCTGGCTGGTTCGCCTGCGGCTGAAAGTGGCTGAAGCTGGGGCCTGGGAACTGTTCGCCATGATCGACAAACGCCAGCACCAGATTGGCGCGCTAGTGTTGATTGGCTTGCTGGGCGCCGCAGGCCTGGGAATGGCGCATTGACATGATATCATGATATGATATCAGTATATCAATGACCCGCATTCTCGCCGATATCCCAGAGGAAGACCTGGCCAAGCTCGATGCGGTTGCTGCTCGGGAGAAGCGTTCGCGCGCCTCGGCCATCCGGGAAGCAGTTAAGCTCTACCTTGTCCAGAATGCCGGCAATAACGATTGGATCGAGCGTGGTTTTGGTTACTGGGCGGATCGGGCCGATATTGGTGACGGTGTAGAATATCAGCGGTCCATGCGTGAGGACCGCACGCGAAACGAAGACATCTGACGCATGTCGGACCCGTTCTTTGATTCTAACATCGTGATCGATTGGCTGAGCCGCAAGGAACCAGCCAAAGCAGAACTTACGCGTTACAAGCGACACCGGATCAGCCGAATTGTCTGGACCGAGATTCTCGCGGGCGAACCGCTAGAGAAGCGTGAGATCGTGCGTGAACTGATTTCTGCGTTTGAGGTGGTGGAACTCGATGCCCGGATTGCATCTGCTGCGGCAGACATTCGCCACCGCACAAACATGAAACTGATGGATGCCTATGTCCTCGCCACGGCGCAAGTGAACGGTGCGATCCTGATTACCCTAAATACCAAGGATTTTCCTGCAGAAATGCCGGGCATCCGCATCCCTTACACCCTCTAAGCGAAAGCAAGCTCTATGTGCGGCATTATCGGCATCGTCGGCAAGGAAGAGGTCGCGGACCGTTTGGTCGATGGGCTGCGGCGGATGGAATATCGCGGCTATGACTCGTCGGGCGTCTGCACCCTGGCGGATGGTCAACTGATCCGTCGCCGCGCGCCGGGCAAGCTGTTTAACCTGGTCAAGGAACTGGCCCGCGATCCGGCCCCCGGTTCGGTTGGAATCGCGCACACCCGCTGGGCCACGCACGGCGCGCCAACCGCTGCCAATGCGCACCCGCACGCGACCGAAGCGCTTGCTCTGGTCCACAACGGGATCATCGAAAACTTCAAACCGCTGCGCGAGGCGCTGATTGCCCGCGGCCGCAAGTTCGAGAGCGAGACCGATACCGAAGTGGTGGCCCATCTGCTGTCGGAAGCGGTGGAGGGTGGGGCCAGTCCAGAGGAAGCGGTCAAGGCCGTGCTCCCCCAGCTGCGCGGGGCATTCGCCCTAGCGATCGCCTTCCGGGAATATCCCGACATGTTGATCGGCGCCCGGCTCGGCTCGCCGCTGGTGGTCGGCTATGGCGATGGCGAGACCTATCTGGGTTCGGACGCCCTAGCGCTGGCGCCGCTCACCCAGAAGATTGCCTATCTCGATGAAGGTGACTGGGTGGTCGTTACCCGCGATGGCGCGCGGATCTATGACAAGGACAACAATCCCGTCACGCGTGAGGTCACCACCTCTGGCGCCTCGGCCGCCGCGATCGAAAAGGGCAATTACCGCCACTTCATGCAGAAAGAGATTTTCGAGCAGCCGACCGTGGTGGCCCAGACGCTGTCGAGCTATGTCCGCCAGGTCGACCAGTCAGTTGCCCTGCCGCAATTCGATTTCGATCTCTCGACCATAAAGCGCGTCACCATCGTCGCCTGCGGCACCAGCTTTTATGCAGGAATGGTCGCCAAGTACTGGTTTGAGCAATTCGCCCGGCTGCCCGTCGACATCGATTTCGCCAGCGAATTCCGCTACCGCGAGCCGGTGCTCGAGCCGGGCGGACTGGCCCTGTTCATTTCGCAGAGCGGTGAGACTGCGGATACCCTTGCCGCGCTGCGCCATTGCAAGCAGCATGGCCAGACCATCGCGGTGGTGGTCAACGTGCCGACCAGTTCGATGGCGCGCGAGGCCGACCTGCTCTTGCCTACTCACGCCGGGCCAGAAATTGGCGTGGCGAGTACCAAGGCCTTTACCTGCCAGCTGGCAGTGCTAGCCGCGCTGGCCGCGCACATGGCGGTGAAGCGCGGGCGGATGACCCGCGCCGAAGAGGCCGAGGTGGTTGATCATCTGCTGCAGGCCCCGGCCAGCTTGAATGCGGCGCTTTCGCACGATGCCGATATTGCGGCCATGGCCCACCTGATCGCCCCGGCGCGGGACGTGCTCTACCTGGGCCGCGGACCGGACTATCCACTGGCGCTGGAAGGGGCGCTGAAGCTGAAGGAAATCAGTTACATTCATGCCGAGGGCTATGCCTCGGGCGAAATGAAGCATGGGCCGATCGCCCTGATTGACGAGGCCGTGCCGGTGATCGTCCTCGCGCCATCCGGTCCGCTGTTCGAAAAGACCGTCAGCAATATGCAGGAGGTTCGGGCGCGGGGCGGCAAAATCGTGCTGGTTTCAGACCGCGAAGGGCTGGACGAAGCAGGCGAAGGCTGCCTTGCCACGATTGAAATGCCGCAAGTCCACCCATTGATCGCGCCGCTGGTCTATGCCGTGCCGGTCCAACTGCTGGCCTATCACGTTGCCTGCGTGAAGGGGACCGATGTGGATCAGCCGCGCAACCTCGCCAAATCGGTGACAGTGGAATAGCGACAAGCCGTCGGAAGACTCGGCCTGGGTTTACGCGAAGCTAAGAACTTGCCGCTATCCGGGGCGGGTGAAAGCCACGGCATCCCCCGCTTCAACCCTCCCGCGCAGCTTGCCGGTCATGGCTGTGCTTGGGCTCGCCAGTCCGGGTGATGCCGATTGGGCTCGGCTGCGGGGCTTGCAGTATTCGAACCTTGCCCGGGTCACCAAAGTACGAATCCTTGCCCATGCTATCGCCGGAGCCGGGGTGTGCTGGCTGTACCTTGGCACGATCCATGCGGCCTTACTCGTCTGCTGGCTGGCCTTGCTGGGGGGGACCCTGTTCCACGGGGCCAAGGTGGACAAGACGCTGAGCGATGCCGATCGGCGTCGCATGTCGCGCGACGAAGTTGATCGCCAATCGCGCAGTTCGGTCGCCAATGCCCTGGCATGGGTGATCCCGATGGCCGGTTTCGCGCCCTTCGGATCGCCAACGGCGCATCTGGAATTATGGGCGATCACCGCCATGCTGCTGACCGCCTCGGCGGTCCTGCTGCCAGCCGTCCCCCTGGCCAACCTGCTGTTCGCCGGTGTCGCCGGAGGCGGGGCGATCGCGAGCCTGTTGTGGGCCGGGAATTACGAAATGACGATCGTTACGGTTGTCTGGCTGGCGGTCATTGTGGCGGGCTCAATCGAGAATGCGCGCTCGTTCCTGACTGCGCGGATTGCCGAAGCCGGGGTTGCCGAAAAGAACGAGGTCGTCTCGCTTTTGCTGCGTGAATTCGAAGAGGGCGAGGCCGACTGGCTGTGGCAGGTCGATACCTCGCGCCGGGTGCGTTCGGTCAGCCCACGCTTTGCCTTCGCCCTGGGCAAGCGGGCTGACGAAATCGATGGCATGCCCTTTATCCAGCTGATCGCCGGGCCCGCCTGGGATTCCGGCCAGTTCCCCTCCAGCCTCCATGACCTGGCGGAACGGCTCAAGCGACGCGAGAGCTTTTCGAACCTGATTGTGCGCGTTCATATCAATGGGGAACTGCGCTGGTGGGAACTGTCGGGCACGCCCAAGTTTGATGACAAGGGAGGTTTTGATGGCTTCCGCGGCGTTGGTTCAGACGTGACCGCGCAGCGCGAAAGCTCGGAAAAGATCGCCCACATGGCGCGCTTCGATACGCTGACCAGCCTGCCCAACCGCATGATGGTGACCGAGGCGCTGGGCGATGCGCTGCGTTATGCTGCGCAGTGGCGCACCAAGTGTGCCTTCATGATGATCGACCTCGATCGCTTCAAGGCGGTCAATGATACGCTGGGCCATCTGGTCGGTGATCAATTGCTCGCACGGGTTTCGGATCGGCTGAAGTCAATCATGACCGAGAATGAGCTCTGTGGCCGCCTTGGCGGGGATGAGTTCGCAATCGTGGTCCGCGACGCCTCTGATCCGAACTGCCTGCAGCGCGTGGCCGCCAACGTGATCCACCAACTGTCCCAGCCTTATGAGGTTGATCACCACACGCTGTACATTGGGGCCAGTGTCGGTTCGGCTATTGGCCCGGACGATGGCAACACCGTCGAAACGCTGATGCGCAATGCCGATCTTGCGCTCTATCGCTCCAAGGAAGAGGGCGGTGGTCAGCACTTCAACTATGAGCCCTCGCTCCATGCCCATGCAGAGGAACGCCGCAAGCTGGAGTTTTCGCTCCGCCGCGCGCTGGAGAAGAACGAGTTCGTCCTGAACTTCCAGCCAGTCGTTGATGCGAAGGACGAATCCATCGTCAGTTTCGAAGCGCTGCTCCGCTGGAACAGCGAAGAGCACGGTTCCGTCAGCCCGGCCAAGTTCATTCCACTGGCCGAAGATACCCGTCTGATCGTGCCGATCGGCGAATGGGTCCTGCGCGAGGCCTGCCGGGAAGCGGCGGCTTGGCCATCCAAGGTCAAGGTCGCGGTCAACGTCTCGGGCGAGCAACTGCTCGACCCCAGCTTCATCCCCAGCGTGGTGACGGCACTCTCAAGCACCGGCCTGCCGGCCCAGCGGCTTGAGATCGAGGTTACGGAATCGATCTTCGTCCGCGACACCAATCTGGCCCGTCAGGCGCTGGAACAGATCATGGCGCTGGGCTGCGGGATTGCGCTCGACGATTTTGGCACCGGCTATTCGTCGCTGGCCTATATTCGCAACCTGCGCTTTTCGACCATCAAGATCGATCGCAGCTTTGTGCAGGGCGCGTCGGCCGGGAACCCCGAAAGCCTGGCGATCATCCGTGCCGTGGTTGCCATGGCCGAAAGCCTTGAGATGTCGACGACGGCCGAAGGCGTGGAAACCGAGCGCGAATTGGCGATCATCCGCGACCTCGGCTGCCGCAAGATCCAGGGCTATTACTTCGGGCGGCCGATGCCCGCGCTGGAAGCGCGCGGACTGTTCGGCAAGTTAGACCTGCGTCAGGTCAGCTAGGCTCAGGCGCCAACCAGGCCGCGCACGGCGCTTTCGAACAGCGCGCGGCCATCGGTGTTGCCCTGGGCCGTTTCAATCACCCGTTCGGGGTGCGGCATCATGCCCAGCACATTGCCTGCGGCATTAAGCACGCCGGCAATGTCCCGCGCGGAACCGTTCACGCTTTCGGCATAGCGGAAGGCCACGCGGCCTTCGCCTTCCAGGCGATCAAGCGTTTCGGAATCGGCAAAGTAGTTGCCATCGTGGTGCGCGACCGGGATCGTGATTTCCTGTCCGGCGCTATAGCCGGCGGTAAACAGGCTCTGCGCGTTTTCCACCTTCAGCTTCACTTCGCGGCAGACAAAGCGGATCCCGGCATTGCGCATCAGCGCGCCGGGCAGCAGGCCAGCCTCGGTCAGCACCTGAAAGCCGTTGCAGACGCCCAGCACCGGCACGCCCTTGCCCGCGGCGGCAATCACCGCCTGCATGATCGGGCTGCGCGCGGCCATCGCGCCAGAGCGGAGGTAATCGCCATAGGAAAAGCCACCGGGCAGGGCGATGAAGTCCAGATTGTCGGGCAGGGCGGCGTCGCCGTGCCAAACCCGATGCGGCGCGGTGCCGGAGACCTTCTCCAGCGCATCGGCCATGTCCCGGTCACAGTTGGAGCCCGGGAAGGTGATCACGGCCGAGCGGAAGCTCATGCCGGCACCCGTTCGATGCGGTAATTCTCGATCACCGTGTTGGTCAGCAGCTTGCTGGCCATTTCCTCCAGCTGGGCATCGGTAACGCTGGCATCGACTTCCAGCTCAATCATCTTGCCAGCGCGCACGTCCTGCACCCCATGGATGCCTAGACCTTCGATGGCATGATGGATCGCCCGGCCTTGCGGGTCGAGCACCCCGTTCTTGAGGCTAACGAAAACGCGGACCTTCATTACGGGGCCTTTCGGGCTGGAGGCAGAGGAGTCGGCCGCGCCTATGCCGCCTGAAAGCGTTCGGGGCAAGCGTTCAGCAGCGATCATCCCCGGTCGGGAAACAGCGCGAGGGAGGTCAAGTGTGCGGTGATCGCCCCGGCCAGTTGCGCCGCGATGAATCCGGGGACGTCAGCGGGGGCAATCCCGGCAAAACTGTCGCTCAGGCTGCGGGCAATGGTGATCGCCGGATTGGCGAAGCTGGTGGAAGACGTGAACCAATAGCCGGCGGTAATGTACAAGGCGACACTGGCCGGCACGGACTCGGGCCGATGGCGCAAGGTGCCCAGGATCGTTAGCATCAGGCCAAACGTTGCGATGAATTCACCCAGCC
>JACCDI010314490.1_pt1 | contig 11618 bp, 6 predicted proteins | sample 7442791 | NCBI WGS metagenome assembly JACCDI01 (sample SAMN15323434, study PRJNA562643) | freshwater metagenome | isolation source: river surface water | place: USA:Blue River Watershed | collected 2017-08-15
ACAGGACCTTCTTCCCAAACGCTGCATTATACTGCTCACGGTGGATGCGACTCTGCAGTGGTGATGAGTTATTTTGTTCCTGAAACCTTTATTAATGCGTGTGCACAACCGCCACACTTATTACCGAACGGTGTCTATACTAGTACACCAGGATCTTATACAACTACTATACACACTGTGCAAAGTCCATATTGTGATAGTATGATCATTCACACGGCCATCTATGAAATGCCAAAAGTTGATTTTAGTTTTCAGGATACGATTTGTATTGGACAGTCAGTGAATTTTACCGACTTCGTTATTCCAGACACTTCGATGCCTAATGCAACGATAAATTTGATTTCGGAGCAGTGGCATTTTGGTGATACCTCGCTAGCAAGTATCAATCCGAATAATCCGAATTTCGCAACAACTCATAACTATGCCTTGCATACGTATCATACAAGTGGCGTGTATCAAGTAAGCCTGGTAGTGATGAATCCTGCGGGTTGTTTTGATACTATCACGAAGCCGATTTATGTGATTCGTAAGCCGAAGCCAATGGCCATTACAAGCACACATGATTCTGTCTGTATTCCGTATGATACGACCACTATCTATTTGCAAGGTAATTCAAAGTTTGGATGGACTTATTTCTGGGAATTGAATGGTGCACAATTGGTAAAGGGAAATGTAAACAGTTCGAAACCCATCAAAGTTTCATGGTTTGTTGCCGGAACGCATGCCGTGTTATTACATGCATATCCACCACCAAATGATACCGCTTGTCCGACAGTGGATACTGTATTCATTCATACAAAAGGAATAAACCCTGATGTACATATTATGGGGCGGGATATTATCTGTGCTCAAGCTACAGATACCTTATTAGCAAGCTCTTTAGCCTCACAATGTGGTGCTTCGACGATGGGCTGTTCTAATCCGTACACGTATGTCGTGGGAGCTTATAAACCGCAATTAGTTGCTTGGCAAAATGTTGCTGTGAGTCCTTTCAAGACAGGCAGTCAACGCGGACGTATCCAGTATTTGTATAGCGCCAGTGATTTGAATGATTTGGGTTTGAATGGGGCTTGTACTATCAGCGCAATAGCTTGGCAGATTATTAATAAGCAAAGCACGACTCCGGTTAAAAATTTTACTATCAAGTTGTCTTGCGTGCCTTATATCACATTCCCAGGAATTAATATTTTTGATACCCTCACACCTCTTACAACCGTTTATACAACGAGTTCTTATTCTTCTGTAATGGGTATGAATCATTTCGTTTTACAGACCCCCTACAATTGGGATGGCGTGAGTAACTTGTTGTTAGATATTTGTTTCGATAACGGGAATGCTACTAGCACGGATGATGTAATTGCAGCTTTTAGTGGCTTAGCCTGTCGCTATAATTTTAGCAATATGCAAATGGTCGGAGGCTCCTGTGCAGTACGTAATTCAATGTTGAATACCACCTCAACGCCGTATTTACATTTAAGTGTGTGTCGTAATTATACCGCGACGCCTGCTGGAACGCAGTTTACGTGGACCTCCTCTCCAAATGGTTTTTCAGCTAGCGGATCACCGATTGTTGTAAATCCAGCGCAAGCCACCACTTATTATGTCAACGCCTTTAATGGTGTTTGTTCCTCCACTGATAGTTTTAGCGTTTCTTCCCCGGCTGTGCAGACAAGTATTCATTTACCGAAGGATACTTTGTTGTGTAAAGGAACAGGCCTTACGCCACCCACTTTTCTTCTACAATCGCAAACCAATGGTTTACATCAGATATCTTCTGCGTTAAGTTGTATGCTGGCACCGCCATGTGCGAAGGCTGATTTTAGCGTGAACGTGGGTAATGGAAGTATACTGGCAGGACCTTGTTCTCCGTTTTATGGAATCATAGAAAATCATAAAATGACGATGCGCTATAAAGCGAAAGAACTTCGTCAAAGTGGTTTGTCGGCTTGTAGAATTGATAGTATCGGATTTTTTGTATCGAATAAAATGTCGATGTTACCATTTGGAAATTTTACTATTAAGATGCAGTGCGGTGATCCCAATGCAGCTTCCATGTCGAACTATCCTGGTGGAAATATCGTTGCTTATTTCCCAAGCCTAACGACAAATGCGGGCTGGACGATGTTAGCGTTGACGAATGCTTTTGTGTGGGATGGCGTCAGTGATTTAATTGTGGAGACGTGTTACAGCTCTGGAATATTCCAAATCGGTACAGATGAAGTTCGTAAGTCTTTACACGCAGAAGTTCGATCGATTTATGGTTATTCAAATAATCCGATGGCTGTTCCTGGCTGTAATATTTTTCAGTGGGTATTTAATACCTCTTATAATTATTCTCATGAGTTGCCTGATATACGACTTGCTGTTTGTGATGCCGACTCTAGTATTAGTGTACCATTCGTTTATACTTGGCAGTCTTATCCGCTTGATTCTGCTACGATAGGCGCTACTGGTCCGAATATAACTATTCAGCCGGCACAAACGACTACCTATGTGGTGAGTTTGTTGAATGCTGCAGGTTGTCCTGCTACAGACACTTTCAAGGTAGTATTGGCGGATCCATCCATACCAGATACCACGCACATTCATTTATGTGCTTCGCAAATATTTAATTGTGGACACGGTCATATTCTCACGCAAGCGGGTTATCATAGCGATACCTTAGCCAATAAATTTGGTTGCGACAGTATTCATGTTAGTAGTATTGTGCATCATGTTAGTAGCCGTGATACCGTAATTTATTACTCTTGTGCGAATCAATCGCTAGTGCTGCCAAGTGGTCAAATAGTTACGCAGACGGGTTTGTATCGGGATACTTTATTGAATCAGTATTTGTGTGATAGTTTTATTGTATATGATGTTAAGGTGCTTCCTGCCAAAGACACTACCTTAAATGCACGTGTATGTGAAGGCGATTTATATACTTTACCAAATGGTCATAAAGTATGGTTGGCAGGTGATTACTATGATACTATTTCTTCGGTGAATGGCTGTGATAGCGCAATTAAAATTCATTTGACTATTAGTCAGAAGCCTTATGTAGACTTAGGTCCGGATACATTTATTTGTTTACAGCAAACATTACAATTACATATTGCAGATTCAATTGCGACACAAATACTATGGAGTGATGGAGCTGTGAGTCCAAACTATTCCATACACTTACCTGGCATTTATTCGGTGACGGTTTCGAATCCACCTTGTAATGATGCTAGCGATCGAATCGTCATTAAGCAATATGATTGTCAGTGTGATTTAGTTATTGCAAATGCGTTTACACCTAACGGAGACGGGTTAGACGATCGTTTCTTCCCGATTATTCAATGCGACTTGCCATATGCTAATTTTGTGTTCCGGATTTTTAATCGTTGGGGTGAGTGTGTTTTTTATACGAGCGATCCAATGAATATAGGCTGGGATGGTGCTTACAAAGGCCGTCAACAGCCAATCAGCACGTTTGTTTATGAGCTAATTTACACGGATCCTTTTACGCATTTAGACTATTTTAGAAAGGGAAATGTCGAGTTGATTCGATAAAATGACTTTAATCATTGTTCGGTTACTAAGGATTGCTTAACTTGTTTAAAATCTTTGCTATGCTTATACAACAATTTACTTCTTCGATAAAGCATCCTGAGTGGAAAGAGCTAGTTTCTCCTGCTCGTGCTATACAGGCACAATTGGTATTCGTCTTTATTACGCCTAGCAAAGCAAAGGACGAATCAATTCTTAGTTTTGTTCGTGAAAAATATCCTACGGCTCATATTATGGGTTGTAGTACTTCTGGCGAAATTGCAAATGGAGTTATTGAAGATGCTGGCGTTGTCGTTACTGCGATTGAGTTTGAGCATACCAAATTGGAAAAGCATGCGGTATCCCTTAGTGGTGCAGCGGATAGCGCACGCGTTGGAGAGGCTTTAGTAAATCAATTTACGAAAGAAGGGCTCCGTCACATATTTGTCTTAAGTGAAGGTCTTAATATCAACGGTACGCATTTGGTCGAAGGTATGCGTTCGGTATTACCGAAGGAAGTGAATGTGACTGGAGGCTTGGCTGGCGATGGAGGTGATTTCGTTCAGACGTATGTTATAGACGGCGAGCATGGTGCTAGCGGAGACAGAGTGATTGGCTTAGGTTTCTATGGCGATAAAATTAAAATTGGCTATGGCTCTTATGGCGGTTGGGACATCTTTGGCGTAGAGCGTTTAGTGACTCGTTCAGAAAATAATGTCTTATACGAAATCGATAATATGCCTGCCTTGAGCTTGTATAAATCGTTTCTAGGAGATTTGGCTAAGCAATTGCCTGCCTCCGGATTATTATTCCCTTTGAGCCTTAGAACGAATAATGTTGATGAGCCAATTGTAAGAACTATTCTCGCAGTGGATGAAGCAAAGCAGAGTTTAACCTTTGCGGGAGATATTCCCGAAGGAAGTTATGTGAAGTTGATGAAAGCAAATGTGGATCATCTGATAGATGGCGCGAACCAAGCTGCAGAGCGTGCTAAGCAAGGTTTTTCTGACGAAATAGAATTTGCATTATTGGTGAGTTGTGTCGGACGAAAATTGGTGATGAAGCAAATTACTGAAGAAGAAATAGAAGCGGTACACGAAGTGGTAGGTAGAGATGCAGTACTTACTGGATTTTATTCTTATGGTGAAATTTCACCTTCTAAAATGGGTGCTACTTGTTATTTGCATAATCAGTCGATGACTATCACCACATTCAGCGAGAAATAAGGGTATGGTGAACAAAGGAATGCATCGTTTATTGGCACGTCAGATGAAGAAGTTGGTTCAGCCAGAATGGTTGGAAATGCCCGGCTTTGAATCTTTTTTAGAGTCGATCAACGAGGCCTATCAACAACATGATTCAGAATATAAGCAGCTCGAACATATTTTTGAATTGAGCGCTAAAGAGTCCTTTAAAGAGCTGAGTAATTTTCGATTGGCTTTAGATGAAGCGGCTGCTGTATTTATCATTGATACGAAGCAAATTCTTCAGTATGTCAATGAAAGGTTTAGCGAGGTGACAGGTTATTCACGCGAGGAGGTATTGCAAAAGCATTATAGCAATTTCTTTCCAGTAGATAATTTTACCAATGAATATTTAAAAGGGATTACTACTGAAATAACGCAAGGGAAGGTTTGGAAGGGGGAGATACAAGGTCATCATCGCGATGGAACAAAATATTGGTCGGATACCACCATCGTACCCTTTGTGAATAGCGAAGGACGTCCTACGCAGTATTTGTTCATCTCCATTGATATTAGTGCGCGTATTGAAATTGAGGAGAAACAAGCAGAAGTCTTGATGGAGTTGAAGAAATCCAACCAAGAGTTGAATGACTTTGCTTATATCATTTCGCATGATTTAAAAGCGCCTTTACGCGCAATCGGATCACTTACGAATTGGCTTAATCAAGATTATCGTGACAAATTAGATGAGCAAGGACAGCAGCTAATTGATCTCTTAAATCAGCGTACCGTACGTATGCATAATTTGATTGAAGGGGTATTGAATTATTCCCGCATTAGCCATATACATCATAGTATGGTTAAGCAGGATGTCAATGAAATTGTGAAAGGTGTAGTGGCCGATTTGAACTTGCCTACAAATATTCAGGTTAAAATAGGATGTGTGCTGCCTGCTGTTTGGTTTGAAGAAACCAAACTCCGTCAGGTATTTCAAAATCTAATCGGTAATGCGGCGAAATACATGAATAAGCAGCATGGCCTAATCGAAGTGCTATGCAAAGAGGATGAAAGCTTTTGGTGGTTTGAAATTAAAGATAACGGACCAGGTATTGATGAAAGCCATTATCAGCGCATCTTTAAAATTTTCCAGACACTACAACCCAAAGACACCTTCGAAAGTACTGGTATCGGTTTGTCAATTGTTAAAAAAATCGTCGAAATGGGGGGCGGAAGTATACATTTGACCTCAAAAATAGAAGAAGGAACAAGCTTTTTCTTTAGCATACCTAAAAATCATTAACTTCGTAGAGGACACCCGCTAAGAATAATAATATGGATAGTAATAAGACTATTTTATTGTTGGAAGATGATATGGTTGATGTGATGACCATTCAACGTGCTATGTCACAATTGGGTATTAAAAATCCATTAGTGGTAAAGTCGAATGGGGAGGAAGGTCAATCTTTTTTAACAACAGCTACAGAACGTCCGCATCTCATACTTTTGGATATTAATATGCCAAAGATGAATGGATTGGAGTTTTTAGCGATGTTGAAGAAAAGTCCAGAATGGCGCGTTATTCCCGTTGTCATTCTTACAACGAGCGAAGATCATAATGACAAATGGACTGCCTTCCATGAAGGGATTGCTGGCTATATGGTAAAACCAGTCGACTATGATCAGTTTAAATCGATGATGAGTATTTTGAGTCAGTATTGGTCGTATAGCGAAACCTTCACCGGATAGAATGCGCCATATCTTGTATATTGAAGATGACCTCGTTGATCAAATGGCCTTCAAGAGGCTGATACAACAGAACAGTCATATTTATTCTTGTTCGATCTTCAACTCCTGCTCCGAATTTAAAAGCGCCGTACCTAATTTAAATCACGATTTATTAGTGGTAGATAATAATTTAGGGGATGGCAATGCGCAAGATATTATTCAACTTTTTCCCGATAAGAAAATAGTGGTACTGACGGGAACTTTAGAGTTGAATTGGACCTTCAATGATAAAGTTAAAGTGATCGCAAAGCCTTTAGAGGCCGATACTTTACATAATTTATTGCATTGGGCGATGAACGAAGAGAAGTCAGAGTCCTCCCGCCCTTCGTTGAAATATGTCAATTTGAATTACCTCGAGAAAATGGTAGGTGGTGATAATGCCTTTATGGTGAAAATGCTATCGCTTACTTCTGAGGAGTTGGGTAAAGATATTGTGGCTTTGCAAACGGCAATGGACACAGCAGATTTTGCTTCGATTAAGTTTCATGCCCATCGATTAAAAACTAGAAGTCGTGTACTTGGTTTAGGGATGGATCAAGAGGCCTACTGGATTGAATCTCACGCAAGCGCGGAGTTCTTTACGGAGATCAAAGAGATCTATGCTAAATTGGCCATCGTTTTAAAAGAATCACTCGTTGAAGTAGCTGCCTTGGTAGACTACTTTAAACAAGATTAACGTGCAATCATTATTCGACGTGTGATGCGTTGATGCGCCGTTTCTACATTCACTAAATAAATACCTGCCGGCCATTCTTTGCTTTCTATGCTTGTGATCTGATTTCTGTTTTCGCCTCTTGCAATCAATTCCCCAAGAGAATTGTAAACACTATAACGAAACTCCTCCTTGGATTGAAGCACAATTCCTTGGTTCTCATTTTGAGTGATGTTTATAGCAGAATTTTTCACCTCATTCACGCCGACAAAAGAGAAAAGTACACAGCTTGAAGTATCGGAGCAGAGCGAGTCTTGTGCTATTAACGCATAGCTGCCAGTATGTGTTGGCGTAAAGGAATAATTATTCGCTCCGTTAATTACTTGCATATTAGTAGTGAAACATTCCATCCATTGATAATGTAATAGCGTTGTGTCAGCTGCTAATAAATTATTGCCTTGAATAGAAAAGTTTGCATTAACAGAATTGATATTAAAAACTAACGTATCGCTCACAAAACCGAAGCAACTAGAGCTAGGCATTAACATATAGGAGCCGCTTTGTGGAGCGGTGAAGGCAATCGTATTGCTGGAGTAATACCATGCTTGCGAACCAAAGGGCATAGGTCCTGCAATCAACCAATTGGCTGCACTGCCTTTAGTGCCGTTGAGTTGAATGATTGCTGCTTGGCCTTCGCAAAGTGTTTCTGAATAATTTACTCCATGGATATAGGCTTGATGACAAGCACCAAACTTCGCTATAAAAACATCGTAGAGCTATTGTGTTTGGAGTTGGAAAGTGTCTTTCGGAGCGGGATCGAAATCTGCTGTATCACTAGTGCCTCCTGCCACTAAGACATTGCCACGATGGTCGACGCAGAGCGCATTAGCGCCATCATCCGTAATACCGCCAATATCGAATCCCCAATTATAATTACCGTTAGCATCCAAGGAATGTACGTATAGATCGAAGTCACCTTTGCTTGTAATCATCTGTTGATTTGTGCTCGGATCGATATCCATACTGTCTTTATTGAAACCTGCCGTATAAATATTATCCGACTGATCACAGGCAATGCCATAACCTGTTTGAATATCCGTTCCGCCAAGCGGTGCAACCCATTTGAAAAGGCCATTTGAATCGAGTTTCAATACAAAAGCGTCGCGGTCGTTGATACCAGCATAAGCACTAACGGAGTACACATTATTCGAAGGATCGAAATCCGCTTGTGATTCAAACCAGCCCGTAGTAAGGACATTGTTTTTACTGTCAAGACAAATGCCAAAGGCGATATCCGCCATTAAGCCACCACCTGATTTTGCCCACACTAAATTTCCATTCGAAGCATATTTCGCAATGTAAAAGTCTTTGTCGAATACCCCGCCCGCTGATTGTAGGTTATACGTATTATTACTCGGATCGAAATCGGCGCTGCCTTCAAAATATCCGGAGGCATAGCAATTGTTATTCGCGTCGCTACAGAGCCCATAGACACAATCTTTCAACGCACCACTTATGGCAAATGCTTGTATGAAGTTACCATTACTATCTAGCTCATTGATAAATGCATCTTGAATTCCTTGTGCGGTTAAATTAAAGTTTGCTGGGCTAGGGTCAAAATCGCAAGTGCCCATGAAATAGCCTCCTATAGCGATGTGGCCATTTGCTTTCGCAGTGAGAGCAAATACTTCTTCGGCACTTGTTCCGCCAAATGTTTTTACCCATAGCAGATTACCTGTTGCTGAAAGCTTTAGTACAAAGGCGTCGTAGGAACCTGTCGAGTTTATTAATAAAGAAGTACCTCCGATATTGAAATCACAACGATTACTAAAGCTGCCTCCTACATATACATTATTGTTTTTATCCGTTGTTACTGCGTAGCCGAAATCACCTTGCAGGCCACCTAGCTGGTGCGACCAAAGATATTGACCAGTCGAATCAAGCTTCGTTATAAAAACATCTTCTTGTCCGGCACTATAAAACAGCTGTGCAGTAGCGCTTGGATCGAGGTCGGCCGTGTCCCTAAAAGTGCCTACACTAATACTGTTACCGGATTGATCGCTTGCAATGGAATAGGCGACGTCATTAGGACGTAAGGCGCCCATTTTTTTTGCCCACATCAAGTTTTGTGCGGAAGCAAAATGAATTAAAGAAAGGAAAAATAGGGTATAGAATACTTTCTTCATACTTAATTCGAAATTAGAGAAATAAGGAGAAAGAATAGTATTTTTAATCATTAATTACTTTTTATGCGCAAACTATTTTCTCTTCTGTGTGTAAGCTTGAGCTTTACTTATTTTACGCAAGCACAAACGATGATGACTCCGGAGTTGTTATGGCAGCTCGGTCGTGTCGGAGCTGAAGGTGTCAGTGCCGACGGACAGTCGGTTTACTTCGGAATCGCTTATCCAAATGTTGATTCTAACAAGTCGATTCGTAATATCTGGAAAGTGTCGATCAATGGTGGTTCTCCAGAAATTGTTACGAAGGGTTGGGGAAGTAAAGGATCTATGCGTCCGTTTGCTAATGGCAGATATTTATTTAACTATCGTGGAGGATGGTATACGATGAAAGCGGATGGCAGTGATTGGCAGCATATCAATGGCTTGCCTGAAGATGCAGATAACTTGCAGCTTTCACCTGATGGAAACTGGCTTTCATTCACTAAAGAAGTGAAGTTGGAACGCATCTCCGGTAGCGATTTCTACCCACAGTGGAATAAATCAAATGTTCAAATTTATACGACGTTGAACAATCGTCATTGGGACGAATGGGAAGACGGTGCTTACTCGCATGTCTTTGTTGCTTCTTATAAAGAAGGCGTAATCGGACAGCCTCGCGATATCATGGAGGGTCAATTATTTGACTGTCCGCAAAAGCCACATGGTGGTGCCGAGGATATGGTTTGGAATCCTAATCGCAAATCATTAGTGTATGTAACGAAGCGTAAACATGGTTTAGATTATGCCGTTAGCACGAATACAGAATTGATGTTATACGATGTGGCGAGCGGCTCCGTGACGGCATTACCTGGTTCGGATGGTTATGATATGGCACCAGCTTTTGCGCCTGATGGAAATAGCATTGCTTGGTTGTCGATGGCACGTGAAGGTTTTGAAGCCGATAAAAATGATATCCGTATTTATGATTTCATGAGCAAGCGTCAATACAATGTTACGGCGACTTGGGATGGTACCGTGAGTAGTTTCAAATATTCTAAAGATGGCTTGAAATTTTACTTTACGGCTTATACTGACGGTACGGAGCAATTATTCAGCGCCGTAGTGCCGATGGGCGAACGTCCAGCAGCTCCGAATGTTACGCAAATAACAAAAGGTATTTTTGATGTGAGTGAAATTGTAGGGGAGAGTGGTGATAAAATGGTGGTGAGTCGTAGCGATATGAATCATGCTGCAGAGTTGTATACGGTAGAATTGAAATCGGGCGTAATGACGCAGTTGACGCATGTGAATGATCAAGTGTATGCAGGTTTAGCGATGCCGAAAGTGGAGAAGCGTTATTATACGACAACCGATGGCAAGAAGATGTTAGTATGGGTGGTTTTGCCGCCTAATTTCGATGCGAAGAAAAAGTATCCTACCTTATTGTATTGTCAAGGCGGACCGCAAAGTGCTTTATCGCAATTTTATTCATTCCGTTGGAATTTCCAATTGATGGCATCGGAAGGGTATATTGTGGTTGCACCGAATCGTAGAGGGATGCCTGGTCATGGTGTGAAGTGGAACGAGGCTATTAGCGGAGATTGGGGTGGTCAGCCGATTCGTGATTATCTAACGGCGATTGATTCTGTATCGAAGGAGCCGTATGTAGATGTGAAGCGTAGAGCTGCTGTCGGAGCGAGTTATGGTGGTTATAGCGTGTATATGTTAGCGGGCGTTCATAATGGTCGTTTTAGCTCTTTTATTGCGCACGATGGCGTCTTCGACACACGTAGTTGGTATGGCACGACCGAAGAAATTTGGTTTAGCAGTTGGGATATGAATGGTCCTTATTGGAAAGGCGCAAACAAGTCGTTCACAGCTTTTAATCCAAGTACGATGGTGGAGAAATGGACAGCTCCGATTTTAATTTATCAAGGAGGGAAAGACTACAGAACTCCGATAGAGCAAAGTCTGCAAGCATTCCAAGCAGCGCAGTTGCGTGGTATCAAATCGAAGTTGGTGTATATGCCTAGTGAGAATCACTGGGTGCTAAGTGCGCAGAATGCGATGGTATGGCAACATGAATTTTATAAGTGGTTGCAAGAGACCTTGAAGTAATCGCTAGTATAGTTTAAAAGAAAAGTCCCTTAGCTAACGCAGCTAAGGGACTTTTTAATTCATATACTATTTCGAAGTGTTCTATTAATGCATGAACATCCCTATGGCTATATTTCCTTTGAAAGCCACCTAAAGCGCTAAACGCTTTATTGAATGATATAGCCTACAGAAATATTACCGCGCGTTGCGATGCCATTGGACAAG
>JACCDI010470291.1_pt1 | contig 11614 bp, 10 predicted proteins | sample 7442791 | NCBI WGS metagenome assembly JACCDI01 (sample SAMN15323434, study PRJNA562643) | freshwater metagenome | isolation source: river surface water | place: USA:Blue River Watershed | collected 2017-08-15
AATTTGCTGCGCCATCCTTCAATGCCAATAAGCAAACCGGCTCTGACGGTGCCGACCACATTGATCCAGCTACCATTCGTGGACTAGGCCCCGATCAAACTTTGGTTTTGATCAACGGTAAACGTCGCCACCAATCCTCATTGATCAATTTGTTTGGTACACGCGGTCGTGGTAATACGGGAACCGATTTGAATGCCATTCCTGTTGCTTCCATCGAAAGGGTAGAGGTATTACGCGATGGTGCCTCTGCTCAATATGGTTCAGATGCCATTGCGGGTGTAGTCAACATCGTTCTGAAAAAAAATGTGAATGAGTTCAATGGCTTTGTGAATACCGGTGCTTATGATGCACCAGGTTATGCCAGCAAAAAATTCGACGGTCAAAGTTTCCAGTTTGCTGGGAATTATGGCGCAAAACTCGGTGATAAGGGATTTGCAAATTTTACATTGAATTACCTCAACACTTCAAAAACACGTCGTGTGCCAGACCTGGCGAATAGTTATCGCAGGCAGTTTGGAGATGCATCGGGTAACGATCTTGGAACTTTTTTAAATATGTCTTATCCAATTTCGAATGATACCGAAATTTATGCGTTTGGAGGCTTCAGTAAACGCTCAACAGATGCTTATGCATGGAGCCGTTTTGCTGGGGATGCCAACAATGTGGATGCCATCTACCCAAATGGATTTGATCCGAGAATACAGTCTGATATAAACGATGCTTCATTCTCTGTTGGACTAAAATCCAAATGGAAGGGTTGGAATGTGGATTTCAATAATACTTACGGTAGAAACAAGATGCATTATTTTGTTGATGGAACAGCCAACGTGAGTTTGGGCGTAAATACACCCACTTTTTTTGATGCAGGTGGCTTCCAATTTGCACAGAATACCACGGGACTTAATTTCACTAGATCTTTTGAAAAAGTTGCTTCAGGTTTAAATATTGCCTTTGGTACCGAATACAGAATTGACCAATATGCCATTTTTGCCGGTGAAGAAGGTTCTTACAAGGATTACACTGCAATTGATGATCAAGTGCCTGGTGCGGCTCAGGGATTTCCTGGATTTAGTCCGAGCAGTGTTGTTGATGAAAACCGTACTAATATTGCCGCTTACGCAGATTTCGAATTAGATTTAACTAAAAAATACTTAGTTACAACTGCGCTTCGGTATGAGAATTATAGTGATTTTGGTGGAACTCTCAATGGAAAGTTGGCAATGCGTTACAAATTTTCCGATAGTTTCAATTTGAGAGGATCTTTAAGCACCGGTTTCCGTGCTCCATCTCTTCAACAGATCTATTTCAATACCATCTTTACGAACTTTCCAAATGGTGTAGCAACGCAGGTTTTTTTACCAAAAAACACCAGTCAGTTCACAGCCAATCTGGGTATTGACAAGTTAAATCAAGAACGTTCTGTAAATCGAAGTTTAGGTTTCGCATGGAATGCTTTAAGCAATTTAACTGTAACCGTGGATGCTTATCAAATAAACATTAAAGACCGTATTGTATTAACTGATTATTTCGATAAAACGAATCCAGTGGTGAACACTGAATTAACTGCTGTAGGTGCGGATAAGGCACAGTTTTTTACCAATGCGATTGATACACGTAACCGTGGTATTGATGTGATAATTACACATGATAACAGTATAGGGGATGGCCGTTTGATCACTTCATTTGCTGCTAATTTTAATAAATTAGATGTGTTAGCTATTCATACTAACGCAAAATTGGCAGGCTACGAAAGTACCTATTTTAGTGAGAGAGAAAAGGCTTTCGTAAAAGCGTCGGCTCCACCAAGTAAAATCAATTTGAATTTTGATTACTCTATCAAAAAATTCAATGCTAATTTGCGTTTAGTTCGTTTTGGAGAGATTGTCTTAATTGGTGTAGGCGAAAATGTATATGCCCCAAAAATCACTACAGATTTAGGCTTTGGTTATAAAATCAATAAAAAACTTAATCTTAATTTTGGTGCCGATAACTTATTTGATGTTTATCCGACCATGCAGGACCAGACACAAACCGAAGCTGGAGGCGCCTGGGATGCTGTTCAGATGAATTATAACGGCCGCCGTTATTTCTTACGTTTAGGAATGACATTCTAAACAGTAGAAGCGACAAAAATGATTAAAAGGCTGCCAGTACTTTAAACTGGTAGCCTTTTTTTGTCCAGTATTCTAAAGCCCTGGGTAATACATACTCCAATCGCTCCCGGGCTTTTAAACTGTCGTGAAAAACGACGATGGAACCATTGGTGGTTTTTTTAATCACATTTTCAAAACAAACCTCGGGTTTGAGTCTGGGCAGATAGTCGTGACTCAAAATATCCCACATGATGATCTGCACTTTTGGGAATCGGCGTTTGATCTCGGAAATTTGACTTCTTTTTATTCTTCCGTAAGGAGGTCTGAACAAATTTGACTTGACCAAAGCATCACATTTTGCCATGTCATCTAAGTAGGTTTTATTGCTGCTGGTCCAGCCATTTAAATGGTGAAAGGTATGGTTGCCAACCGCATGTCCTTCCTCCAAAATCTGCTGAAATACTTCCGGATGTTTTCTGATGTTATCGCCAATACAAAAGAAACTGGCTTTGGCTTTGAATTTTTTTAATGTTTTTAGAACAAATGGTGTAACAATAGGAATAGGTCCATCGTCAAACGTGAGGTAAATCACTTTTTCCTGCCGGCTCTTATTCCAAACTAAATTAGGATAAAGCCACTTGAGCCAGAAAGGTGTTTTTACCAAATACATCTCCGCTAAATTAAAGATGAAAACTGATTTAGCGCAATAAATGAGATTTTTTGCCTTTAAAACGGATGATTTTATAACAGCATATGAATATATCTTTTACAAACAGCGCCTCATTTGCACGAATACTGTCTCTAAGTTTTTTCTTCATCATGCTCACCACATTGGGGAGCTTTGCTCAGGAGAAAATTAGCTTGGAGCAAGCAATTGATTTGGCGCTCCAGAATAACATACAACTGAAGCAGGCCAAGTTCAATGTGGCTTTATCAGAAGAAAATCTGAAGCAATCTAAATGGAGCATTACACCAAGTTTAAACGCAAGTTCTAACTATAACTACAGCTTGGGTAGAACTTTCGATCAGTTATCAGGACAACCCTTCGATCAGAGCATTACTTCAGCCAATGGAAACTTAAATTCTTCTGTTTTGCTGTTTCAAGGTTTTCAGCGGATGAATCAAATTCTGCAGAACAAGTATTCTTTGGATGCGGATAAAAGCAATGCTCAGAAAGCAAAGAATGACTTGACCCTCAGTGTGGTCAATACTTACTTACAGGTTTTAAATGCTCAGGATCTCACCACAGCAGCCCGCCAACAGGCAGACTTTGCTGCCTTGCAGCTCGAAAGAGAGCAACAGTTGTTTGATGTGGGCAATAAAACCCTGGCCGATCTTTCACAAGCTAAAGCACAATTGGCTACGGCCGAATTAAATTTTACCAATGCTCAAAATCAATTGGATTTGGCTTATTTAAATCTTGCTCAGCTAATGGAGCGTAATCCTTCAGATAAATTTGAAGTAGTTAAACCGGCCATTAACCTGGTAAATATCACCGAAAGCAACTATGTAGCCAATGAGGTATTCCAGAGCGCATTGGTAAACTACCCGGATGTAAAGGTGGCCGAATTTAATAAGCTGGCTGCTCAAAAAGCGGTAGCGGTGGCTCGGGGAAGTTATTATCCCCGCTTGAGTTTTGGAGGTAGTTTGAGTACAGGTTATTCCAGCGGTCGTCAACGTTTCATTGTTGGGAGCAATCCCCCTGAATTTGAAAAAATTCCATGGAGAGATCAGTTGACTGATAACTATAACCGCGGTGTCGGATTTAACCTGAGTATTCCAATTTGGAATGGTTACCAAACCCGCAGTTCGGTAAAAAGGGCTAAAATCAATTATCTCAATGCCAGTTTATCTGAGCAATTGGCCAAAAACAATTTGAATAAAATAGTCAATCAGGCAGTATACGACCTAAAAGCTGCAGAAAAGCGGTATCAATCTACTCAGAGTGCATTGACATCTTCGGAAGCTGCTTTTGAGGTGATTCAACAACGGTATCAAGTAGGTTTGGTGAACTCTTTAGACTTTAATCAAGCACAAATCAATCTCAATAAAGCTCAATTTGATTTAATCCAGGCTAAATACGAATGGATTTTTAGATCCAAAGTCATTGATTTTTATCTGGGCAAACCCATTAACTTTTAACTCCACAAATTTTTACAAAACATGGCAAAGCAAAAAAACACTCTCAAGTATGTATTTATAGCGGTTGGCGTGCTATTGGTAGTAGCGGTAGCAGGCAATAAACTCGGCTGGTTCGGAAAGGGAGATATTACAGAAATCGCGACAGAAAAAGCGGAGGAGCGCACCATTACCGAAACTGTATCGGCCAGTGGTAAAGTACAACCAGAAATTGAAGTAAAGTTAAGTTCTGAAGTGTCCGGTGAGGTGGTTGAATTATTGGTGAAAGAAGGCGATGTGGTTAAAAAAGGTCAGTTGTTGTGTAAGGTTCGTCCGGATATTTTAAAATCTGGTTACGACCGTGCGGTTGCATCTTTGAACAGCCAAAAAGCAAATTTGGCCGCTACAGAGCAGCAATTGAAACAAGCGCAGGCAAACTTCATCAATACCGAAGCTCGTTTTAAGCGTAACCAGGAATTATTCCAAAAGAAAGTGATTTCGGTTGCAGAGTTCGATGCGGCAAAAGCCGAATACGATGGGGCCAAAGCTAACTTAGAAGCAGTAAAACAGAATGTGGTAGGCTCACGTTTTGGCGTTCAGCAATCGTCTGCAGTGGTGAAAGAAGCGGGTGATAACCTGGCAAGAACCACAATCTATGCGCCGGTAGACGGGGTAGTTTCTAAACTCTCTGTAGAATTGGGTGAACGTGTAGTAGGAACCGCCCAAATGGCCGGTACCGAAATCATGCGTATTTCTAACCTTAATTCAATGGAAGTAAGTGTAGATGTGAATGAGAGTGATATCAACCGGGTTTCTATCAATGACCCCGCTGATATTGAAGTGGATGCTTTCCAAGGAAAAAAATTCAAAGGCATGGTTACCGAAATTGCCAGCTCGGCGAGTGTGGTAGGAGGTAGTGCCGATCAGGTGACCAATTTTACCGTAAAAGTTCGCATCCTTCCCGAATCTTATGCTTCCTTAAATACTGGAAACCAGAAAACATCTCCATTCCGCCCTGGTTTGTCGGCTACGGTTGATATTCAAACCAACCAGGTTAAAGGATTGACTGTTCCTATCCAATCTGTTACCACTCGCGATGACGAAAAGAAGAAATCGGAGGGTGAATCCGGCTCTTCAGAGATGCAGAGTGAAGAGAAAAAGGCAAAAACAGATGAAGCTCCAGTAAAAGAATATGTTTTTGTTTACAAAGATGGAAAGGTGAAACAAGTAGTGGTGAAAACAGGTATTCAAGATGATACCAATATCCAGATCCTGAGTGGTATCAAAGCCGGTGAAGAAGTGGTTGCATATCCGTTTACAGCCATTTCTAAAACCCTTAAAGATGGTAGCCAGGTGAAGAAAACCGATAAAGAGAAATTAATGTCGGGCGATAAGAAGGATTAGTTTTCATAAAAAAATAATAACTTGTCCCCTTCTCAGTTTAGCAACCGGGAAGGGGATTTTGTTTTTAATCATGACTGATTCGAAAAATATTGCTGTAATAGGTGGTGGTAGTTGGGCAACGGCCATCATCAAGATGCTTACAGATAATCTGATCGATAAAAAGATTTGCTGGTGGATGCGCTGTGCTGAATCTGTAGAACATGTAAGAAAATATAAACGCAATTTACGTTACCTTGGTTCCGTTGAGATTAAATTGCCCGAAGAACAGGTCAGTAATGACTTGAAATCGATGATTAGTCAATCTGACTGGATATTGCTCTGTGTGCCGGCAGCCTTTTTGAAAGACGCTCTTTCGGGCATTACACCGGAGGATCTGAAAGGAAAGAAAATTATTTCTGCTATAAAAGGCATCGTTCCCGAACATAACCTTATTATTGGGGAGTTCATGAATCAGCATTATGGTATTCCACTTGAAGATATCCTGGTGATCAGTGGTCCCTGCCATGCCGAAGAAGTGGCTTTAGAGAAATTATCATATTTGACTATTGCTTCGCCCGATACGGACACGGCAGCCAATTTTGCACAACTATTGAGTACCCGCTACATCAAAACCAATGTTTCAGAAGATATTTATGGGACGGAGTATGCGGCGGTACTAAAAAACATTTATGCGGTGGCAAGTGGCATTTGTCACGGGCTTGGTTACGGAGACAATTTCCAAGCAGTTTTAATTGCCAATGCCATCAGAGAGATCAGTCGTTTTGTTGATGTGGTCCATCCGATCGATCGGGATATCAACGAGTCAGCTTATTTAGGCGATCTGCTGGTAACCGCTTATTCTCAATTTAGCCGCAACCGGACCTTCGGAAACATGATCGGTAAGGGTTATACGGTCAAATCGGCTCAGCTCGAAATGAACATGGTTGCCGAAGGTTATTATGCTGTAAAATCATTACATCAGATAAATAAAAATCATAAAGTACACATGCCAATCTGTAGGGCTGTTTATGCCATTCTTTATGAGAGTCATTCACCATTAATTGAGATGCGCTTATTGGCCGATCAATTAAATTAACCCGCTCTTTTATGAAAACCGTATTCAAATTCACTTTTATTGTATTGATGATGGCAGTTGTTGCTTGCCAATCTGCTACAGAATCAAAAAAGGAAACCCAGACTGTCCAGGTTTTGGAAGCCTCCTGCGGCGTTTGCCAGTTTGGGATGAAGGGAGATGACTGCGAATTGGCAGTTAGGCTCGACGGAAAACCTTATTTTGTAGATGGTACGAGTATAGACGAACATGGGGATGCACATGACAAAGCCGGATTTTGCAATGCCATCAGAAAAGCGGAAGTAGAAGGTCAGCTGGTAAACGGAAGGTTCAAAGTGACCAAATTCAAGTTATTGCAATAAAATCCTCAATTAAATTGCTTTGTTTTTATTTTTCTTAAAACCGGAGTGGCTAAGTTTTGTTGATTTTAATAAAAACTTATAGCCCATGAAAAATTTAGGAAAAATTGGTTTAGCTGCCGGATTGGCGGCCGCACTCGTATTACTCTTTAGAAGGAGAAAAGACGGAACCCGAGTATTAGACGACATCAGCGATCAGGTTAATCATTGGGCACAAGCCCTGAAGAGATCCAGGCAAGGTACTTCCAGCATTGCGGATACTTCTTATTCAAAAGGCAGGGCTTCCGGCTCACGTCCCCCAATTTCCGGCCGACAGCCGGGTGATATCACCGAATAATTTCAGTTTATTTTAAAAATCTTCAGCTTATGAAAAAATTAATTTTTTGTATTTCCATTGTCTGTTTAATGGCTTTTGCGCAATTATCGTGGGCGCAAACCAGCGCCAGTACCTCGAAAGAGACCAAGATCACCAGTACGGATACCATTCGTCAAAAATACCCTCAGGATACCATTCGCAGAACGGTGAAACGAGATGCCAGCGTGTTGAAAAGAAAAGTAGACAGCACCACTGCTGCCGTCAGCCGAAAAACTAAGGAAACGGGAGCGAAAGCGGTAGCAGCAGTCAAAGATTGCTCGCTGAAAAATGTAAAGGGACCCAAAGAAGAGACCGTTTATGTTGACGAGTACGATCGTCGTTATTACATCAATAAAGATGGTAATAAAGTTTTCATGAAGAGACCAACCACCAAGTAAGCTTCCAAAAAAGAAGGGCTCCATTGGAGCCCTTCTTGTATTAATAGCGTTTTCTTTTTTCAGAACGATCTTCGCGGCGTTTGCCGGAGAAGTCGCGGAAACCGCCACCACCACCACGATTACCTCCTTCACGACGTCCGCCCCCAGCTTGATCGCGGCGTTTGCCGCCACCAAATCCACCACCGCCACTACGGCCACGGCTGCTTCCGCCGCCACCATCACGATCGCCCGCTAATTCAATGCGTACATTACGGCCTTGGAAATCTACACTCTTGAAGCCTTGTTGTACTTTGTCAACTACTTCATTTTCCACTTCAAAAAATGTGTAAACACCTTTCAAGTCGATCTTTCCAATGCTTTTTCCACTTATTTTAGACTGGTTGCAAATAAAACCCAGCATGTCGCCACGGGTAAAATCATCTACCGAGCCCAAATTGATGAACAATCTGGTATAATCGCTCTTGTAGCCGGTGCGTCCGAAACGTTCGCCACGCTCGCCGCGTTCACGTCCACGATCTTCATAATCAGTATTGGCGTTCAGGTCTGGTGCATTGCGATAATATTCCAGGAAGCGGTTGAACTCTAATGAGGCAAAACGTTTAATGATATCCTCTTTATCCAGATCTTTAAATTCATCCATAATCCGAGGCAGGTACTGTTCGATCTGCTCTTCGTTCACTGCTACATTGTGTACTTTATGAATCAATCCGAACAATTGTTTTTCGCACACATCAAAACCTGTAGGAATTTCTGCCTTGGTGAAAGATTTACCAATTACTCGTTCAATCTGACGAATTTTGCCCAATTCTTTGGCATTGATGATAGCGATAGACACCCCGGTCTTTCCTGCTCTGGCAGTACGACCACTTCGGTGAGTATAGTTTTCAATCTCATCTGGCAAAGAATAGTTAATAACGTGAGTAACATTATTTACGTCAATTCCTCGAGCAGCCACATCGGTTGCAATTAATAATTGCAGATTTTTTTCGCGGTAGCGTTTCATCACACGGTCACGCTGCTGTTGCGAGAGGTCTCCATGCAGTGAATCTGCATTGTAACCATCTTTTACCAAAGATTCAGCAATTTCTTGTGTTTCTATTTTGGTGCGGCAGAAAACAATACCAAAAATTTCTGGATTGAAATCTACGATACGTTTGAAGGCTGCGTATTTATCGCGGGCCTTTACCACATAATATTCGTGTTCGATATTGGCATTACCGGTATTTTTTGTTCCCATGGTCAACTCAAATGGGTTTTCCATGTATTTTTTGGCAATGCGTCTAACTTCGGCAGGCATGGTGGCCGAAAATAACCAGGTCTTTTTTTCTTCTGGTGTAGTCGATAAAATTTGATCGATATCTTCCTGAAAGCCCATATTGAGCATTTCATCAGCCTCATCTAAAACCACATAACTCACTTGCGAGAAGTTGATCGCCTTACGGTTAATGATATCCAGCATACGTCCTGGTGTGGCTACAACAATTTGTACGCCTTTTTTAATTTGGCGTAATTGATCAGAAATACTGGCACCTCCGTAAACGGCTACAATTTGTGCGTTGTCGATGTTTTTCGAATAGTTCTTCAAATCGTTGGTGATTTGTAAACACAATTCGCGGGTAGGGCATAAAATTAATGCCTGAGGGTAATTTTTTGTAAAGTCTAATAATTCTAATAAAGGGAGACCAAATGCGGCGGTCTTGCCTGTTCCGGTTTGAGCTAATCCGACAAAATCGTTGCTGCCTGAAAGTAATACCGGGATGGCTTGTTCCTGGATTGGTGTAGGGTTTTCGAACCCCAGTTCAGTGATGGCATTAACAATATCATGACGGATACCCAAGTTCAAAAATGGGTTCATGATAATTTTTAAAATCCCGGCATTATTACCGGAATTGCCGCAAAGGTAGGGATAATTAATGGATACTTAAACTTTTATCGTAATCGGTCGGCCGATTGGATCAGTTTTTCATCCTTGCGGATGCTTCTTATTGCCAAAATGAGAAACAGAATCGCCACCGAGGGAAGAAGGGCACCAATGCCATAATTATCGGTATTGAACGTTTGCACCATTGATGCTTTTTGTATGGTTTTGGCCAACCAAAAACTAAAAGACAAGATCAAAGCAATGGCAGCGTAGCAAAGTTTAATCTGTAAGGCACGATTTTGAAAAAGAAAAATGATGACAAATGGTATAACAGCCAGTAATACGCCCACAATGGATAAAAGGGTAAAGGGAGTAGTTTGTACCCAAGCCCCGTTCATGCTTTCATAAACCCCGTTGATTTTGGCAGATTGGGCAGCTCCGTTTAAACTGATCCACTGCATGGTTGGGAAAAGGTATAGGGCGAATAAAGAAGCGCTAGCGAAAAATAACCAAATGGACTGTAGGCGTTGAATCATGTTAATTTTTCAATTTATACAAAGATAAAGTTTTGTGGAGTATTTCAACCTTTGTCGTTAGCACATCTTGCTGTACATTTGCGCTATCATGGCGCAACGTTATTTCATCGAGCTGGCATATCTGGGAAAGGCTTACCATGGCTGGCAGATCCAAGACAATGCGATCAGCGTTCAGCAAAAATTAAACGAGGCTTTAGAAACCCTGCTGCGCCATCCGGTAGAAACCATTGGCTGTGGCCGTACCGATACCGGGGTGCATGCCACTCAGCACTTCGCTCATTTAGATACCGACGTAGAGCTCACCGATCGTCACCTTTATAGCCTCAATGGCTTGCTCCCTTTTGATATTGCCGTAAAAAGATTCATTCCTGTTGCTGCCGATGCTCATGCTCGTTTCGATGCCCAATTACGGGCCTACGAATATCATGTTCATTTTGAGAAAAATCCCTTTAGGCAAGATTTTTCCTGGTTTTTGAAGGAGATCCCTGATGTAAATTTGATGAATGAAGCCGCCGCACAATTGAAGAATTATACCGATTTCTCTTGTTTTAGCAAGTCAAATACTCAAACATTTACCAATAATTGCCAGATCAAGGAGGCTTATTGGGAAAAAAGTGAGTTCGGGTTGGTTTTTCATATTTCCGCCGATCGTTTTTTAAGGAACATGGTTCGGGCCATTGTTGGCACCTTGGTTGAAATTGGACAGGGTAATATGCCGCCTGAGGCCATTCATCAGATCATTGAAAGTAAAAATCGTTCCAATGCGGGTGCTTCGGTACCTGCCTGTGGACTTTATCTCACTCAAGTAAAATATCCATACTTATAAGATGGCGGAAGTAAGTGGTAAAGCTTTCGATTTTCACCTGCTCTCACGTGTTTTTGCGTATGTAAAGCCTTACCGTTCTGTTTTTTTATTAGCGGTTTTCCTCACCATTGGCTTGGCCATTTTGGCGCCCCTCAGACCCTTACTCATCGAACAAACCATCGATCGCTTTGTGGTCAACAATGACCAGGCGGGTTTGATCAACATGAGTTTGTTGATGCTGGGTTTGTTGATCTTACAAACGGTAGTGCAATATTACCACACTTATGCCACCAATGGCCTGGGTCAATCGGTGATCCGTGATTTACGTATCACAATTTTTAATCACATCACCAGTTTGCGTTTAAAATATTTCGACCGGACGCCCATTGGCCAATTGATTACCCGTACGGTATCCGATCTGGAAACCATCGCCGATATTTTTTCTGAGGGTTTGATCTCTATCATTGGAGATGTCTTACAAATCATCACCATTATTGCCTGTATGAGCATCTATAGCTGGAAACTTACGCTGGTGGTTTTATTGCCCATGCCTTTGCTCTTGCTGGCAACTTATGTATTTAAAGAAGCCATCAAAAAAGCTTTTCAGGATGTGAGAAGACAGGTAACTCAGCTC
>JACCDI010255139.1_pt1 | contig 11612 bp, 9 predicted proteins | sample 7442791 | NCBI WGS metagenome assembly JACCDI01 (sample SAMN15323434, study PRJNA562643) | freshwater metagenome | isolation source: river surface water | place: USA:Blue River Watershed | collected 2017-08-15
CGATTCTTCGTCAAACAGCTCTTATTGTTATAATGGCACAAATGGGTTGTTTTGTGCCTGCTAAATCAGCAACAATCGGTATCGTAGATAAATTATTTACGAGAGTAGGAGCTAACGATAATCAGTCGACCGGTGAATCTACGTTCATGGTAGAAATGAATGAGACAGCTAGCATCCTGAATAATCTATCTGATAGAAGTTTAGTATTATTAGATGAAATCGGTAGAGGAACTAGTACATATGATGGTATATCTATTGCATGGGCAATTGCAGAATACATACACGATAATCAAAAAGCAAAAGCTAGAACATTATTCGCTACACATTACCACGAATTGAATGAGATGGCTTCTCAAATGCCACGAATAAAAAATTACAATGTTTCTATTAAAGAGATGGATCATAAGATTATCTTTTTAAGAAAATTAGTGCCAGGTGGTTCAGAGCATAGTTTCGGTATACATGTAGCAAAGATGGCTGGTATGCCGCCAACCGTTTTAAAACGTGCAAATGAAATATTAGTTCAATTAGAAAAACAAAGAACCGAAGACCCTAGCGCAAGCACAGGTTTACATTCTAAGAAACGTGCTAAAATTAATAAAGCTGAATTTCAATTGAGCATGTTTAGTATTGATGACCCAGTGTTAATTAAGATTAGAGATAGCGTAAAAGATTTAGACGTAAATTCATTAACACCTGTAGAAGCCTTAATGAAGTTAGATGAAATTCAAAAGCTCATAAAATCTTAATGAAAATTGATTTCGAAAATATTGAAAAATTATTTCCGAATGCTGTAATTCAAAGGGATGTTAAAATAATTGAAAGCAAATTTGAAATAATTTATTTGCCTGATTTTAAAATTTATGTACATCTGATTGAAATCAACAATTTTTTAAGTGAACTGAATCAAGATTATTTTCAAAAGATGAGTATTATACTATTAAACAAAGGGTTTAATATCATTCATTTGTTTGAAGATCAATTATTGCACAATCAGAAGTCAATAAAAGATCGTTTCTTATCATTGCTAAATTCTAATCAAAGAATATTCGCGCGTTCATGTAAAATTGAACGTATTCAAAAAGATATATACGATGATTTTATTGAGCAGAACCATTTGATGGATACAGCTAATACTCGATTTAAATACGGTATTTATTACAAAGGAGAATTGATGGGTGTAATGGGAATTAGTGCAGGTAGGTGGATGACTAAAGAAGGGGAGAAGCGAAAATCTTTTGAAATTATTCGCTTTGCTACAAGATCAAACTTTACGATAGTAGGCGGATTTACAAAGTTTTTAAAGCATATCAAAAACGAATTAGAAGTAGATGAGTTTATGACTTATCTCGATTTAGATTGGGCCATTTCAGGTGTTTATCAAAAAAATAATTTCATATTTAAATCATTCAGTACTCCCTTGAAATTTTATATTCATAAAAAAACACTCAAAAGGTATACTGAGAAACAAATTCAATCGCTATCTAATTATAATGAATCAGAATACATCAGCACTTACAATTCTGGTAACATGAAATTAATTTGTAGGTATGAATAACAAAAAAATCATTGGTATTCTAGGTCCGACAGCATCAGGTAAAACTAAATACGCTGTATCACTTGCTAAAGAAATTGATGCTGAAATTATTAGTCTAGATTCTCGTCAGGTTTATAATGAATTAAATTTAGGTGTTGGTAAAGACATTGAAGAATATACTATTGATGGTAAAGTAATTCCATTTCATTTAATAAGTCATATAAGTTTAAAGGATCAATATCACATCGATCGATTCAAAATAGATTTTGACAATGCTTATCATGATATAATACAAAGAGGAAAGAGGGTTATTGCATGTGGAGGTACTGGACTATATTTTGATGTTTTATTAAATGATCGATCTTATACAAGTATTGCAATAAATGAACAAATACGTGAAGATTTAAAAGAAAAATCATTAGAGAATCTACAAGAAATATTTCATTCTATTCATCCAAAAGAAGTTCATGCTTTCGATTTAAGTACTCGTAAAAGGAGCATTAGGGCTATTGAAATTGTATCATCCGAAGAATTTCATAAAATCAAAAAAGATCAGAAGAGTAAATATGAATTTGAGCTTTATGGTATTAAAACAGATAAATCAGAATTAAATAAACGCATCGATGACAGATTAGAAAATAGATTGAGTAGGGGGATGGTGCAAGAAGTTGAAGATTTGCTTGAGAAAGGGTATAGTGCTGAGCGTTTGATTTACTTAGGACTTGAATACAAATTCATTACTCAATATTTATTAGGTAAATTGACATATGATGAAATGAAGAAGAAATTAGCTATCGCTATACATCAATATTCTAAAAGGCAGATGACTTTTTTTAGAAAGTTAGAGAAAGATGGGCATGAAATTAAATGGATTAATGCACAGAGTTTATAATTTTCTGTCTCCAATTTTTATGCCGATACCGAAGTCAATATAATCTGCAATCGTACCGTGTGCTCTGATGGTAGAATTCAGATATAGTTTATCAGTCAATTTATATTTGAATCCGAATTTGCTATAAAACTGATAATTATAGATTGCAATCTGTTTATAATGCAAATATTTTCCCATGCCTAATTGTACAGTAACTTTATTCATCACTACATCGCATCCTAGAATATAACCATAAGCAAAATGTTCATATGAGCTAGAGGTTATTAGATAGCCTGAACCTGGACCTGAATTTATATCATCATATTTTTTATGCCAATAAATAACATCGAGACCATGACGAATGCTAATTACATTATTAATTTTGTATAGATGATTTGCAAATAAAGTACCTCTCAACATGGCAGATTTTGAATTAATATAAGCTCTTCTGCCAATACCTATACCAAATTCAGCGTGACTTCTTTGAGCAAAAGTTTGAGCCATTGTGTTATTGACTAAGACAACTAAAAATAATAGTAAGATTATTTTTCTGCTCATAATTTATACCTAAATCCGACCATTGAATTTATACTATTAATGCCTCTATTCGGCAGAACAGTAGCAGCATTTGAGTAATGCATATAACCAGCTTGTAGCATAAATATTAAATTTTCATTTAAATTTTGCATGTACGCTAGTTCTAATGTGGGAAAGAAATTTAATCTTGAGCCAATAAAAATATTTCGATTGTCTTGGTAAAATGTTTTTGTATCATAAGAAAATCCAAAACCAGGCATGAAATACAGTCCGTATTTTTGATTACCAATTAATTGGTGATATAAATTATAATTGATAGAGATTACATTACCAAATGCACCGGGTATAGAATCATTTACTCCATCTAAATTACTTTGGTCGCGATATGAAATATTAAAGGATTGAAATTTTACATTTAATCTTTTCACCCATTCTGCATCTGGGTTTTTCAAAGTATTCATATATGAGCATTGTACATGGTACATGTCGCCATTGAATACGCTTTTGTTGTATTTTTTATTCTCAGGCAATAGTTTTATGCCAGCACCAAAATTCAATCCGATGTAATGACTTTGAGAATAAGTAAATTGAGGGATAGATAAGAGAAAAAAAATCAATGCTAAAGAAATTATGATAGATAATCTATTAGATAATTTGCTCTTTAGCATTGAGGAAGAATTATTTTAACATCTTAATAAACGATGCGATTTTATTTTTTAGTTCTTTACGATCTACAATGAAATCTAGGAAGCCATGTTCTAGAATAAACTCTGCCGTTTGAAATCCTTTAGGTAAATCTTTCTTAATCGTTTCTTTGATTACTCGAGGTCCGGCGAAACCAATCATTGCACCTGGTTCTGCTATTGTTATATCACCTAACATTGCATATGATGCTGTTACACCACCTGTGGTGGGGTCGGTACATAAAGAAATGTATGGTAATTTATTTCTAGATAATAAAGCAAGTTTCGCTGAAGTCTTTGCCATTTGCATTAATGAAAATGCAGCTTCCATCATACGAGCACCACCTGATTTAGAAATAATCATCAATGGATATTTATGTTCTATGCAATAGTCTATAGATCTAGAAATTTTCTCACCTACAACTGAACCCATAGAACCTCCGATAAAATTAAAATCCATACAACAAACCACTAAGTCTGCACCATGAATTTTTCCATGTGCTGATTTTAGTGCATCGTTTAATCCGGTTTTCTTTATCGACTCCTTTACTCTATCTGGATATTTCTTAGTGTCTTCAAAATGCAATGGGTCACCAGAAATTAAGTTCGGAAATAATTCAGTAAACTGATTATCGTCGAATAAAATATTAAAGTATTCTTTAGATCCAATTCTCAAGTGGTAGTTACAATGTGAACACACAAATTGATGTGATTCTAAGTCTGGTGTATATAAAGGTTTTTTACATGAAGGGCATTTATGCCATAATCCTTCGGGTACATCTAATTTCTCTTCTGTACTTGTTAATATACCTTCATCTTTTCTTTTAAACCAAGCCATAATTTCTTTTTTCTTTTACGAATTAGAATAAAACTTATGCAATTGTTATGTCTTTTGATAGGTAAATATCTTGAACTGCATTTAATAATTCAACACCTTCATTCATTGGTCTCTGGAAAGCCTTACGACCCAAGATTAATCCTTGTCCGCCTGCACGCTTATTAATCACGGCTGTCTTAACTGCCTCAGCAAAATCTGATGCACCTTTAGATTCACCACCTGAATTAATTAATCCGATTTTACCCATATAGCAATTCAATACTTGATATCTACATAAGTCGATTGGGTTGTCAGATGATAATTCTGAATACATCTTGGGATGTGATTTTGCGAACTTCACATTTGTAAATCCACCGTTGTTCTCAGGTAATTTTTGTTTGATTATATCTGCTTGAATAGTTACACCTAAATGATTTGCTTGTGATGTTAAATCGGCAGCAACATGGTAATCTACTCCATCTTTTTTGAAGGCATCATTTCTTGTATAGCACCATAATACTGTAGCCATACCTAATTCATGAGCTCTTTCAAATGCTTGAGCAACTTCAATGATTTGACGATTAGAATTTTCAGATCCGAAATAGATAGTTGCACCTACTGCTGTTGCACCTAGGTTCCATGCTTCTTCTACGGAGCCGAACATTATTTGATCGTATTTATTCGGATAAGTCATTAATTCGTTGTGGTTTAATTTAACCATCATCGGAATTCTATGAGCGTATTTTCTAGCTACAATTCCTAATACACCGAAAGTAGTTGCTACAGCGTTACATCCGCCTTCGATAGCAAGTTCTACGATTTTCTCTGGATTAAAGTATATAGGATTTGGGGCAAATGAAGCTCCTGCTGTGTGTTCTATTCCTTGGTCAACAGGTAATATTGATAAATAACCTGTGCCAGATAAACGACCATGGTTGTACATGTTCGATAAACTTCTCAAAACTTGAGGATTTCTGTTGCTGTAAACAAACTCTCTATCAATGAAATCTGCGCCTGGCAAATGTAATAGATCTTTGCTAACTGTTTTTGATACGTGGTTTAATAATAATTGTGCGTCAGCACCTAATAATTCCGAGATTTTATCTATGGTCATATTTGGGATTTTTTGTTTGTGCAATAGTAAGGAAAAAATAGGAATTGCTCAAATTAAGCTTATAAAGCCTTTCTATAGCTAAAAACCTGTTTTGAGCCCACTATTCCTAATCCCTTAGGTACATTGGTATAAATCAAGGTCGGTTCTGAAAATGGGTCATCTCCGGTATAATTTTGAAGGCTTTTAAAATATTTATAACTATCAACATCTATTTTAGATACATATATTTTGAAGGCTATAAAATTTAAAGATTCAAATCCGAATTTTAATGTATTATACTCATTATATACATTTATCGAAGTTCCATTTTTCCCAGCATCAGAAATTAATACATCACTATAAATATCATTTGATAGATATTCATATTCAATAAAAGTCCCATCAAAAGAAAGATAGGTAGGAACTACTGTAATTCTATAATAATTTTCTTCTGTCGCAGGGTCATTTAAATTGAATCGAATTCTATATGAAATATTATTTCCACCAAATTCATCATTACTAATAATACTATCAATAGATACATTATTGATGTTTATTGAATTTGAATCAACAGTCTTTACCGAAACTCCTATGCTTTGATTAATAGCTGAAGCACTAATATTATATGATTTATTAAAATCAATATCTAATTCGTTTTTTCTGAAATAATAAGCATTCTCTTTAGTATCATACCTTAGAGTTATTTCATTTGTACCATCTGAAATTTTAACGATACCATCATCTATCAATAAATCATCAGAGAAAACTGAATTCTGATCAAACACAGGGTCTGTCTTAGATAGATAAATGTAATTTGTGTCAGCATCTGGATCTAAAAATGTACTAAGAACTAACTTCACTGGTTCAAACGGAATTTCTACTTCTGCATCAGATTCGCAAGAGCTTATCACAATACTTATTGATAATAATAGATATATTAATTTTTTCATCTGCTTAAAATTTATATGTCCAACTAATAGATGGTAAAATCGGAAATAAATTAATCTTTCTTAATTTTCTATTCCCTGAATCATCATAACCTATATAATAAAAATAAGGGTTCTTTCTGTTGTATAAATTATATACTGAAATTTCAAAAATTCTTGTAGATCTTTTCAATTGTTTATGGAATTGAATACCCATATCCATTCGATGATAAGCCTCCATTCTGAATCCGTTTTTTGCCCCATAATCACTTACATAATTATTGTAAGAGCCTTGTTGCCCTTGACCAGGTACAACTGCTAAATATTCTGATTTAGGAAGTGTGATGGCATTACCTGTACCATAAACCCATGTGGTGGTAAAGGTTATGTCTTTACTTACTTTTTGAATTACTACTAATGATAAATCATGTCGACGGTCATACCTTGCAAAATATTTTTTACCAAAATTTATTGCATCAAATTGCAACTCTGTCCATGATAAAGTATATCCCAACCAGCCGCTAAATCTATCTCCATCATGCTTTAATAAAAATTCTAAACCATAACTCCAACCTTGTCCGCTCGTCACATTCTCATCCCACTTTATTTCATCTTCGGTACCTGGTTCTTCAACAGTTAAAAAACTTGCACCATCCTTATAAGCTATCACATTGTTCATGTGTTTATAATATGCCTCTACACTTACATTTATTTTTTGAGGTATAAAATCTTTGGCAGCACCAATTGCTACTTGATTAGATCTTTGTGGTCGCACTAAATCTGTTGCGGGTACCCATAAGTCTGTAGGTAAACCTACACCTGTTGAGCTTAATAAATGAATGTATTGATTCATTATTGCATAAGAAGCTTTTAAGGCTAAATCTGTTTTAAGTTGATAACTAAATCCTAATCGAGGTTCAAGTCCGACATAGTTTTTCGAGTTCTGTAGAAAATGTGATATCCTTAATCCGATGTTTGAATTTAATCTAGGTGTTATTTGATATCTATCTTCTATATATGCTGCATTCTCTAGTGCATCAATTGTTTCAATTGATTCTTCATTCTCTTCGGGGAACTCTGAATTTTTTATAGTAGTAGCGCTAGGAGTGAAGCGGTGTTGTTGTATGAAAACTCCTGCTTTTATTAGATGTTTGTTGTTTAGTGCATAATCAAAATCTTGTTTTATACTGAAGTCTCTGATGCCTGAATATAATCTGATTTCAAATTCATCTCCATCATATTTCTCTCTAATTGAGATATTGAAACGATATAAGCTATAGATGAATGAGGTGTTAGAGAAAAGCTTGTTATTTATAACTCTATTCCAACGTATGGTACCCGTTCCATTACCCCAATACAATCCGAATCGACTAGAATAGTCACTAAAATTTGAGCTTGCATAAAATTGATCTCTACCAAAATATCCACTTAAATATATAGTGTTCTTTTTATCGATTTCTATGTTTGCTTTTGCATTAAAATCATAAAAGAAATATCCACCTTTTGATTCTTCTGGTAATAGCGGATAAATTAATGCATCTATATAAGTTCTTCTGCCAGATAATAAAAATGAAGATTTATTTTCTTTGAGCGGACCTTGAACCGTAAATCTTGATGAAATTAATCCGATCCCATATTCAGCTCTAAATTTCTCCTTGTCTCCATCTTTCATATTCATTTCTAATACGGATGATAATCTACCACCAAATCGAGCAGGAAAACCTCCCTTCGTTAGTTCTACACTTTTAAGTGCATCTCCATTGAACAATGAATAAAATCCGAATAAATGAAAAGCATTATATACAGGTGCATCGTCAAGGATGATTAAGTTTTGATCAGGACCTCCACCTCTAACATATAAACCCGAATTACCTTCAGAGCCTTTTTGTACACCAGGTAATAATTGTAAAACCTTTAATACATCTTTTTCGCCTAAAAGTCCGGGTATTTGTTGAATCTGCTCTATCGGAACTCTCACGATACTCATTTGTTGATCTTGAGAGATTAAATTTTCTTTTGAATCTGTAACTACCACTTCAGCAATATTGTTATTGCTTTCAAGTTCAAAGTTTTGAACAATATCATTTTTTAAAATAATTGTAAAAGCTTGTTTCTGAAAGCCGACAGAGCTAACAATTAAGGTGATGGTGTCTCGGTTGGTACTGATAGAATAATATCCGTAATTATTACTTAAGGTAGCTTGTTGGGTTTCGGCAATGTATACTGTTGCAGCTATTAGATTCTCACGACTTCCTTTTTCTTTGATGAAGCCACTAATAACTTTTTGGGACTTTTGAGCAAAAGTTGATATGTGAATTAAAAAGGCTAGTATTGTAAGTAATGTTTTAAGTCGCATTTTGTATTTTTAGTTTAATTGTAATTTATAAGTTAGAATTTTAAAATCAAATGGAATACGTGTATTTTACAGACATTTAATAAAAATCTTACTCTTATTTAATGGAAATAAAAATATTAAAAATTACTGAACCTGCTGTTTTACAAGAAGCTTTTAAGATTAGAAGAGAGGTTTTTGTAATTGAGCAAGAGGTAAATGAGGAGGAGGAGTATGAATATGAAGAAGAATCGAATCATTTTATAGCCTTTGTGAATGATGAATATGCAGGTACAGCGAGATGGAGGATTACAGAGAAAGGTGTTAAACTAGAACGATTTGCAGTTAAAAAAGATTTTAGATCTATAGGGGTAGGTTCACATTTATTGTCTGCTATTATAAATGACATACCTACAGAACATCAATATTTGTATTTACACGCACAGTTAACAGCTATGGGCTTGTACTCAAAATATAACTTCATCGCTGAAGGTGATATGTTTGAGGAAGCCGGAATACAACATTATAAAATGGTATTGAAACGATAAATGAATCTTTTGCTAAAATTTATATTTATTATTCAATTATTACTCTTCTCTATAATTGGCTTTGCGCAAGAGACTATAGTGCGTGGAAGAATCACGGATGTAAATACTAATGAAGCAATACCTTTTGCCAATGTTAAGTTTAAAGGTATAACAACAGGGGCGAGTGCAGACTTTGATGGATATTATATAATTCGTACTAATTCTAAAGTTGATTCTATAACAGCTAATTATTTAGGATATAAGTCTAGAACTAAAAGAGTAAAACCTAACCAATCACAGACCATAGATTTTCAATTAAAGTCTACTAGTGTAGGTATAAAAGAAGTAGTTGTAGAAGCTGGTGTAAACCCTGCAATACAAGTCATCAAAGACGCACAAAAAAAGCGCGACCTAAATAATAAAAGTAGTTTGCCTGCTTATCAATATGAGAACTATTCTAAAATTCAAATTGATGTCGACAATATTTCAGATAAAGTACGAAGTAAAAAAATATTAAAGCCTGTAACTTCTTTATTTGATAGTTTAGATGTGTTAGCAGGTGAAGACGGACATGCGAATTTGCCGGTATTTTATTCAGAGAATATTTCTGATGTATATTATACCAGTGAACCAAATCGAAAGAAAAAAGAAATCATAAAAGCATCAAAGCTTACAGCGGTAGGCATACAAGATGGCATATTGACCTCTCAATTTACAGGTTCCTCATTCGAAGAATATAATTTCAATCAGAATAAATTATTGATTTTTGAAAAAGAATTTTTATCGCCAATTTCTGATAATTCATTGTTCTTTTATGATTTTTTTATCACCGATACGGTGTATCTAAATAACTTCAGATGCTTTCAAATTAAAGTAAGGCCTAAGAATAATAGAGATTTATTATTTACAGGGTTTATATGGATTACCGATTCTATATGGGCATTAAAGCAGGTGAATTTAGAAATACCTAAGTCTGTAAACATTAACTTCATTGAAAGAGTACAGGTACAACAAGAGTTAGAGCCTACAAGTGCTGGTGCATGGCTAACCATGAAGTCGAGAGTGGTTGTTGACTTTGCTGATATTAGCAAAAATACGGTAGGTATGCTTGCGAAAATTTACAATTCTATAAAAGACGTAAAAGTAAATGAGCCTAAAGATCAGAAGTTTTATGATGCTCCCATCCGTCTAACAAAAGAAGCTTTAACAAGAGATACCGCCTATTGGAATAAGTATAGACATGAGAAATTAACTTCTACAGATATCAATGTGTTTAGCATGATTGATACTATTAGAAATATACCGAGAGTTAAAGTCGCAGTGAATACTTTTTATACTTTAGTTTCAGGACACTATACTGTTAATAAAATTGACATAGGTCCGTATCCCAATTTGATTGCCTTTAACAATATTGAAGGATATAAATTCAGAATAGGAGCAAGAACAAATATTAATTTTAGTAATGAATGGATCTACAGGGCATACATAGCATATGGTACAAAAGATCAACAATTCAAATATAATCTGCAGGTAGAGAAAATATTATCGAGAGTACTCTGGACGAAAGTTGGTGTTCAAAGACGTGTAGATATTGACCAAGTTGGTTTAGCCTATCAGTTTGATGATAGTCCGGCATTCGACAACGAACAAAGCTCACTCTACGTTACCACTTCACAAATCACTCGTTTTGCTTTGATGAATAAAAAAATTGAGAATAGGTTTTGGTTTGAAAGAGAGATTACTAAAAACTTAACGACTCGATTAACAATTCAGAATATAGATTACAAACATTTTTACAATGCAAGCCAAGATTCAAATATAAATGTTGGAGCATTTCAGCGAGATTTCACTACTACTGAGTTTGTATTTGAAACACGCTTAGCGTGGAATGAATATCAAGTATTAGATAATAATCGTAGGTATATCATTGGTAATACCAAGTTACCAATTCTGACTTTGCAGTATATAAAAGGAGTTAAGGGGCTTTTCAATTCTGATTTAAATTACGACCGATTTAACATTAGAATAAATCATCGTTTAAGATTAGGGTTTTTAGGCTATTCACGTTATTCAATTAACTTTGGTAAGTTATTTTCAGCTGCACCCTACACATTGTTAGAAGTTCACCGAGGGAACCAAACTCCATTCTTTGCCAATGCAACTTTTAACATGATGAATTACTTCGAGTTTATTTCAGATGAGTATGTTTCTTTAGATTATGTTCATCATTTCGAGGGATTGTTTTTCAACAGAGTACCATTAATTAGACAATTAAAGTGGCGAGAGCTA
>JACCDI010144853.1_pt1 | contig 11611 bp, 11 predicted proteins | sample 7442791 | NCBI WGS metagenome assembly JACCDI01 (sample SAMN15323434, study PRJNA562643) | freshwater metagenome | isolation source: river surface water | place: USA:Blue River Watershed | collected 2017-08-15
GCATGGATCCTGAAGAAATAAAGCTTGCGCTTATTACCGATGTAGACCGATTGGTTCAAATGTTTTTTGACCAAGCCAAAGAGCAACTTAATCGAGAGTTTAAAAAAGTAAACCTAGCTATTCAAACGCTGAAAGAGGTACAAAGCGATATTAAGGATTATAATACTTATCGTGAAAAATCCATTGAAGCAATAAAAAACTATCATACCGCTTTACTAGCTTCTAAATATTTCGAACAAATTCCTAAGGTGAATGAAGAAGGTGAATTTGAAAGTAAGCAAATTAAAAAGGCAAAGGAACTCAAAGAGGAAATCGAAGCTGTTTTAAATGCAACTGATCGCCAGGATAAAGACATTATCGCCCTTGGGCGTAAAATTGATAGTTCCTATGCTGTTTTAGGTGTTTATTTCCCAAATCGATACTTCCTGAGCTACTTTAAGGAATATGTCTCTAAAGTGCGAAAAACAGAGCGCACATTGCTAAAACCAAGGGGTTGTTCCTTAACTAGCGATTTAAGCCCGGTAATGGCTCAATACGAAGTGGAAAAGCAGTCAATCCAGGCACAAGCTGAAACCTTCAAGGGAGAGCAAGATTCGCCAAAATGGGCTGAATTAAAGCTTGAAATACAAGCCAAAAAATCAGCTTTACAAGTTGAAGGTAGAAGTGCGGAAAGCAGAGCCAAGGATTTTGAAACCTTAAACTACCTTTTAGAATATCGAACCAACCTGGTTCCGGCAACATCCACAGAAATCATTAATACCAGTGAGCTAGAATTAGAAGCTCTTGCCCTGGAAATCGAATTAGAACTCATAAACTTTTAAGCCATGTTAAATACAAACAATTACTTTCAAAAAGCACAAGACATTGATTGGGATAGCCTTCCCGAAGCATTAGGCAAAGGCCATAAATTAGTTCAAGGAGCAAGTCAAAACAATTGGGCTGCCTATAACTCCAATGAGAATATCAAACGAGTGGTAGATGCTTTCTTCGTAAAACTTGATGAGTACCTGGATAAAACGCCAAAAGCGACAAAAGTTCCAAGTTTGCCAATTAAAACCAAAACAGAAACCGCTGCTCAAAGGAAAATACCTGCGCCCAAAAACTACAAAGGACTTAGAGTTGAAATTCGTCCGGCATCTAGTGGGTCGAGCAAGTTTATTGTTTGGGATTTGAAAACTGACCAAAAGTTCGCCAATGAGCGATTTGATTCAATTGAAGAAGCGAAAGAGTTTATTTCAGATAATGAAATGAGTTTGGTGAGAGTAGTAGAGGCTGAGCAAAAAGTTGAATACAAAACTGAAGATGTCGAGCACATAGACACCGATGTTCAATTCATCAAACGCTATGCTGCCATGCACGGTAAAGTAAAAAGTCAGGCGCAGGTTTTGAATTTGATTCACTCACTTCAAAAGGCAATTATTGAAAAGAAGATTGGTAAGGATTCAAATTATTCCACGGAAATCGAGTTGATGCAAAAGCAACTCATTACTTGCTATGAGAAAATGGGTGAAATGGCTGAAATCAAAATTGATAGCAAGAATCTGAAACGCTATTTAGAAATAGCCCACAGCCAGGAAGGAATGCTATCTGTTGCTTTATTAAAAGCCTATGTATCATTGAACGGTAAACGAGATGTAAAGGACAAAGCGGAACGCTTGTTTAACCGTATGAAAAAGGCTGTTGAGCAGGGTAAGATTAGTCAAAACGACAAGTATGCCGAGAAGCTCAATGAAGCTTACACAACGCTTAAAACATACATTGACGGTGAAACTGCAATTCTTAATATCAACAAAGCTCAATTAAATGGGCTGCTTGGTGTTTTAGGCGAAGATTTATTTAGTCAAAAAAAAAGCCTAAACGGGAACGATGATGACGACCAGGGAATGATTGTAAGCTCTGGTGAACTTCTTTCCATGGATTTTCAAACTATCGGCCTTAAGGGCAAGTATAGAGATTTGATTGGTGATCCTAGTGTTGGATTTACAGCCATGGTTTATGGACTTCCCAAATCCGGTAAATCTACCATGTGCCTTGACTTCGCTAATTATCTAGCAGCAAACCATGGTAAAGTCTTGTACTGCGCCATCGAAGAAGGGTTTGGATATACACTCAAAGAAAAGATTCAACGCCTGGGCGCACAGCATCCAAAACTGTTTATCACTGACCGTGTTCCTGAAAATCTTTCAGACTTTGATTTTGTATTCATCGATAGTGTTTCAAAGGCAGGTATGGATGTGAACGCCATTGACCACCTTCGAAAAATGCATCCAGATACTTCTTTCATATTTATTTACCACACGACCAAGGAAGGCAATTTCAAAGGAGTAAATGAACATGCTCACGAAGTAGATGTAATCATCCAGGTTGAGAAGGGTAAGGCTTCGTCTACCGGAAGATTTAGTGCCGGTGGAATCCTTACATTTTAAACTTTACTTCAGATAGGGCAGTGTTTTATTCCTTGAGTCCCAATAAATATTGGTACTGACATTTTTTATTGATTTAAGTTGTTTAGTGTATATTTGAAATTATGTTATTTAAAATTGCTCGATATTTTTGGGTTGTGCTTTGCGGAATGAAAAATTTTTCTATTGAAAATAGAATTGGTCGATTATTAATGATTTTATTTACACTAATAATTGTTCTTTCAATAACATACATTTCATATTCAGCTGTCAAATTCAAAAAGGAAAATGATTTTATCTCAATCAAGACTTTACAGATTGATTCATTTGAAAATAATTTTGCTTCAAAAAGATTTTATGAAGAATTTACATCTGCAATTGAGCAAGTGGAGACTGATTTTATTCAATTAAACGGATATGGGATATTGTTAGATGAAGATAGTTCTTTCAACAAAGATAAAAAGTTTAATGAGCTAGGTTTGTCAACGGCATTACGAAATTTCCTCGATGAAATAAAGTATGGAAATAATTATCCTGATGGTTTAATTCGGTATGGCGGTGTAATAGATCAAGCGAATATTTTTGCGAAAAGATTGCAAAAAGATTGGTGGTGGGGAGCACAAGATTTTTCACGTGAACAATTGGCAATATATTTAGTAGACTATTACGTTATAATGTGGAATGCTTGTCGGAATGCTAGTCATGATAAAATATTCGAACAGAATAATGAATTGTTTGTCAAAGCATTGGCACATTGGGAATATATGGTGGGATTTAGGGATAATTATTTAAAAGCAAAAGATCCGATGTCTGAAATTGAAGGCACTTATGGAATTGAAGCATATGAACTAGAGAAAATCAGAGATAGGGAATCGAGTATACCCAAGGATAAGTCAAATTTGTTCAAAACAAAAGTTTTTCCTGCTGAATATACTAGAACCTTTGAAGGATTATACATGTATTCTGAATATCTCGACCCTTTTGCGGTGAAAAGTAATATATCGTGGGCAAAAAGGGAGTTGTCGGAAAGAGATTCTAAGTCATATGAAAATCTATTGTTTGAGTTTGGAATAGTACTACTGATCAATTTTTTGATAATAGTTTTGTTAAGATTATTTTATTGGGTTCGGGGATAGAAGGTGAATTGATACCGACAGATTCAATTTTTTCATTTTTTTTTCGCCTAATTGAAATTTTTTTATTACAACCATTATTACAGTTTGATAATGGTAAAAGCATCTTCAACTTTTAAGTTTAGTGCTTGTTAAGTAATGGATTTATCATTGTATTACTTAATTCTCTTTTTAGTTGTGTAATTTGCAAAGAAAAAATGTTTGACGAAAAAACAAGGCAAGCTTTAAAATATTATGTTTACATGTTGATTGACCCCACAGATAACAGACCATTTTATATTGGTAAAGGAATAGAAAATAGGGTTTTTTCACATTTGGACTGTGCTTTAGCAGATTCTGAAACCTTAAACGCAAAATATGATAAAATACGAGAAATTTTAAAGAATGGTCAAAAAGTGAATCATGTTATAGTTAGACATGGTCTTTCTGAACTGGAAGCATTTAAAATTGAGGCTTCATTGATTGATACCTTTAACTATTGCGGTATTTTACTTTCAAATAAAGTTTCTGGACATGGTTCTGTGGAAAAAGGTTTGATGACAACCGAAGAAATTAATAGACTTTATAATGCAGAAAAGCTTGAAAGCATTGACTCGAATTGTGTTCTGATTAATATAAATAAGACATATAAGAGAGGCAATGGAACTGATCCAATTTATAAAGCAACAAAAGAGACATGGTTAATTGACAAATCTAGATTGCCTCAAATAAAATATGTGTTAAGTGAATATAAAGGACTTATTGTAGAAGTTTTTGCAGTGGAAAATTGGTATCCCAAAGAAAGAACTAAAAATAAAACTATAGATAAAAATACAAAACTGAAAGAGCAAATAACTGTTACAGGTTATGGATTCAATGGTATTGTTGCCCCTGATGATATTAGAAAGTTATATTTAAATAAATCAGTTGCACATTCAAAGCAAAAAGGCGCTGCGCAAGTTATCAGGTTTAATTTATAGTCTTTGTTGAATCTAAAATTAAGCAAGGTGTGATTTACAAAAAGTTAAATGGCTTTGTGTTATGTTCTCTTTGAAAGCTGATCTTAGAGCAATCAATATCTCCCTCATTAGAAACATCTTCTGTTAATTTGCCAGCAAAGTAAAATATTCGTTTGTCTCGTTTAATAAATACTAAAGTTTCAATTTTTTGAATATCTTTCTGCTTCAGTGAAAATTATAAATAGCAACTATTTTTAATCTTAATATCTCAAAAACAGATATGGAAAAGAATGCTATTGGCCAATTAGGTAAAAGGAACCCATTGAAGTGCTTTTTTTACTACAAAACCAAAGAAAGCAATTTTAATGGTGTAAATGAACACGCACATGAAGTATAGTGATTATCCAGGTTGATAAGGGTAAGGCAACTTCAACGGGTAGGTTTAGCGCTGGTGGCGTAATGGAAACGGCTTATTAATACCAAAAGTATTTTAAATAATTCTTCACATAATTGTGGAAATACGTTTAAAAATCCATTTGTCTGGATTACGTAATTTAGAGTTCTTTTGCGCTGTTTTGTTGCAAATAAATATTTAAATCTTCTGTAAATATTACTTCTTATAGTTGCAAGATAAAGTGAATAACTTAAGCCTCAAAAAATTGGGTTAAACAAATCTAATCATTACTTTTGCCAAAATTGTCAAGCTAATATTTTCAAGAAAATGAAAGAAACTTTTGGGGCATACATTCACAAACTTAGGTCTGAAAATGGCTTGACTTTAACTAAACTTGCAGCAGCATTGGACATTGACCAATCTACACTTTCAAAAATTGAAAACGGAAAAAGAAATGTACCCGAAGAAATTTTGCCCAAACTTTCATCCTATTTTAACCTTGACTTAAAAAAATTGGAACGCGAATATTTAAGTGAGCGAATAGCCGAGTTGATTTATCCGCAAGAAGAAACCAAAGCAATTTTCAAAGCAGCCGAAGAAAAGGCAAAATATCTCAGAACTATAAAAACTCAACAAGGTACAATCAAGTTTTAACTATGATAGGAGCATCATTGTTTTCAAGTGCAGGCATAGCGGAAACTTACTTTGAAGAAGTAGGAATTAACATAATTGCCGCAAATGAATTGGTTCAAGAAAGAGCCGATTTATATCAATCGTTATATCCAAATTCAAAAATGATTGCAGGTAGTATTTTAAACGATAATATTTTTGAAGCACTCGTAAAAAACACCCCTGAAAAATTAGATTTTCTGATTGCTTCACCTCCATGCCAAGGAATGAGTGTAGCAGGAAAAAATAGAAATATCGTGCAAATGCTCAATGACGAAAGAAATTATCTTGTGTTCAAAATCATTGAGTTTATTAAATTAAAATCTCCAGACTTTGTATTGATTGAAAATGTTCCTACATTTTTCAAATTGGTTTTGCCATACAAAAATCAACAATTAAAAGTTGTTGAAATTCTAAATCTTCTTTTTGGCAAAGAATACAATATTGAAGCAAATGTTTATGATGCAGCTGAATATGGAGTTGCTCAAAGACGAACAAGAGCAATTATTAAATTGTATCAAAAAGGCAAAAAATGGGGGCAACCAATAAAATCCGAAAAGCAAATAACTGTAGAAGAAAAAATTGGTTTTTTACCTAGTATTGAGGCTGGACAAAAATCAAATATAAAATGGCACTTTGCACGAAAACATTCGGCCAGTCACGTTCAATGGATGAAACATACACCAACAGGACAAACTGCTTTTGAAAACAAAAAACATTTCCCTGTAAAACCAAATGGAGAAAAAATTAAAAGTTATAATACTTCGTACAGAAGAATTAATTGGCACGAACCCGCACCGACAATTACAATGCGAAATGATGCAATTAGTTCACAACTTAATGTACATCCAGGCAGGAAATTGAGAAATGGAATCTATTCTGATGCAAGAGTTTTGACACCATTAGAATTGATGTTATTATCGTCTTTACCACAAGATTGGAACATTCCCGACAATACACCTGAATTACTTATCAGAAGGTGTATTGGCGAATGTATTCCACCATTACTCATTAAAAATATTGTTTCCCAAATAAATCGATAATATGACTTTAACAATTGATAGTAAAAAATGGATTTTATATCGACACACAAGGGATTTCAGTAAACTTTGTGTAGTTGCCGAATTTTTGAAGTCCTATACAAAAACAGGTATTTCAACAGACGAGAAAACTCAATTAAATTTAAAGTTACGTGAACTAGGGTTGTACAATGAAAGAAATCCTGAATTACCACTTGATGCAATAAATCACAAAATCAATCAACTTTCTTATTATATGTTTGGCTACCAAGCCACTGTTGAAGGACAGGATAGATTTTTATTCAGTCCGCTAGGCAACTTGTTTTTGAAACACATAGATGAAAAAGAAAAGACAGCCAAAATATTTCTTACAATGCTTTGGGCTGTTCAATATCAGCACCCACATAGCGGAACAGACAGTGATTTTCAGCTTTATCCGTTTCGATTGATTTACAAACTTCTATCCGAACCGAAACTTTCAAATAAACTATATGCTTTTGAAGTTGCGTATTCTGTTGTTTTCATACAAGAAGTAAATAAGGCAACTTATGAAGAATTAGTAGGTGAATTATTGGACTTGAGAAAACTCTCAGATAAAGAACTTGAAAAGAAATTCCAAGAAAACAAACACGCTTTTGTAAACTCTGCGTATGAATGGGATTATTACGTTTCAAGTTTGTTTGAAAGTGCTGGAGTTTTGAATAAACAAGAAGGTATTGTAATTACCAAACTTCAACATGGAACTACAAATACATTCAGAAAAATTACACGAAACGAAGTTTCTATTCCAGACGATATCCAATCATTAGTTGACCAGTTACTAAATGAATATTCATTTTTAGAAAAACCTTTATTACTCAACGACCCGGAACGCCTAAAATTAGATGTAATTAAAGAAATTTACAGTTTTTATCCGAAAACACTTTTGATTGAAATTGGCGAAGCTGTTGATGACTTTAAATTTGAATTACTTAACCTGCCTAAACTAATTGAACAATTCGCGAACAATAACGAAGGTGCAGAAGCATATCTTTTTGAAGATGCTTTAGCTGATGGCTTCAATATGTTTCACAACGTAGAAGCACAAAAAATAAGTGGAGCAGGAAACACAGATTTAGAATGTTTATACATACCTAGAAAGAAAAAATTTACTGTTGAAGCCAAATCAACCAAAAACAAACTTTCAAGTGTTAACGCAGGACGATTGGCTGGACACAGAGAAAAAATTGGGGGTGCTTATACAATAGTTGTTACGCCAAGATACGTTCCTGCGGTTCTTCAAGATATTCGTACAAGCCCTATTGTAATTATTCGTGCAAATACTTTTTCTGAGTATTTATACAATTGTATTGACAATGATGTAAGAGAAATTGACTATGAAGATTTTGACAGTATTATCATAAATAATCTTGGGAAAGACATCAGTAAAAACATTTCGGATTTAACTATTTCAAGATTCGCTACTCAAAAATAAACTTGCTATGATTACAATTACAAGAGAAGATAATATGAAGTTAATGGCAAGGTATCCTGACAATTACTTTGACCTTGCAATAGTTGATCCACCATATGGAATTTTAAATAAAACCAAACGAGGAGGAGACCATAAATTTAATATGGACGAATATAGTCAATGGGACGTAAAACCAGATGACAAGTATTTTAATGAGTTGTTTCGTGTTTCAAAAAATCAAATTATTTGGGGTGGAAATTATTTTGAACAACTTTGGGCAAGAAGTCCATACAATAAAGGTTTCATCATTTGGGACAAAAACCAACCCGAAACACTAAATAACTTTTCAATGGCAGAAATGGCTTGGAGTTCAATAGACAAGCCGTCAAAAATTTTCAGATTTAGTGTTAGAAAAAATAGAAATAAAATCCACCCGACACAAAAGCCTATTGAACTTTACGAATGGCTTTTGAAATTGTACTCCAATCATGGCGACAAGATTTTAGACACGCATTTAGGTAGTGGAACGTTAGCAATCGCATGTTACAAAGCTGGTTTGAGTTTAACCGCTTGTGAAATTAGCGAAAATTATTATTTGAAAGCTTTGGAAAAAATAAAGGAATTTATTCCTGAAAGTGACATTCATATAAATGACATAGAAGTGTTTGCCTTGACATTTCCAAACCAAAAAACAGCAAAAAACGAATTATATGAATTATATAATGAGCAAGTTGAACGACTTAGAATATTTAAAGGCGAAAAATAAATGAGATCTTGATTTCTCCAATAATGGAAATATTTTCAAAAAAATATGACTTGAAAATACATAAGATTCAATCCCTTAATCTAGTAGTCAAAAAAATGATATTGGAAACATAGAATATCTTACTATCGTTAGTGTCGGTATTAAATATCCAAATAATCCAATAGATTTAATATCATACAAATTAATTGCTTTGAAAATTCAAATTAATAAGGGTTTGCCAAAAATAAATCGATTATCTTATCCTGGTTAAAAGTAGGTTGACCTGCCTTGAATAATAGTTCGAAAATCTTGAAATAATGTCTTTGATAAATGGAGATAATATAGTGGCAACCCGTTCAAGTTCGTAAGTTTATGGAATTGAAGTTGTATCTTGGAAATCAATTGTAAAGCCGCTATATAATCCAAAAGGTGGTAAATAATGGAATTGAGCATTCTTATTCTTAACAACACTCTCAATATTGTTTTTATCCAATTTATTTTTTGTGTTAAACAAGTGATTTTGTAGTTAAAATCCTTTGTCTTTACAATTATAATATTTTCTAAATTTCTAATCGGGAGGTGAATTCCACCCTCAGATTCTATGTATCCTTGAACTACAATGTCACATGCATGTGTTAAAACAACAAAATGCTCTCTATTATATTTTATTAAATCATAAGAATGAAGATTCTTTTTTATTGGTGGTTTAATATACACTTCAAAAGGATGATATTCTTAGAAATCGCCTTGGGAATTTATATCTAAGTGTACTTGAAAATGAGAAAGAATATAACGAAGTAAATTATTGGGGTTATTGCTGCTTGAACAATTGGGGGGTGTAAAAAAATAAAAACTCTTCAAAGTAGTATTAAACATTAGTTGTTTTTAGCGCGATCAATTGCTTTAGCATATATAGTTAGTACTTAATAGTTATTCTTTATATTTTCAAAGTTGGCATTTGACGTTGACTGAAGAATCATTATAATTAGAACAAAGCAAAAAACTTGATGAATAGTTACAAGATAAAAACAGAATCTGTTTAATTCATTTTTTTGAATAATTTAATGGCTAAGAATAAATAATCCATGAAGACTGGTTGGTATTTTACTGTTGGATTAGATTTTTTATAAAACAATACAGGATTTAATTTTTTGTTCGGATATCTCGTTGAAGTACTGTGTTTAGTGGTTATTATTGCACAAAAGAAAAACGTATAATAAATGAAAATTACCCTAAATTGATATATTGCAAATTCCTCTAAAATGGCTGTTAAGGAAACTCTGTTTTCTTCTGAAAAAACTTTTTTGATTTCAATTGTATAATTAGATGGTGCGAATTTTTCAATAAAATCCAAGTAAATGTCGATTCCGCTTTTGAGTTCTTTTTTTGCTTTCTTATCAATTTTCAAGCGAAATTCATATAGTTCTTTTAGCGTTTCAATAAGATATTCATAGTCACGTTTATGAAAATTTAAAGTATCTAGTTTTTGTATTGATTTTAAATGAGCTAATCCTTTTATTATTTTTATTTTGTTTGATTTTAAATCAATTTTTTTTAAGAGTTTATGTTTTTCTATTTCTGGTTTTTTATATAGTTTAAGTATTAAATTTTCAATTTCTAATAAATGAGAATTTGCTGAAATTTTATGTATTTCTAATTGATTATGGCTTATTTTTTTCGACTCGTTTTCGTCTATGAGTTCGGTTAAAATTCCGAATGCTTTGTTTGATTTTTCAGAAGCTTGTTGGAATAAGAAATATGATTGAGCATATAATTTGTTTTCATAGAGAATCGAGGCCGCTTTGAGGTCCTTGAGCGCTATTTCGATTAACTGGGTTTTAAATGAATGCGTCATAGGTTATCTTTTGTTATTTTCTTCCATTCTATCAATATTATCATTGATGATTGATTCTATTTTATACGGAATTTCGCAGTCTTCCCCTAAAACTAAAAAATCGCATCTTGGACATTCGGCACGTGTACCGTTTAAAAAATTCGCTTGAATAAGTAATTGACTGTTACATTTAGGACAATAGGCTTTTAGGTTTTGGATTTTCCAGGATTTTGTTTTTTTATCCAATTGCCATTCCCATGTCCAACGCCATTTTTTAAGTATTCCTTCATTGTAATTGTAAAAATGGGGAGTGCCATTTTTTTGTTTGAAGAATATTATTAATTTGTAACTGAAGAAAATTAAAATGAAAATTAGAAAGAACCAGTAAAGTTTAATTTCTGATGAAAAGAATTTTGAAATTTGACAAGAAGAGAAATTTATTATAGAAATAAATGTTGTTAAAATTGGTTTTCCCTTAAGCCAATCATTAATTAGTGTTCCTATAAAATTCAATGCTCCTGTTATAATTGCTATTCCTAATTTTGAATTTATAGATTTCTTGATTATTGTTCTCATATAAAAATTCAAAATAACATAAGATAATTTGATTATGGAAAATATGTAGAAATCTAAAGCAAAAAATAAACTCCCACAGGAAATCTGTGGGAGTTTTGCCAGAAAATGGGGGCTGAACTGGCAATTTTATTGGAAAATCATAGGAAAAATCTGTTAAAATGGTAGGAAAGGCAGGGAATAATCACCATTACTGTTAGTGTTTTTCTCTATGATTTCATGGTCTTTCATGAATTTGATGTAGTTCCGAGCCATTCTTTCCTTAACATCCATTTCCTCCATGACTAATTTCACGAGTTCGGCAGACGAAACTGACTGTTTCTTGGTGAATATGGTCTTGGCTACTTCGGTTAGCTCTGAAAATTTTCGTGACTCCGATTCTTCTTTGCTTTTTTCTCCCATGAAGATGTGCCTTCCTTCGGATTTGCTCCATCCAAATTGGATTAATGGC
>JACCDI011165383.1_pt1 | contig 11609 bp, 13 predicted proteins | sample 7442791 | NCBI WGS metagenome assembly JACCDI01 (sample SAMN15323434, study PRJNA562643) | freshwater metagenome | isolation source: river surface water | place: USA:Blue River Watershed | collected 2017-08-15
CGCCCTGACCTTGAATTGCAAAACCATCGCCAGTGATTTCTACGCCAGCATTAGTTTGTAGGCGTTGGCTATCGAGCAGATACTCCAGTTGTGGTGTTTCCATTTTCTGGAATAACTCGTTAGGTTGTAGGTTATCAACAACCACATTTTGCTCGAGTAATACTTTATCGTCGACATACATCACGCCAGTGTCAGCGCTGATTTGCCAGTGCGGCAGTTCGGCTTCATAAATGCTATATGCCGGTTGCTCAAATTGTATTTGGCCAAGTTGCTCATATTGCGCCATTTGCTTGGCGCGAATCAAACCTGAGATGTTACCGTTTTTATCAAAACTACTACGAATCAGTTCATAGGCTACATAGTCTGGCACTAATTCACGTTCGACGTGCAGTTGTTTGGGGGTGTTTTCTGCTTCTATCCAACTATAAACCACAGCACCGCAGGCGATAACTATCACTAACCAAAAGAATTGCCGGATCATGTGCTGCTTCCATTAAATTGCTGAAACTTATCCTGACTGATTAGCAAAAAGTCAGCAAGTTCCCGCACTGCGCCAAAACCACCAGACAACAGGGTGCGATAGTCTGCGTGTTTTGCTAAGAGTGGATGTGCATCGTGCACCGCGACGCTTAGTCCAACATGTTGCATCACCGCCCAATCGGATAAATCGTCGCCGATATAAGCAATTTCTTCATCTTTTAGCTGCAGTTGTTGTTTGAGCTCGTTATAAGCAGGAATTTTGTCTTCTTGGCCTTGGTATACATGCTGAACAGTGAGAGATTGCATGCGTTTGGCAACAATGCTTGAGGTGCGGCCGGTGATCACTGCGACTTCAATGCCAGCTTGGCGAAGAGCTTTGACGCCATAACCATCGCGAGTATGGAAGGCTTTTAGCTCTTCACCTTGATTGCCCAAGTAAATGCGGCCATCGGAAAATACCCCATCCACGTCACAGATCAGCAAGCGAATTTGACGAGCTTTTTGCTGCACTGATTCGGCAACTGGTTGATAAAGCTCGCTAAATAACTGGCTCATTATAAAACTCCGGCTCGTAGTAAATCATGCATGTTAAAAGCACCAATCACTATATTGTCAGCATCCACGACAAGTAAGCTATTGATTTTTTTAGTTTCCATGATTTTTAATGCTTCTGCAGCAAGCATTTCTGCTTTCGCTGTAATGCAATTTTTCGTCATCACTTCAGCAATGCTGGTTTGATGGATGTCGACCCGAAGGTCGAGGATGCGGCGTAAATCGCCATCGGTAAAGATACCGGCCAAGCTGCCATCAGCCGCTTGGATCCCTGTCATGCCAAGGCCTTTGGCTGAAATTTCTAACAGCGCTTGTTTGATGCTTGCATGAGCTGAAACCAGCGGGATTTGCTCGTCTTTGTGCATTACATCAGCAATACGCAATAACAGGCGCCGGCCCAGGCTACCGCCTGGATGTGATAACGCAAAATCATCAGCAGAAAATCCGCGAGCTTCCAATAATGCGACTGCTAAGGCGTCACCCATGGCTAATGCTGCGGTCGTTGATGCCGTAGGTGCAAGTCCGAGTGGGCATGCTTCTTGTTCAACTTTCACGCATAAGTGAACTTCAGCCAGTCTTGCTAAGGTCGATTGCGGATTGCCAGTTACCGCGATGATTGAGATTCCGATGCGTTTTAACACCGGAAGAAGTTTGATTACTTCGTCAGTTTCACCTGAATTCGACAGTGCCAAGACAATGTCTTTGTCAGTGATCATGCCGAGGTCGCCGTGACTGGCTTCGCCAGGATGAACAAAAAATGCTGGCGTGCCGGTTGAGGCTAGAGTTGCGGCGATTTTATTACCGATATGGCCAGATTTTCCCATGCCAATGACCACGACTCGGCCTTGGCATTCCATCATTAGTTGGCAGGCTTGGCTAAAGCTTTGATCGATATAACGATGTAAATCCGCCAATGCTTTGGTTTCGATCTCTAAAACTTTATGGCCGATGGCGCAAAAATCAGTGCTCAAAGCGCAACTCCTTTAACGAAAAAATAACATTCATGGGCGGTTAAGCTGAAATTCAGTTATCTTTGACAAAATGCAAGTGCCCTTGGAATATGATACCAGTTGGTATATAATTGCCGAACACTGCGAATTGCCAAGCATTTTCCTGCTTATTGCTTTGAATTGCAAAAAAACCTTGGAATTTTGCAGTTTGTTCGAAAATTGCAACTGATTATTACAATTTTATAGGACGACGTGCTGCAAGAATCAGGTTAAAATGCACGAAATTTTCTGACAGAAATCTTGTCTTGAGAGGATTGTCACCTTATATTGCGCGCCGCTTTTTCGCCCGATAATGGATTATAGGGAAGCGCGTTGGGTTAAGTTTTATATTGAGAGTGGGGCACGGTTTGGAGAAACCATTGGTTGACATCCAGAATCTAACGTTTCGTCGTGGCGAACGGGTTATCTACGACAACATGAGTATGCAGTTTAGTCGTGGCAAAGTAACCGCCATCATGGGACCAAGTGGTATTGGAAAAACAACGCTATTGCGTCTGATCGGCGGGCAGTTAAAGCCTGACTCCGGTTCTATTGTCTTTGATGGCGCAAATATTCCGACGTTAAAACGCCACGAACTTTACCAAGCTCGTAAAAAAATGAGCATGTTGTTTCAAAGCGGCGCTTTATTTACTGAAATGTCCGTTTTTGACAACGTGGCATTTCCGATCCGTGAGCACACTAGATTGCCGGAAGCCATCATTCGGATGATGGTGTTAATGAAGTTGGAAGCCGTGGGTCTACGTGGTGCACGCGATTTAATGCCGTCGGAATTGTCTGGTGGTATGGCTCGCCGAGCAGCTTTGGCTCGCGCTATCGCTTTGGATCCGCAACTGATTATGTACGATGAACCATTTGCCGGTCAGGATCCAATTTCGATGGGTGTGATCGTTCGTCTGATTAAATCACTTAACGATGCGTTAGGGATGACTTCAATCGTGGTATCTCACGATGTTACAGAAGTGATGAGTATTGCTGATTATGTTTACATTGTTGCTGAGCGCAAAGTGATTGGTCATGGTACTCCTGCTCAGTTATTGCAGCACGAATCCCCATTAGTTCAGCAGTTCCTGCAAGGGCAGGCAGATGGTCCAGTACCATTCCATTTTAAAGCTGCTGATTATGCACAGGAATTAATGGAGATGAAGGGCTAATGTTGAACAAGTTACAACAATTAGGCGCCGCGACAATTGGCACAATACAGGGATTAGGCCGGGCTTCATTGATGTTGTTCGGTGCTTTATGGGGGCGTCCGCGTCCAGTAAAAGCATGGCCGTTGTATGTAAAACAGTTTTATGTTGTTGGTGTGCTGTCGCTGCTAATTATTTTAGTCTCTGGGTTATTTATCGGCATGGTTTTAGCCTTGCAAGGTTATACCGTGTTAGCGAAATTTGGCGCCGAACAAATGCTCGGGCCATTAGTCGCTCTGAGTTTGTTGCGCGAATTGGGTCCGGTAGTTACCGCATTGCTATTTGCAGGCCGTGCTGGGAGTGCGTTAACCGCTGAAATCGGTTTGATGAAAGCAACTGAACAGCTATCGAGCATGGAAATGATGGCGGTTGATCCACTTCGGCGGATTATCGCACCAAGATTCTGGGAAGGTGTTATCTGTATGCCTTTGTTAGCATTGATTTTTAATGCTGTTGGTATCTTAGGCGGGCACTTGGTTGGGGTTGATTGGTTAGGCGTCGATGGCGGTGGATATTGGTCTGCCATGCAAGCCAACGTTGATTTTTATGACGATATCGTCAATGGCATTATCAAAAGCGCAGTATTCGCTTTTATTGTCACAGTAATCGCATTGCACAAAGGGTTTGATGCAATTCCAACGTCAGAAGGGATAAGCCAAGCGACGACACAAACAGTAGTCACAGCGTCGCTTGCTGTTCTGGGTTTTGATTTTATTTTAACAGCTGTCATGTTTGGTGGATAAGAAAATGACCACACGTAAGTTAGAAGTTATCGTCGGTGCCTTTGTTGCGATTGCTATCGCTGCATTGTTATTGCTTGCACTGAAAGTCGCCAATACTGGCGTCACTGGTTCTGATGAAACCTACAAATTATTGGCGAAATTCGAAAACATCGGTGGCTTAAAAGTGCGCTCGCCGGTCAAAGTTGGTGGTGTCGTGGTGGGGCGCGTGAGCGATATCCAGTTGGACCCAGAGAGTTTTCAGCCAATCGTCACTCTGGAAATTAACGCAAGTTATAGCAATTTTCCGGAAACTAGTTCGCTGGCAATCCTGACTTCGGGATTATTGGGTGAGCAGTACATCGGTTTACAGGCTGGTTTTGTCGATGAAACAGTAACCATTTTGAAAAATGGCGACTACGTCGAAAATACCAAGGGCGCAATTGTGCTTGAAGAATTAATTGGACAGTTTTTATTTAATCGCGGGAATTCGTAATGAAGAATCTTTTGAAAAAAGCAGCATTGGTGCTGCTTGCTGTTGGTAGTTTTCAGCTGATTGCGCAAGACGCGGCAGTACCAACCTATACCGACCCATATAAAATGATGGAAGTGTTGGCGGATAAAACCTTCCAACGTATTGCTCGTGAACAGGCTGAAATTAAAAAGAATCCTGAGATCCTGCGCACTATCGTTTCTGAGGAACTAGTTCCATACATTGATAGCCGTTACGCTGCAGGTTATGTGATTGGTAATTCTGTGAAGTTAAACACAGTACCGAAAGAAGATTTTAATACTTTCGTTGTCGCCTTCCAGAACTATATGGTTGGTACTTATGCTGGCGTATTTACCCAATACCGTGACCAAAAAGTGATTATTGAACCGGGTGCGCCGCTGGATCCGAGTAAAAAAATCATCACAATTAAAACTCGCGTTATTGATCCAGGCAAACCTGACATCAAAATCGAGTTTAAATTACGTCGGATGAAAGATGCCAACAATTGGTTGGTGTTTGATATGGTTGCTGAAGGTATTTCATTGTTAGACAGTAAACGTTCTGAATTCGGCAGCCTGATCCGTCAACAAGGCTTGAAGAGCGTCGCAACTCTGTTAGATGAGAAAGCAAAAGCGCCAATCAAAGCGCCTGAGAAAGCAAAAAATGCTTAATATTGTCAAACAAGATGAGGTCATCACCTTTACCGGTGAATTAAATCGCGACACTGTCGTCAATTTTTGGCCTTTTACCTTGTTGAAAAATGTCAGTGGCGACATTGTTTTTGACCTTGCTGCGGTCGCACATGTCGATACAGCTGGTTTAGCTTGGTTGTTACAACAACTCGGCCAAGCAAACAAAGCCAATATTCAGGTGAAATTACGCAATACGCCGCAACAGCTGAAGTCTTTGGCATTAGTAAGCGACGTATTTGCACTTTTACCGCTTGAAAGCTGAAAAGATCCGCAACTCAGGATATAATCACAACCCGGCCAGCGCGCCGGGTTATTTTTTGCCTTTACGGCGCCACCATTCGCATTTAAATACAGGTTTCAAGATGGATTGCAAAGAGATTGAACAACGCTTAACTGAACAGTTGCAATTGACCGAAGTCTACGCAAAAACTGACGGTAGTCATTTTTCAGTGACTGCGGTTGGTGAGTGTTTTGAAGGGTTAAGTCGGGTCAAGCAGCAGCAGCTAGTCTATGGACCACTGATGGATGCTATCAGTAGTGGAGCTATTCACGCGCTGCAAATTAAAGCATTCACGCCGACTCAATGGCGTCGTGAAAAACTTCTCAACCCACCGGTGTAACAATAATATGCAACAGTTTTTAGTGAAAGGCGGCGCAACTTTGCGTGGCAATGTAAAGATCTCGGGCGCCAAAAATGCAGCTCTACCGATCCTTTTTGCGACGATCTTAGCCGAACAGCCATCGGTGATCAGTAATGTTCCTGCATTAAAGGACATTGATACAACTTTCAAATTATTACGTTTATTCGGCGCTAGCGTCGAACGTAATAATGACGCCGTTACAGTTGATGCTACTGCGGTAAATAACCAAGTGGCACCTTATGAATTAGTGCGCACGATGCGCGCTTCAATTTTAGCCTTGGGTCCATTGCTGGCGCGTTTTGGTTATGCCGAAGTGTCATTGCCTGGCGGTTGCGCTATCGGTGCAAGACCGGTCAACCTGCATATTGAAGGCTTACGGAAAATGGGTGCTGATATTGTTGTCGAAAACGGCTATATCAAAGCAAAAGCCACTCGTTTACACGGTGCACATTTAGTAATGGACTTGGTCAGTGTGACTGGGACCGAAAACCTATTAATGGCAGCAACTTTGGCTGATGGCGTGACCATTATCGAAAACGCCGCAAGAGAACCAGAAGTTGTAGACCTGGCAAACTATCTAACCGCGATGGGCGCAAAGATTACCGGTGCAGGCTCGGCGACTATTCGTGTTGAGGGCGTGCCAAAGTTACATGGTGCTTTGCATAAGGTTCTACCGGACCGTATTGAAACTGGCACTTTCTTAGTGGCAGCTGCGGTAACTGGGGGTGATGTTACGTGCCTAAACACAGATCCGACAGAACTCGAAGTGGTATTAGAAAAGCTTCGTGAAGCCGGTGCTGATGTCACCACAGGCCAAGATTGGATCCGTCTTGACATGACAGGCCGTCGTTTGAAGTCAGTTAATGTCAAAACAGTGCCACACCCAGGTTTTCCTACCGACATGCAAGCTCAGTTCACAGTATTAAACGTGTTAGCAGAAGGGGTTGGCGTCGTTACCGAAACTATCTTCGAAAACCGCTTTATGCATGTGCCAGAATTGCAGCGTATGGGTGCTTTAATCCAGTTGGAAGGCAATACAGCCGTTTGCCAATTCACTCCTGCGCTTACAGCAGCACAAGTAATGGCGACCGATTTGCGGGCATCTGCCAGTTTGGTGATTGCAGGTTTAGTCGCAACGGGTGATACCATTGTTGACCGTATTTACCATATTGACCGTGGTTATGAACAAATCGAGCATAAATTACAAGGACTTGGCGCGCACATAGAGCGCATTCAAGCACCGCAGTAGACTCAGCTCAAAAAAAAGACCGCTTTAGCGGTCTTTTTTTTGACTAGCGATTTGGGTCAGTCAGCTTTTAATTGGTTGGTTCTTGATAAACGCCCAACTTACAAGAGATGTTCAGCCGTTGGCCGTTGCGCTCAATACTTAACTGTAATAATGCTTCAGGATCCGATTCAGCGACAATATCTAAAGCTTGGTTAACGCTATTCAGCGGAGTTTTGTTAATTTCTAAAATGATGTCGCCTCGTAATAGACCTGCTTGGTCTGCAGGACCGAACGGCTCTACGATATCAACGAGAACCCCATAAAAATGTTGCCCAGTTGAGATTTGGCGTTCACCGGCAGAGTTAATCACTGGCACACCGCTCATTCCCAAATAACCGCGGACTACTCGGCCATGTTTAATTAATTTTTGCATCACGGTATGCGCGAGTTTATAAGGCACAGCAAAGAAAATGCCCTGAACTTCGATATTGCGCTGGCGTTGAAATGCAGCCGTGTTTATGCCAACAAGCACACCATTGCTGTTAACTAAAGCCCCACCAGAGTTGCCTTCATTAATCGCTGCGTCCATTTGCATCAGATCTGAATATGAATTGGATCCAAGTCCGGCGCGGCCAGTACCACTGACAATACCTTGCGTGATGGATTGCCCCAGATTCAACGGGTTCCCAATGGCCAGGACTAAATCGCCAACTTGAGGTTCGGTGTCGGGCTGTTGCGGGATCACTGGCAGATTTGGCGCTTCAACAAATAGCACAGCTAAATCGGTGACGCTGTCTTGACCGATAAGTACAGCATCTAATTGCCGTCCGTCTTGCAGGGCCACCACAATTTGGTCTGCGCCATTAACGACATGGTAGTTAGTCAGAATATAACCTTCGCTGCTCATAATAACGCCAGAGCCCAAAGATTGATTTTGAATCACTCGCTGTTGGTACGACTGCACATCTAACTGGGTGCTACGGGTATAAATATTCACGACTGCAGGTGCGGCAGCACGAACTGCTTTGGCATAAGAAATAGGCGGTGGCTCTACCGGCTCATTGGCGAAAAGTTTGCGGAAATTGAACTGACTTCCTTGTTGAAATAGCACTAACCAAAGAAATGCGATGGCAAGTCCATAGATAGCGCTTTTAAGTATCGTCTGCAGAAATTGGTTCAATTCTAATTAAGGCCTGAATTTTGAGTGCTTTAAGCTAAGCAGCATAGCATTAGTTGGCCTTTTACGGCAGGGGAAAATGTGACGAATTACCACCACTTACCAGATAAACCCGGGAAAATCGGAGATTTGCTCAATATCAAAAAAAGCGGTGGCTATAAGCCACCGCAAAGTTCGACAAGGAATAAATAAAATTATTGAATGAGTTTATATAGCACTGTGTCTTCACGTTGGATTTGCAGTGCAACAACCCCTTTTGCTCGAGTGAGTATTTCGCGTAACTCGCTGATGTTATTTACCTTAATGCGGCCAATGCCGATAATTACGTCACCTTCTTCCAAGCCAAGTCTGGCAGCGATGGAGCCATTTTCAATATTTGAAATCACGACGCCTGGTTCGCCATCGACAGTTTTGCCGTTACTAAAGCTGGCGCCAACCAGCATACGATGCATTTCGCCTGCGCTGGTGTTGGCTTGGTCGGCTGAAGTCAATTTGACATCAAAATTGATTTGTTTGTCTTCGCGTAGCACTCCCAATTTCACGGACTTGCCAACGCCTAGAGTGCCAACACGGGCGCGAAGCTCGGACATGCTAGAGATGGTTTTGCCGTTGATGCTAACAATGACGTCACCGGCTTTTAAGCCTGCTTTATCGGCGCCAGAATCCGGAGTTACTCGACCAACAAATACGCCTTTAGTTTGTTTAACATTCATGCCTTGGGCTAAATCTGCACTTAAATCAGATCCTTCAATGCCAAGGACACCACGTTTAACTTCACCAGACTCAATGATTTGGTCGACTAAGTTCTTCATCATGTTTGATGGGATCGCAAAGCCAATACCGATATTGCCGCCATTTGGCCCTAAAATAGCGGTGTTAATACCAATAAGCTCACCGCGCAGGTTAACTAAAGCACCCCCGGAATTGCCGCTATTAATCGCTGCATCGGTTTGAATGAAATCTTCATACTTTTCAATATCCAAACCACCGCGGCCTAGGGCGCTGACAATCCCTGAGGTTACAGTCTGGCCAAGGCCAAATGGATTACCAATGGCGATAGTGAAATCACCGACCCGAAGCGCATCGGAATCGGCAATTTTTAACGCCGTTAGCTTTTCTGCATCGATTTGCAGTAAAGCAATGTCACTTTCTGGATCCTCGCCAATTTTTTTCGCTTTAAAAGTACGGCCATCTTTTAAGGTCACTTGAATTTCGTCGGCTTGATTGATGACGTGTGAGTTTGTCACGACATAACCTTTTGCGGCATCGATGATGACACCAGAACCCAAGGCGCTAAAAGGTTCGCCTTGACCGAAAAATTGTTGGAAGGCATCAGGGACGCGCTGACGAACTTGTCGGTTGCCAGCAACATTGATATTGACTACAGCAGGTGTCACGTTCTCTAGCATTGGAGCTAGGCTTGGCATTTGCTCAGAGCTTTCAGCGCCGAAGAAAGGGATTTTTGCTTCCAGCTGAAAAGACTGAGAGGCTAATACGGCCGCGATGATGCTAGCGGTGACAAAGGATAACTTCATTTTCATAACGCAATTGTCTCCTAAGGAATACTGCCTTAAGAGACTCATGCATTTGAAAAAAGTTTCACGCTTCTGATTTTTTTTCTGAAGGGAAGGTCTTCATTAAGCCACTAGAATAGCCCGAATAGTCCAATGGTTGCTGAGCAATTTCCGCAGTTTTCTTGCGGCGACGCTCGTCAACTTTACCGACAGTTTCACGAAAATGTGCGGCAGCATCTGCAGATAGATAGTTGAGATCAGATTTCTCAACGAAGCCTGCCCGATCAACAAGTTGCATTCTCGTTGAAGCCATATGGCTAGCGATCCGCTCGTAGTTGTCTTGCAATTGACTCATTAACTGCTGAGTTGTCTCTAAATGGCTCGACACCTCAGAGCGATACTTCTGCAATTGTTGTTTGCTCTCATCAAGCTCGACTTGCAATTTATTTTGATTGAATTGCCGTAAGCTATATAAACGAGCGGCTACGGCGCCGATGATGATACCTGCGATTAACCAAGATAACGCGACAGGAAAACTCATAAATACTCCAAAAACAAGTTAATACATCTCTAGTGTAACCTAACTTCTTATGCTGAGTGGTAAGGCATGTTACAATAATCAGCAATTCATCAGTGATAGTGCCCAATTCGATTTCGCTAGTTATGATAACACCATTGCAAAAATATCAGCAGGATCTGCAACGCCCTGATTTTCAGTTCGATGCCGCTCAACAACTTGCCGTGCAGCACTTGCAGCGCTTGTATGACGACTTTGTCCAGCTCAAACCCGCTAAGCAAAGTTTGTGGCAGAAATTGACTGGGAAAACCGCAGCACAACGGCCTTTGCAAGGCTTGTATTTTTGGGGTGGTGTTGGTCGTGGTAAAACCTATCTGGTTGATACCTTTTACGATTGTTTACCAACAGAACGTAAACTGCGGATCCACTTTCACCGATTCATGCACAAAGTCCACGATGAATTGAAAACATTGTCTGGACAGGCCGACCCGCTAGAAATTGTCGCTGACCGTTTTAAAGCAGACACCGATATCATCTGTTTCGACGAGTTTTTTGTTTCAGACATTACCGATGCAATGATTTTAGGCACTTTGATGCAGGCGTTATTTGCTCGTGGTATTGCTTTGGTTGCCACCTCGAATATCGAGCCTGATGGTCTTTATCGCAACGGTCTGCAACGGGCGCGCTTTTTACCAGCAATTGCCTTAATTAAGCAATTTACTGATGTGGTAAATGTCGACAGTGGTATTGATTACCGGTTGCGCACTTTAACCCAAGCTGAGATCTACCATTCACCTCTGGATGAGACCGCTGATAGTAATTTGCATCGATACTTTATGGCGTTGTCCACTGAACCTCGTGTTGCGAACAGTGCTATTGAAGTTGCTCATCGGCCACTTAGGTTTCAGCATGAGGCTGAAGGTATAATTTGGTTTGAATTTAGTGAGTTATGCGAAAGTGCGCGTAGCCAATACGATTATATGGAACTGAGTAAAATCTATCACACCTTGTTAATGTCAAATGTCCGCCAGATGGGGCAGGGCAATGATGACGTGGCTCGCCGCTTTATTGCTTTAGTTGACGAGTTCTACGAACGAAAGGTTAAGTTGATAATTTCGGCTGAAGTGCCAATGGAACAACTGTATACGCAAGGCCTGTTAAGTTTCGAATTTAAACGGTGCTTGAGTCGGCTTCAGGAAATGCAGTCGCACGATTATTTAGCTTTGGCACATTTGCCATAAATTTTCTGCACAAACAGCTGTATTTTGTTGCTGGTTAATATATAATCCGCGGCCGGCCCACGTTACAGCCTGAATCTGCCGTAGCCTGGCAGTTTGATGTACTCGAAGGGGTACGATAAACGACATAACTTTTGCCCAAAGGTTATGTGAGGTGTAAC
>JACCDI012010554.1_pt1 | contig 11608 bp, 13 predicted proteins | sample 7442791 | NCBI WGS metagenome assembly JACCDI01 (sample SAMN15323434, study PRJNA562643) | freshwater metagenome | isolation source: river surface water | place: USA:Blue River Watershed | collected 2017-08-15
CCAATATAATTATTCACAATTTCAAAAACTTTAGGATTTTCTGACCAAATTAAACTATTTTCACTTTCAGGGTTATATTCACCTTCCACCATATAAACAACAATAGTGTTTGGTTCTAATGTTAAGAATCCGTGAGCCTTCGTGTTTGGTATAAATACTGCTCCTGTGTCTTTTACTTCACAAAAATCAACTTCCCCTGTTTCCAAATCAACCATAAAATCAACAATGGAACCTTTAACCACTTTAACGTATTTTTTCTGTGGTGGGTTTGTTTGATAATGTAACCCTCTAAATGTGTAAATGTTATCGTTCACGCTAATTGAACACTGGTCCCATTTCTCATTGAGAACGTTTAATGGAATGGGGGTATACGACCCCCTACTATCATTGTATGTTAAATGACTTACTTCTATCATGTTAAAAATTTAAGTACTTTATCTTTTATTCCTGATTGTTTAATACCTTCATTACCTAATGGAGTTAATACAAAATTATCCATACCCCAATTTTTCCAATCCTCACCATTCTTACCCATATCCAAATCATCGATAGATACCCAATGAGTAATTTCAGGATGGTCATGTAAAAATTGTGTAATCTCAATAACACGAGTCATTTCCAAATCCCAACGAGGAGACCAAATCCAAACTTGGTCATTATACCAAGTACACTGACCTAAATTGGTGGTTACCGCAATAGGTTTTTTGATGATACCTTGTTTCTCGTAATATTCACCAAGTTCTTCAAGTGTTGCATGAAGTTTCCAATCAGATGAGACAACAATTTCTGCACCTGTTTCTTTTAAAATTTCATTAAGTACTTTAACCGCCTTTTGATTGAAATTATCAAATCGGTATTCCAATGGGATTTCTCTATTGGACATAGATAATTTACGTCCTCCCCATTCTTTTTGTTTTTTGTAACGACCTCCCCACTCTGAGGACAAACAGATTACTCCGTCGTGGTCTAAAAATATTACTTTCATTATCTTATTGTCTGTGTTAATCTTTCGTAATTACTTTTGTTTTCAAATTGTCTGTCAATTCTATATAAGTGATTTGGGTTTAATCCAAACCACGGGTCTGTGTGATGAAACTTAATAAATTGTTCTGGTGACATATCAGAATCATCATCTAATATGGCATAATCCTCAACCTCAGGGTGTTTGTCTAACCAATCTTTAATTTCATCACCTCTTAAAGTTCTTCTGTCACCAGTGATTCCAACATAAGTACCTTCTTTAAACCCAAGTTTGACTAAAGCATCTTCCCATTTTTCAGGTGTTGAGACATAACCTTTAATACCGAAATGATGTTTCCATGTTGATGAGATACAAATTTTAGTATCTGTTTCATTACACCATTCAGACAACCATTTCCATTTTTGAGGACAAGTCTCCTCAACCAATCTGTTGAATTGCCACTCAAATGTGTAGTGTGAATCAGGTGTTTTATAATCAGCTAAAGAAATTCCCTTTGGTTGAATACCGAATAACTTTCTTACTATTCGTCTTAACGCATACCACCAAGTGATTGGTTTTCTCCAACGTCTCTTATGTCTCTTGTGATAAAACTCACGAGAGTTCATAACACCATCAATATCTAAAAAAATCACTTTCATTATGCAAAGATAGTATATTTATATACAAAATACAAAGTTCCAAGAACATAAATTTTTAATACACATCTATGGACGATGATAGTGAAAAACAGAACTTGGAGAAGAACGTTTCAGGACAATCTCTCCCAAATCTTTTTAATGTTGGCATTATTCTTCAATCCTTTTGGATTCGATGCCGTTCAATATTCTCTAATGTTGTGGACAGGGAGTTTATGGAAAGCCAACTTTATCTTGTATTGTGTTGCGGCAGTATTTTTTGGGGGTTACTTATACTTGAGACGATTATCTAAAAAACCTTAAAGAGCTTTAAGTTCTCCTTCTTTAAACTTATCAAAGTTTGGACCTTTTTTCAAATAGAATTGATGACCTTTTTTATCGTAATCTAATATTCCCGATAATTTGGCAGAATTAAAAAATCCACTATGTTGACCTCTCCATACTGATGGTTGTCTCCAATCGTTTTGACCGACTCTTGCGAAATATGGTTTTCCGTTTTCTTCTTTCTTTTGTAGAATCCCAACATCGGCCAAGAAATCTAATTTGGTTCCTTCTTTTCCTGAATCTAAAAAATCTACAAGTTGTTTAATCAAACCTGAATCTTGTCTTTTGAATGTGTAACTATAGCTGGCTCTATTTGGTGACCAAACTGTTTTTCCATCATGTATTTTAGACATGAATTCAGGGGTATTCAGTAACATGCGAGTCACCCATTTACTAATATCTTTACAAAATTCATAAAATACTTCTTGATTTGTATTTTGACGATTGTTCATCCATTCAAAATTATAATTAAAAGTTCTATATCCCTGTTCTAAATCAATCCCATACTCATCATAACCAGGTAAATCATTTGCGGAAAATGCAACATCAAAAGAAACCATTTTTTGGGAACCATATCCAGAAGTTAATCCATATGAAATTAAAATTGCATATGAGTCAATATTTTTTGTATCTACTGATATGTTTAAACGAATCGTTGCTTGAGATTCTTCGGGACTGGTAATTTCGGCATTATCATATTCTAATCCAATTTTTTTAGTGGTTCTAAGGTGTTTACTGATGTCAAAAAATGCATAATTTTCCCAATTAAACATTTTTTCAAAAACTTTTAATTGGTTTCTTTCAAATTCGTTTTCCCAATCTGCTCTAATAGTTTCAATGACTTTTGGTGCTGCTAAATTGAAAATTTCTTTTTCTCTTTCTGGCATATTATAATCCGTAGAATCGTACCATGTTTCTTGACCAGGTTTTTTGTGAATTGCAATTTTATAGAATTTATTACTTCTATCAAATTTTTTCAAAATAACATAATACAAAGCTTGGTTATCTGACGTATATTGTTTAAAATAAGATGGTTGATTTGCCATGGTTGTACACCATTTTGTTCCTGCTCCATACTTACAAGATGCTTCGTACGTTAAGGGTCTAACAATTAAAATATTGGAATCTTCATATATTTTTTTGGCTCCGTCTGTGTCGGACTTTTTATTATAAGATTTTGATTTTTGTTTGTGTGATTGTATCGCATTCCTTAAACCAGTGTAACTATATTTATTAATATCTTTTTCTTCTAATGATTGTTGGAACCTATCAAACTCTTTAATTAAATCAATATCGTCTATGAGCTCTTCAATAGATGAATTTGGATGTAAGTTTTTTAATAAGAAATCCCCGTATTTGAAATTTGTTTGAGCCAAAAAAGGATGACCTAAAGCATAATCCAATAACTCAACATGTTCTGGGTCTGCAGAAAATTTTGATTCATATTTTTTACGTAAATCTTCTTTACGACCTTCAATAATAAGGAGTGGTGCTAATCTCATATTAATAAATATGCGATTTTATTGTTATGAATTATTTGACAGGTATTCACACTCGTAATCTCTACAAGTTTTTGGTCTAACATCATATATGGTACAAAACTTTAATTTTGTATTATAGAAGATACATGGGAGTTTTGGGTTATAAAAATCAACTCTAAATGCTGGATAGGAATCAGGATTTTGCCAAGCCGATTTATTTGGGAACATTCTACTACCCTCTTCAAATTTTATGAAGACATCATCTTCATTAACTTCTCGACCTAATTTTTCAGACAAATTTTTAATAAATTCTTCTGTATCATGATGAGGACCAATAATATAATTTCGTTCTTCAATTGAACAACAACTACCATGATACCCCTCGACTCCGTAACACTTATTACTACATATATTACAATTTGTTCCCATGATTAAAATATAGTGAATTACTTAAAATAAAAAAGGGTTCCGAGTGGAACCCTTAATTTGGTGGAGGTAGAGGGATTCGAACCCTCGTCTTGCCCATCTCGACAATAAATGACTACACGCTTAGGACAACATTTAAGCTAATGTTCCGAAATTTCACAATTCCCTTATTTTTAAAGTGGTTCGGTTTACTGAGAACTAATCCTCCACTTGTTTCTTTTAAGATAGAAACCACACCCCTTACAAAGACTTCTGTTCCTGGGTTTATGTCTTCCCGACCCGATGGTTCTTCCTAATCTGATTAGGCTGCAACCGTAGCATCTTCACGGACTAATCCGATAGCTTCCATTTTGTTTAAAACGTTGCCGTTTAATTGTTGACTCCATAGATTAAAGTGATAGGAACCCTCTCACTGCGTGCCACGTATCCCCAACTATGTCAATCGATACCAGTGTACCCCCATATTTTCAAAGAACAATAAAATCACTTTCACCCCCTGTATAACTTTCGTTGGATGCTTAAGGTCAGCCTTAACTATTAAGGGAGCCACCCGTGATTTGTTCTACAAAGGTAAGTATAAATATGAATATTCCAAACAGAATTGGTATTTATAGTAAAAAAATATCCTGTGATAATAATTGAAGGTAAAAAAGAAGATGTCTCAAAACGACTTAAACAAAGGTTTGAGTATGATGGTCCATTCATTGACAGGGTATTAAACACGGACCCAACAAATTACAAATACGTTGATTATATTGCAAAGAAACTCGAAAAGATTATACCTGAATTGGCGGGTGAAAAGGGTGGATTAAATGTTCAACAGGGTGAAGCTCTACAAGATTTATTTGGAACAATCATTCCTTGGTTCCACGCCAATGTTAATAGAATAACTGAAGACGATATTTGGAATGCAGAAACTGCGTTTAGAGGTGACATGAATAATGAATATGTCGTCCCAAACATTGAAGGAATTGCTCGTTCACCAAAAGATATTAATCAATACGAAAACCCTCAATTCATTAAGAAATTAATGTCTACGATTGATAGTAGAAAAACTCAAAGACAAATTGAAAGGGAGATTAAAACCCAAGCCGATAAAATCTATGAAGATGATGAGGTATTGGTGGTTAGACCAAAATCACATTCCGCATCTTGTTATTATGGCGCCAACACCAAATGGTGTACAACTCAAAAAGGTCACACAGGATATTTTGACAAATATTATAGAGAGGGTAAGTTGTATTATTTCTTAAATAAAAAGACCAATAATAAAATTGCGTTGTTTCGAAATGAGGATGAAAGACAAACTGAAGTATTCGACGCTCAAGACGCAAGAAGAGATTTGGAATACCTTAGAGAAAACTTCCCAAACCAAACAGACCTTATTGACGATTTAACTGGTGTTGGTGAATTTGTTAAAAAGTTGAGGGAATACTCAAGAGGGGTAATTGATTATAAAGAACTTGAAAAGTCTGACCCAGCAATTCTTGAAGTTATACCTAAAGACCCATTAGGTCAAAGTCAAATTATTATTGATTTTAAGAATGATGAAAATTTCTTCAAACTTTTTGATGTAAGTGAGGATGATGTTTGGTTCATGAATGCAATAAATTCATATTATAGTGATTATGAATTTCTTGATTCTTATACTGTTGAGCAAGATTGGAAAGAAGGATATATTGTTTTTGGTGATTTGAATGATGAGAATAAGGAAAAATTACAACAAATCGCAGAATTAATAATGCCGTCAAAAGAGTTTAATTTACAAGATGATGAATACAGACAAGAATTAGCTGAAACATTATTGGATTTATTTGAGAGAGAAACCGATGCAATTCTTAGTGATTATTTTGTAGAAAAAAATAGAGAGATGACTATTACTGCCAGAGAATCTATTGATGAAGAAATTAATAAAGTTTTAGAATCTTCAGGCTTTAGAGTTAAAAGGGGGTATGATGAGTTTGTAACAACTGCCGCAAATTTAATAATGTGGTCCGTAAAATTTGGTATTAATAAAACCGACATTATTTCATTATTCAAACAAATTGTTGAAAACAATGGTGGTAGTATGGGTGGATGGGCTGACGACCAATATGAATATCAGGACTATGAAAATTTTGATAGTGAATCATTTAACAGAGAAGTTGATAGACAATTAGATAACATCTTAGAAAAAATTGAAGATAATGGGACTCAAATTAATGAGTTTATAAGTTTACGAAACCGTATTTTAAGTAAATTTAAATTAAATAAGTGGTACGAATTACCAAAAAATAAAAGAGATAAATTTAAAATAACGGGGTTCGATAGTAATGACATGAAAATAGAAGTCCAATTCACTGATTCAGAAGGTGGGGGATTTAATACTAAAAAAATGAGTGAGGAAAATTTTTATCATTTTTTATACCAACCAGAGTTATTTAAATTTGGTGAAGTCTAAATAAAGTTCTATATTTGTTCCATGGAGCAAAATTTAGAATTACTTAAAGCCGTTTTGAGTGTACCGAGTGCAACTTATCACGAGGACAGAATGGTTGAGTTTTTGGTTAACTGGTTAACTGAAAATAATATTGAACACTACGTAGACCAATATAATAACGTCTACGCAACAAAACAAGAATCCAAAGAACTTCCTGAAGGTTTTTATTTCCCATGTGTAATTTCACATACGGATACTGTACACGGACTTAACGATATTAATGTTCGTGAGGAAATGTTACCTAACGCCCAAAAAGAAATCAAATTATCTTACAAGGGGTATGATAACGATGGTGAACCGACAGGTATTGGTGGTGATGACAAATGTGGTGTATTTGCATGTCTTACACTATTGAAGGAATTACCTTATGTTAAGGCGGCATTCTTTGTAGCTGAAGAAACAGGTTGTCATGGTTCAATGAAAGCTGACTCATCATTCTTTGAAAATGTTGGTTATGGTATTCAGTTCGACGCACCTGAGAATTGGATGATTACAGAAAAATGTTTTGGTCAGGTACTGTTCGATAGAGAAACCGAGTTCTTTGATGCATGTGACGAAATATTAACTGAAGGCATGGGTGATAGAATGAGATACATGGTTCACCCTTACACTGACGTATATGCGTTAAGAGGTAAGTTTGACTTCTCTTGTATTAATTTTTCAATTGGATACTACCAATACCACACAAAGCATGAATATGTCGTTGTTGAGGACGTAATGAACGGTATCGAAATGGGTAAGAAAATGATTGATAAACTTGGTCATAAATTACACTACAAACAAATGGTTGAAAATGGTTGGAAATCCAAATGGGTTTTTTAATTAGGAATCGGGTGAGAAATCATCCGATTTTTTTTTACTTCTTTTTTATCTTAACACAATTAGGGTATCTTTTACCGAACATAGTTTTCATACCTTTTTGGGTATAACCCTTCCAGCATCTTTCAGTTAATTCACCCTCTTTTATTGGTTCGTTATCGTGACCACATTTATGACAGATATATAAGTCATCACCACCATCGGCAATATCCCATGACCAATCACATTTATCACAAATAATTTTCTTATCCGTGACGGTTTCTCTGATAACTCTTCTGATTAAATCTCTCATTAAATATAAATACATAAAAAAAGGGGATTTTCATCCCCTTTTCTTAATTATCGTCCTTTCTTTTGGAGGACAACATTTTCATCCACGACTTTGATGAGATAGGACTTACCCTCAATCACCTTACCCGTTAGAACTTCTTCAGACAATAAGTCTTCAACCTTATCCTGAATAGCTCTTTTCAATGGACGAGCTCCGTACAGTTCATCGTAACCAATCTTTGCCAAGTACTCGACCAAAGATTCGTCGTAAGTGATTTTGTAGTTCATGTCCGTAAGACGGGTCATCAACTTCTTCAACTCGATGTCTGTAATCTTCTTGATGTCTTCTTGACCCAAAGAGTTGAATACAATTGTATCATCGATACGGTTGATGAATTCAGGTGAGAAGAAGTTTTTCATTTCCTTCATCAACATCTGTTTCTTAGCTTCTTCATTACTATATGAATTACTTGAGAAACCGATACCTGTTCCGAAATCTTGAAGTTTCTTAACACCCAAGTTTGATGTTAGGATAATCAAGGTATTCTTGAAGTTAATCTTACGACCCAAACTATCGGTTACGTGACCATCGTCCAAGATTTGAAGTAGGATAGTGAACACATCTCTGTGTGCCTTTTCCACCTCGTCAAATAGGATTACCGAGTATGGTTTGTTTTTGACTTTCTCAGTCAACAATCCACCTTCTTCTTAACCTACGTATCCTGGAGGAGCCCCCACCAATTTGGATACCGTGTGTTTTTCTTGGTATTCGGACATATCGACACGAATGAGAGCATCTTCGGAACCGAACATTTCTTTTGCCAGTTGTTTTGCCAAATATGTCTTACCAACACCTGTTGAACCCAAGAACACGAATGAGCCGATTGGACGATTAGGGTCTTTGATACCCAAACGATTTCTTTTGATTGACTTTGCAATCTTGACAACCGCATTGTTCTGACCGATAACCTTGTCAATTAAAGTCTTGTCCAAATCCAATAGAGCTTTGGTGTCATCCACACTCATTTTGCTCACAGGGATTTTAGTCATGTTTGACACTACATCATAAACATGCTCCAACAAAATGATTTGTTTCTCTTTTTCCAATTGCTCCTCGAACTTTTGTTTCTCTTGTTCGAGTTTGGACAATAACTTACGTTCTTTGTCTCGGAGCTCCGCAGCTTGTTCGTAGTTTTGTTTCTTAACTACCTCCATCTTTTGAAGTTTGATTTCTGCTGCTTTCTTTTTCAACTCTTCAATTGCATCAGGAATCTTTAGGTCTGTTTGCATTCTTGCTCCAACCTCATCCAAGATGTCAAACGCTTTGTCAGGGAACTCACGGTCAGTAATGTAACGGTCCGCCAACTTAACACAGGTTTCAATAACCTCATCACTGTAATTTACCTTGTGGAATGATTCGTATTTGTCACGAACATTTTTAAGGATTTGGATTGTCTCAGCAACTGATGACGGTTCAACGATTACCTTTTGGAAACGACGCTCCAACGCCCCATCTTTTTCAATGTTTTTACGGAACTCATCTAAAGTTGTTGCTCCGATACATTGAACTTCCCCACGTGCCAATGCGGGTTTAAAGATGTTTGAACCATCCATCGAACCTGAAGAGTTTCCTGAACCCACCAAGGTGTGAATCTCGTCGATGAATACGATGATGTTTGGGTTCGCCTGAAGTTCTTCAATAATCACTTTCATACGTTCCTCAAACTGACCACGGTATTTGGTACCAGCAACTACTGAAGTTAGGTCAAGATTGACAATACGTTTGTCCACCAAATTACGAGGACAATCTCCATTTACAATCTTAATAGCCAAACCTTCAACTAGTGCAGTTTTACCACAACCAGGTTCACCAAGAATAATTGGGTTATTTTTCTTTCTACGAGAAAGGATTTGAGCAATCCTCAAAATCTCTCGGTCACGACCAATAACGGGGTCAAGTTTACCTGCTTCAGCTAGTTTAATTAAATCCCTACTGAAATTGTCCAACACAGGTGTGTTAGATTCTCCTGATGATTTACTTTTTTTGTTCATCGTTTTGTCGTCGTCGTCCATTAAATCGTTCATGTTTTTAAATTGTTTTACAAATTAACGTCAAATTTCATACATATCCAAACATTTTGACAAATTGTCATGAAAATAATTATTACCTGACATTTTGTCATGGACTTACCATTTTTTATATCCTATATTTATAATGGTATGAAACTTGACTACAACAAAGATAAATAATAAATTTAAATAAAACAAAAAAATATGTTCGGAAACAGAAGAAACAATTTTAACTTTGACGACCTAATGGCTCGTTACGAAAAAATGATGAAGGAATTCAATAACCTTGATTGGAAAAAAGATAGTTATGAATCTCCTGATGGAAATTACAAGTACACTAGTTATGTGAAGGTATTTGATTTGTCAAATATGTTCGATGACGATAAATCAAAAGAAATGAGTAAGGAAGAATACCTTAACATTAAACTTGAAAGAGCCATCGAAATGGAGGACTTTGAGGAAGCGATTAAGTTAAGAGAACAAATTAAAAACTTGGCAACTAATCAAGAAGAAATTAAAAAACTTGAACTAGAGTTAAAGGAATCAATCAAAGAACAAAACTTTGAAAGGTCCATCGAGATTAGAGACCAATTAAGAAAATTAAAGTCTTAACATAAAAACCCTCACTAAACGGTGGGGGTTTTATATTTATACCATATGAAACGATTTGAAAAGTTTTTTAATGAAACTTTAACCCTAAAAGAGTTATTGGAAACATATCTTGAATTGAGAAAACATTTTCAAGAAATGGGGTTTAGTGAACAAGATTTAGAAAAAGTTCCTGTAATGACAGTTGAACTGTTTAAGTTACAAGACCAGTTTCATTATTTAAAACACCGTTTACTTTATGACGCAAACGCTTATGGTTTTGATGTGAGTGATGAGGAACTTAGAGAATATCTCCACCCACTATTACAAAACATAAACGAACTAACACCTTTAAGTAACGATGGCTATCATACGAGAATCAATAGATGGGACGAAGATTAAAAACGAAATTAAATCTTCAAATATTAAATCAAGTGAATACGACACAGAATCAAAAGAGTTGGTCGTAGAATTCAATAACGGCGCAAAATACAAGTACGATAACGTACCTCACCAAGTATATACAAAGTTCAGATTGGCAGAATCACAGGGTAAATTTTTTACCACTGACATCGCAAAACAATATTCATATAAAAAAGTTTAATTAACGGACTATTTATTAAGGATGAGTAATTTTCAAAAAATCCTTAATAGTTTTTCGGTTAAAGATACTTTAAATCCGAAAATTTGGGAAAATCCAAAAAATCCTGACAAGGCGGTTATGATACCAAAGGTCAGAAAGGCTCTTATGCTCATCGCAGAAAAGTTTATTGATTATTTGGGTGATGAGGTTTTTGTTGAAGATATTCACCTTACAGGTTCATTAGCAAATTACAACTGGTCCGAGTTTTCAGATTTTGATTTACACGTAATTGTTGATTTACAACAATACGAAAACCAATCGGAACTATATAAGGAACTATTCAATCTAAAAAAACAAGTATTCAATGATAAACATGATATTCGAATATTCGGATATGATGTTGAACTTTATGCTCAAGACGCTGAAGAATCTCATTATAGTTCGGGAGTATATTCAATTATGAATAATGAATGGATATCTGAACCAAAAAAATTCAAAAATAATGTCGACAAAGAAGTCTTAACAAAAAAGATTGAGTGTTGGACGGAAAAGATTGATACCGCAATTGATGAAGGTAAAGATTTGGAAAAAATCAAAGAAAAATTAAAGGACTACAGAAAATCAGGATTAGAAAAAGATGGTGAATTGTCTTATGAAAATCTTGTTTTTAAATTCTTAAGAAGGTCAGGTCATATTGAAAAGTTATTTGACACGGCAAACAAAGAAATAGACAAAGAACTATCAGTCGAAAGAACAATTCAAGAATATTCAAATAATTCACATTAATCGTATATTTATTAAGAAAAATTAAATGGCATTAAATATAACTATACTTGAAGTAGGAGGAAACATAGTAGTATCAGGAACTGGTAGTGTAAATTTAACAGCATTAACATCTGCAGGTTCTAATGCTATTATAGATAGAGTTGACCCAAACGATGCTTCAGTAAC
>JACCDI010852709.1_pt1 | contig 11601 bp, 15 predicted proteins | sample 7442791 | NCBI WGS metagenome assembly JACCDI01 (sample SAMN15323434, study PRJNA562643) | freshwater metagenome | isolation source: river surface water | place: USA:Blue River Watershed | collected 2017-08-15
ATTATTTGAATTTGCAGTGGGGTGGGCAATATATGCTGGTGGTGTTTCTGTTGATGTAATGTCATTGCAATACCGTCGAACTGCCATTTGCAACCCCCTATGTTTGCATTCTTCTTTGGAGAATTGACCAGTTGCATGCATGGCTTGGGTAATCGTGAGGTTGGGGTTCGAGACCTTGACAGATGCTGCATCGCGGACCCGTTTTGGAGTTGGCCACTTCTTGGGCATGGTTGTCTGAGACTAAGGATTTGATTAACAATCAACCTACTTTGTTATATTTCCCAAGAGACTAATTGGTGTTGTCCAATCATTTCATTTCTTGGGTGAATGAAATTTGACTGTAACAAAAGTGGTTGGCTGTTGGATTCATCCATGGCAACTTTTTTGTGCATGTTGTCTCCCTTTGAACACGCATATCTCAGGCTCCATAACAAGCTATAGAAATTATTGCATATCATAAGAAAGGAAATTTTACGTTCTTTCTGATGCATTCAATAAATTGCCTTCATGTGTGAATATTAATATAGTTATGAGAAGAAAACACAATGGGGATAAAAACTGCCACTCTTTAATAAAAAATAGGGTTATGTTACACTTTGCCAACACTCGTATCAATCTAGTACTATGTTGCATGATGCCACCTGAGGTCAAAGTCAAAATTTTTTTCAAATCTATCACAATAAATTACCATAAATTACGTCCTCAAACATGTAAATGAGTAAATCAATAGTATGTGTATGAGAACATATGACTGATGACAACAAGAGATTCCCTTGATGGGACAATATTGGATTTTTGGAAGTTTGGAGAGAGGAGAAAACTTGTGCATTTGTTCCAAGTTGATGCATTTGAATTTCAGACATGCTCCACTATCACACACTACGCCCATTATGGAAAAAATTCAACACTATGTTAAACAGTGTCAGATGCTGAGTGCAAGTTCTTGTTTGCACCAAAATCACCCATTCCAGCTATTTGCTCTAACAAAAAATACTAACAAAAATAATATAACTGATAACAATAAAATCAATTGCAATATCTAGAGAAATCAATGATAACATTGCTAGATAATACAGCAAATGATATTAGATGTTTTCCAATATTTTTATTATGATGTCACCCATTATTAGTAATGCTGATAATATAAATGATATTACAAGTTGTTTTACAAACAAATACATTTAAATTTCTTGTTAATAATGTGAACAAAATCACCAAAGCAAGGGAGTGGCCTCTCATCACTCTCCAAAGGATCCTCTCTCCAACCCATATAGAATATGAAATCAATCAGAGCAAATTAAAAAAATATCTTCCTGAATTATCATCTTTCTTGAATTTTGTCATTGCATTTGATCTAGTTGATACATTCATCCATGTTGGATAATAATTTGTGAATTCTAGTTCTCACCAATCAACACCTTTATCAAAAACTTACCATTAAAACATACTTCCAGAATGTAATGAAAAAAACAGTTAATGAAAGGCACCAATAAACAACAATTACAGCTGGTTCATATCTTTTGTTACATTATTAAATATTGATAAAGCTCAATAATATACATATCATATTTAATAAATAATTCACAGAATTTTATCATTTACATTGCAAAAAATATAGGGCATCAAGGAGGAGGGAGTTTCCCACTTCCACTCTCTAATGACCACATTACAGGAGTTTCCCACTTCCACTCTCTAATGACAACATTACTAGGTCTCTGCAAGAATAAAAGCAATCAGAGCAAATACAATCTATCAAAACATTATAACTGAACATTATCCTTTTCCTTCGTGAAGATGAATTCAATATTCCCCTCTCATAAACTGAATGAAACTGAACAAGAGCATTATCAGAAATGTGTATTGGAAATCACCTTCTTCACAACAACCCAAAATAACATCTGCAGTGAAGATGATTATTGGCTCTCTTCTCTTAACTGGTGTAATCCTTTCCTTCAGAAATCCCAAACTCTAATTTCTTCCACAATGACTACAATTACTCTAGGTTCTTAGCTTGCTTGGGTAATGGGAGTATTTCCTTAGTTCAACAGCTGTGGTAGCTCCTCTGGCAGCACCCTGAAGTGAAAAGCTGAATTTGGATATTGACTAAGATTTGAAGAAGAACAAGAATGTTTGCATTCCAAGCTTCAATTGAGACATCTCATTTCAGAAGCATCAGGGACACCACTGGATAAGGAAATGCCCATCTCCCCTCATATAGATAGCCATGTTCATTGAATGTTTGTGTCGAATGCTTTCTTTATGATATGTTGTATTCATTGTATATTATTTGGGATTGTCAATAGTGAAATGATGAAAACAGCAGACAATCTAGTTGCTGAAATCATGGTTTTTGCTGCTGCCTTTCACAAAATATTTTTTATCTCATTTTGTTGAGTATATTTTTTATTAGTGTTTTTTTGAGAGAAGGACAATTGTAAGTCAAATTGTGCCCCTCCCCCATTTGGTGAGGAAGTTCACATATTAATCCAATAATTCTAATATCTAATAATATTTGCATTTTTTAGCATTCTAAATATTGATACCCAATGAAATCATTTTATTTCTTAGCAACTTCATAAGTTATCTGTTTTTGATATTTTTTGATAGTGTGAGCAAAATTTTCTTGGTTCAGACTTCTCACAGAGTTTAATCTTTCAACTTGAGAATATTCGTAGTATCCTGGGAGTTCGTGACGGGCCTGGTTAAAAATCTTGAATTTATTAACCGTAGTCAAACCTTTGTTGAAAAAAAAATTAAAAAAAAGGAAGGTTATATTACATACCAAATAAGGACGGTGTCGTAGAAACAACGAATGAATTTGGTATTAAAATGAGTAGTTACAACATTCATCAGTCATCAAGACTTTAGTTAATCAAATATGCATTTGTTTCAAAAGGTACTATCTAAGATTACAAATGGTAGAAAACATTAAATGTGATAAATTTTTTTAGACATTTTTCGAAGTTGAAAAATCAACATCGGTTAGAAACTACCTATTATACTGAGTTTTCGTCCGGGACTGGGAAATTCAAATTCGAAATATCGCTCATAAAACTTTGGCAATTTCTTGTGTCACAAATCATTGAATCGACCCCATCATCATTGTCAAAAACAATTCGTTGTCTCGGTGCCTTCACTGGCTTGTCAGCGCCTTCCTCCCCATGCCCTATCTTGTTCACACTCTTTCAACCACGATAAACAATCATTCCCTGCCTCTGCCACTACTCTTCTTCGTCGGTAAATAATCTGAATTTGACCGCCATCTTGATTTTGTCCCTATATTTATCAGCCAGCTTCTTTGAACCATCATTACCAACGTGAGGACAACCATCAACTCAGTTGAAAAACATCATGTCGCATTATCAGGTATGATTCTAAGGATGTGGAGACTTTGGCAAATAACATTTTACTCGGTTTAGTCGATCGCTATTGTTCATTCGTCACAATGTTATCCTGTTATTCCTCGCGACAACCTGCAGACTCCTGACTCTAAAAAGGAAGAATTCAGACGATATCTGGAAAAGAGCGGAGCCATCGAATCCCTCACATCCGTCCTCGTTGGCCTCTACGAAGAACCTGATCGGCCCATCGAATCCACCGAATACATCAAGAAATATCTTGGAGCGGCGACTTCTTCTTCCGCGAGAGTTTCTGCTGCAGCGTCCCTGGCGGAGACGGAAAAATTACGAAAGGAAAATGATGAATTGAAATCCAAGGTGGTTGAACTGAATAAGACTATAGAGACGCTGAAGGCGAACTTGAGCCATGCGAGAAAGGAGACAAAGAAGGCAAACGCAGCTGCTGCCGAGGCTTTGGCAGCAGTAGAAGCTGCGGGGGCGAAACAACCTTCGTCATAGATAAGCTTTCATTAGCCAGGACAAATTAAACATTTGTCGGGTCCATTCATGCAAAACACAGAGATTTCATGAATGTCGTCCTCTTACACTAAGCTCCATCCATGCGGACTTTAAGCTCCTTTCTGATTGCGACGATGGTTTTTTATTGGGGGAAAGTCATGGTTCTTTTTGTCATCGCATTATTATATCGTAATTCATTCATTTTAACATCCAACATTCTCATATCGACCTCAGTATTAATCTGGCGTCAACTGTCGAGTTGTTAGTGATTTGCAAGTTTTTAATATTCCATCGTTTTGACTGTGATATTCAATATCAATGATTTTTTACCTTACTTTAACTGCAGGTGGCAGAACCTCTATTCAAGTGGAAGTCAAGTGTGCACCTTTCATCAAGCCATTTACGAGACATGAATGAATAGTTGTTATTCAGCTGATTTATTTTTCTATGAAATATGTTGACTTTGACAAAAAATCACCACTTAGCAGTATCAGACACTCAATTAAATCTTTTAACAGAATATGATGCCATCATCAACAATGGTTTGAAAACATGTCTAGCGAACAAATAACTACAGACCATGATGTTAATTTTTTGCACACAACGTCAAAAGCGACTGCACTCCAAGTACGTATCGATCGGACCAGTGCCGGAAGGCCAAAGAAAAGGGCAATCTATCCCATTCTGCGATGTATGGATTTACCGAATCATAAATATTTGGCACGATCATACCTGTTCAGCTTCCTCGTGACCATCAATGAGCCAGTGGATTATTTGAATGAGTCAACAATCCCTACCTCGAGGAATTAGATCAAACATGCAATGAGTTCTGCAAGAGTCCGTTGAAATGCACCCAAGCACTACAAGTTCCAGCATCGAGTGGAAGGCCCCCAACATGCGAGATCTTTCTAAACACGAAACACTCGAGAAATCAAAACAAATTAAATCCACTGACAACGAGGGCTGTCAATGTACGGAATACTTTGTCAGTAACTGGCCGTTTGCCCCAATTTTTGCATAAGAGATGAAATTAGAAGCATTTTAAATCAAGAAATTTTGTTCTTTGATCTGTTAAGATTGCTCGATCTAAACTGGGTTACCCAGCAATTAGGAATGGTTGTTATGATATTATTGCAAACACGACACAATAAACCTTATCTACAGTGACAGCAGTCAACCAGAGAACTGAAATTTTCGATTTTTTAAAGAATAGTGCCCGAGGACTGGTGAGATCAAGGAACGATTAGTAATCATTTAAAAATTTCACATCGAACGGGTGTTTATTCACTTGTCCTTACTAATACACTCCGGGAACAGTTTTCCATCTACTTCAACTTCCATCTTGCAGATTTCGAGATGAGGTTCCGTACCGCTGAGTCCGTAATCGATGTACTGCGCCACAACGTAATTGAGATAAAGGAATGTAACAACATGTGCCATGAATGATATGGATAAGTCTACAGCAAAGATCATTTTACACACATACTCATCATTTTATTTTAACACTGAGAGTGATTCAAAATTTAAAAGGAAAGGCAAGGACATGGCGGCTATTCTATCTCTTTATCAAAAGAGGAATTTATTTCGTTCATCGGACTTTTTGAGATGACGATGATTCTATTACTTGTCGCTATCTCCTTTGTTAGCGCACTTGTCGACCACGATGGCTGGGAATTCCACGGGGGTAAAAAGAAGCGTATAACCCATGGATTGAACTTAGCAACAAAGGATTATGCCCCAAGGAATACCCAAGGACAGGTAGACTTCGATGAGAGAGGAGAAGAAAAGTCGGACATCGTCATCACAAATGACGAAGCACCACCGGCACCTATCTTAGGTGCGTCTTATGCAAATGGAGACAGGAAAAGCGCTAGGATCAACGCAAAACAAAGGCTTCTCCTGCAGCAAAAACCAAGCGTCCTCAACTTCGACGCCGCAGTTGACGACGATCAAGCGAGCGAATCCATCGACGCCTCCGATTCATGGTGGGGAAGATTGTATGTGGCAGGATTCCCTTCCCATATGCAGTATTTTCGTGCACACTTTGGAGTTCCTCATAATGATAAAATAATTAGACTTGTAGCAGCGTCACCCCCCAACATGTGTGTCGAATCAGCAAGGATTCCAATCCTGAATAATTCCGAACAAATGAGTAACAGCACTGTCATTGTTGCCGTTCGCGGTGGGTGCACATTCGGAGAGAAAGCAAATATAGCCCAAGAAGTTGGTGCCGCTGGAATTTTGTTCGTCAACAATATCGTGAGTTGGATAAATCGTCATGGCGTTGGCCTTCAACAATTTGAAAACATTACTCAATTCCACTGACATTTTATGCAAATTGAATCGTAGGAAGGGAATGATCATCCGCCAGGGCCTGATACATATTGTTCGAATATTACTGCTTCAATGATTAACAAGGATGATGGAGCTCACTTGATCAAGGCAATACGACATAAAAAAGATGGCGTCGAAGGACGTTTTGTGCCTATCACTTGTAAAGACAACACAAAATCCACTTCCTACTGCTTCCCAGCGAGAACAGGTGACAAAGACTTTGTTTCAAATTTAGAATACAATGGCAGGATGGTGGCGGATGGTGTTGAATTCGATTTTCTCATTGGAGAGTTTGGCTCGTGGATGAACCCAACAATCGACTGGAAGACAGTAGTGCCGTCCACTATCGGAGCAGACGCTCATTGTTGTCAAAGGGAAGGATTTGTTGGCATCAATCTCAGTGACACTCATGCCCTGCTTTGCCTTCGAGGAGAGTGTGATTTTGTCACGAAGGCGGAAAATGCACAATTGATAGGAGCAGGAATGACGATTGTTGGCAGTAACAACTCGACCTTGCATAGAATGGGAGCAGACCGGTATCGAGGGAGAAAAATTATGACTACAAATGTTATGGTTCCATCTGATGCGTACGATCACTTGGTAGGGTCCTTTTATAACAAGCGCGACTCTGGCCTTGAATCTGATATTTCTATTAGCCATCCACTACAGTTCCCCCCTCTCTGAGGCAGAGCAGTGCATCGGTGGCGATATGGTTTAAAAAAGGATTGAATGACGAATCACGACCAAGCTCAGCCACTTGCAAAATAAAGTCCCTTTCTATTGTTTTTCTTGAATTCGAACAAAATAGTCTTTAGTAAATAATGCTTCGACTACACCTACCCAAATGTTGCGTCGTTTGCGTGCTCGCAACACCGAGGCATATGATCAATCCAACTGAGAAAATGCTTCCCGAACATGCGATCCCAAAGACCGTAATCTTCCAGCCAAGACCCCGTGATGGACACTAGAATCTGCTAGCGCTATAACATAAAAATCTGGTCCAGCACTCGCAACACCAACCACCCCCTGCAGAGAAGCAAAAAGAAGGCAAAGTCAAATATGTGGGATTCGGAAACACATGGTGATCAAACTTAAGATCAATGAATAAAGATTTCAAGGAAGAAAAAAACTCACGTAATCCAACTCAATAATCAAACTCTTTAAATTATTCCCGAAGCCATCCAAGTTTCCTTTATGTTTATCACTTTGGTGCTGCTGCTGTGATTGAGACCCTTTGCCATTTCGGTCGACATTGTCCCCATCGCCCCCGCTCCTTAACCCCCCCTCACTTTCTCCACCACTTCCCCCTCCAGAAGGATCATCCTTTACCCCACCTTGATCGCGTTCGCGATGGGAATGTCCCGCCCCATTTTCACCTCCAATATCCGCAGATTTGTGATGATACTGTGGATCCAATAACCACAATTCCTCGCCCATACGGCGATAATCCCCCGCCACTTCCGAGATCAGCGCTCCAATAGAATCAGCATCCAAAGGTGGCCACGGGATGTTGTTGACGTTCCCGATGGAAGTAGAGTTGGCGGGTGTACTGGGAGTGTCGTGACTGCCAACGCCGACGCCGACGCCGACGTCAACGGTGTCACCGGCGGTGTAAACCCCCGTTGTAAGTTTCTGATGAAGCTCGGTCGTCGGACGGGGGGGGCTACCGTAGCTCCCCAAGAGTTCTCCGTCGGCGTCGGTGAGTAGGATAGCGTGGATTCCGTCGCCGGCGGCACGGGCGAGGACGGGAGGGATGGAACGGGAGCGTATCATAGTGGACGTTGGGGTGTTGATTTAGATTGGATTTTGTATTATTTTTCCTGAGAGGTATGTACCAGTATAGTAGTTGTCAAAACTACGGGTAAAGCTTTAACTTTTGTATCAAAATCCCAAATATTTCCCTCCTTGTGGATTAGATTGTGTGAAATTGGGTTTTGCATGGTTTGGAGTATCTTACCATAATGACAAATAGGGGTTTTTGAATTTTCAGTGCGACTCTCGATTGTCAAAACTTCGTGTGATTGTGTAGAAATGTACTAAGCCTACGTTGATATGAGTTTATCCAAGTTATTTTCGGGGTTCAATTTCTAGTGTAATCAATTAATTTGTTTTTGTTTGACACAAAATCGTTGAGATAATCAAAAAAAGGATTGAAATTACAAAAATATATTCATTGATGATTAATATTTGACTTCAAATTTGACTCTCTTGGATTTCGTCATCATTTTTGATGTGTTTCTCCATCTCAATCTCCCATGATGTTTGGATATTTGGATCCAACAGAAATTGACCAAGTCGCTCAATTGCCTTTGCACCTGTGTTGTAAGTGGAAAGCTTATCATCTGGCACCAATGTTATGGGCAAGACAAGGATTGATTTTGCATCTTTTGCTGTTACGGGAGCAGTGCACTGCTTTCCTGCTTTACAATATCTATGGAATGCCTCCACTGCCACCATTTTGATACCGGTTACTCAATTACATAATTCCTTTTCCACCTCAGCCTTTTCTGCTTATTCAATTGAATTTGTTTCTTTCCTGCTTTTGTGACTGTGGCCACATTTGCAATTTGGACACCAATTTTGAAAAGTCTCCTGGTAGAAGACATCACATTTGTCTGCAGCATTTCATATACAAGCTTTGATCCTTCCTCAATAATTTTTTGTGATTGTGAGATTTCTACTTCAAGATCAAGAACACCTCCCTTCAATCCTAGCAATATCACCTTCCTCGAAATTATCTCATATTCAATAAGAAGAAGTTCAAGTTTTTTATTGTTGTCACCCACAGCAGCTTTTTCTCCTACCAACTGTTGCCTAACCTTGTCATTGTAGAGTGTATTCCGACTCATTGGAATGAATCCAACTTTACACCACCACTAGCAGGTATTTTGGCATGTGAAAATTTTATCAAAAGGCCTCAACTCAATCGGATCATACAGATATCCATTTACTATTGCAGACAAATTGTTATTGTCCAATTTCACATTGCAATGGCTCCTCTTCACTTCAAAAAATCACATTGTTTGTCATTGGCATTGCCCTCCTTGCCCTCCCCCTCAAGGAATTGTTTTAGAACATCAACTGTTGAATTTTCTATCATTATTTTGGGGAATAAAATTTTTGTCAGTGGTTGATTGTTTTGCATACTCTCTCATCTTCTCACAAACAGCAACTCTAGCTGCCATTTTTCCCCTGCAACTTGGAGTGTGCATTCAAAGCATGCTGGCTGGAAATGTGTATACCCTTGGTCCATCTCCTGGGTGCACTTAGTACCATTTGGTAGTCAAAGGCCAATATGGGCACCCTTCTCCATCTATTGTTCATGATACTCAATGTGGTTGAGCTGGTTTGAAAGCCTGTCAGGCCCGGTGTTGGTTTTGATAAAAAGAGGACCTATAATTTTATGGCCAGTTGTGGGATCATGAACAGTTTCTTTCTGCAGACCTGGGTAGCAGCACAAGATGACATTCTCAATAAAAATTTGTAACATGAAAGCATCCATTCCTCCATTTGGTCTCATTGTGACAAATGAATTCCATATCATTACTTTACCCATTCCATATTTTCCACATACAGTAGGAAGGCCCTGACACCATGCAGGATCAATGGTGTAATTTGATTCTTTTTTGGCCTTAGTTTCAAAAATATAAAGTTGTAGCAGTGGCTCAAGAGGATTTGTTGTGTAAACACTGGTGATGTGGCAGATAGGCTTTACAGTGCAGTTGCCAGAATGTGGAAATGCTGGATTAATAAATCTCTGATCATGTGATCCATTTTTCTGACATTCAGCGCTCAAAGCATGCTTGGTCTCATCAAAGTTCACAAACCACAGATTGTTCTCCCTGTGGAATATTGCTACATTGGACCACACACCAACTGCATTTTTGTTGAAGACAAAATATCTTAATATTGTTAGTCAACACTTGTTTTAAACTAAAACACCAAATAATACTGAACTCACAGATATACCCAGGCTTGTTTTTACAAATTTGTGTTCAATCAAATATTTTTTATCATTCTCAATCCAATCATTGATATTCTGTGCTGTCAACCACTCTATCCTCCAATTCTCATGGCTTTTTACTTGTTTGGAATGAAATGTTCCAGGTGATCCTTTTGTGCTCACCTCTATGTAAAGTCTGCAGAGAATTTGTCTTCCCACAGAGTCCCATCAGTCATGACCTTCACCATTGTCTGAACACCTCACCTTGCTCTGCTGTAACTTGCAACATTGTAGAGTGTATTGCACAAGCATTTGTGAGTTGCAAAGGAATCTTTGGCAGTTGGTCATTTTTGAGTGGTGACACTCCAATATCACCACAATTGACTGAATCTTGAACAGTTTGAGGCCTCAATTTTTTGTCAGTTTTGTCCAAGAGATGAGAGGCATTTATTTTTTACAAACTGCTGCTGCACTGTACCCATGTTTTCCACAGTTTGGACCAAGTTGATTATTGGAATGTTCTTCTATTGCAATTTTAAATGCTTTTTTGTATTTTTGTTTCATGTGCAATAATTTCTTTTGTAGCAAAATTGTGGCAACTCATTTCAGAAGCTGTGCAATTGTTGCGACAATTTATCATGGTCAAAATGGCACTCTTGTCACACCATTCAGATAGTCTCTCAATTGCTTCTGTTTTTGCATTCAACAGTGGTGATGAGGGAGATGTCTTTACTTTTTTTTGGATGGTTTAAGGGATTTGGATGAATCAGTCAAAGCATGTGTTGATAATGACACAGAAGTGGATCCATTGATATTAATATTTTTTGGACCATCAGAACAAGAAGAAGGGAATCCATGCTCTTAATAATGCCGATCTGCGTGTTTCTTCAGTGCATGGTAACAGCACAGATCACATGTGAGGCACAAGGCATGGTGGATTTCAAGATTATTATTAATAACCTATTTTTACATGTGACTGCCGACAAGAAAAAATACAAAAAGTATTATAAAAAATCAAATAGAATAATCATCTCTCAAGTGAAAAGGCATCATCTGATATCCATTTGTACCCCCAACCTCTCAACGATGGTTCCGGGACATGTGCCGACCTGTTTGCACAATTATCTTTGGGTCTGCGACCCGCCATGGCCATTAGGTTGCCCGATTGTGGACGGAAGTTAAAAAGAGAACCCTCTATTTTTTGTAGTTGTTTGTCGCGAGTGTGTAACATTGTGCCACAGCCACTCAGTGAAGACACAAGAATTCACCCAGATATTGCATTTGTACATGCGGAGAATATGGTATAGATTCCTACGTATAAAGTCGGATTGGAGTAAAAATAATAGCTGAAAAGATATTTTTCGTTAAAGTCTCAACCACCCGAAGTTAGGTTGAAAAAAAATGACCACGCGAAGTTTTGACAACTACGGGAACACACTTCCATAGAGTGTATGATACTTTTGTGAG
>JACCDI011036012.1_pt1 | contig 11601 bp, 10 predicted proteins | sample 7442791 | NCBI WGS metagenome assembly JACCDI01 (sample SAMN15323434, study PRJNA562643) | freshwater metagenome | isolation source: river surface water | place: USA:Blue River Watershed | collected 2017-08-15
TCCTTGGTGCCAGCACGCAACTTCCGCGTGGCGGCAGGTCTGACATATGCAAACACCAGCTATCGTGAAAATCTGGTCGGCAGCAAAACCGGCGCACCACTTGACCCCGCATTGCGCAAATTGCCAGGCGACAATCTGTCCAACGCGCCAGAACTGGTTGCAACGTCAAGCGTCACATGGACTCCTGACATTGGCAGCAATGGCATGAGCGGCCTTGTGTATATCGACGGTCGTATGACCAGCGATTACAACACCGGTTCCGACCTGTTCCCGCAGAAGGAACAGAATAGTTTCGCGGTATTTAACGCGCGTGTCGGCCTTCGCGGTCCTGATGAAGCCTGGAGCTTTGAGCTTTGGGGTCAAAACATCTTCAATCAAGATTATGCGCAGGTCGCGTTCAACTCGCCATTCCAGGCGGGTGCAACCTCGGCACCATTTGTGGATGGGCAATATCCCGGTGGTCGCCAGCTGATGTCGCACTTCCTGGCTGAGCCACGGACATATGGCATCACAGTGCGCGGTAAGTTCTAAGAGCTTCACGAACCTAAACGAAAAGGGCCTGCAGCGATGCGGGCCCTTTTTTGTTGGGTGGGTTGAAACGGATTTGATGACGGGCGTTCTCGCACCATAGGGAACAGCCAGCGCTACCCTATTCGTCATCCTGAACTTGTTTCAGGATAACATGCGACATTCATGCGTTATCCTGAAACAAGTTCAGGATGACGATTTAAGGTGATTTCGGAACAGAGGCCTGCGCGAAAGCCTAGTTAAGACGTCCCAAACCCAACGCCCAGGAAGCCGGGCATTGGGCCATTCCATCCGTCATCGCCCGCTGGCACAGCGCTTGGCTTTTGCGCTGCTTCAGCTTCAACCATTGGCGCTGCCTTTTTACGGGCGGGCTTGGGTTCCACTGGTGCCGCCGCTTCTGCGGGTGCGGACTTGGCTTTTGGCTCTGTTGGCTTGCGGCCGCGCTTTGCGGGTGCGCGCTCTTCGGGTTCACCCGATGGAGCCTCGATCTTGCCAAGACGTTCGATCTTGGTGCCAATCAGCTTTTCGATGTTTTCAATGGCTTCTTCATCGGCCTTGGTAACAAAGGTAAATGCCTTGCCCTTGGCACCGGCGCGGCCTGTGCGGCCAATGCGGTGGACGTAATCATCGGGGTGCCATGGCGCGTCAAAGTTGAACACATGGCTGACGCCCTTAACGTCCAGGCCGCGGGCGGCCACATCGGACGCGACGAGCAAATTGATGTCGCCGTTCTTGAACGCTTCCAATTGCTTCTGGCGTGACGCCTGATCAATGTCGCCGTGAATTTCGCCGGAACGCATTCCGTGGCGCTGCAGGCTGGTGTTCAATTCGCGCACCGTCGTCTTGCGGTTGCAGAAGATAATCGCGTTGGACACATCTTCCGTGCGCAAAAGATCGCGCAACACATCGCGCTTTTTCATCGGTGATACGTTCACCAAAAACTGTTCGATATTGATATTGGCGGTCGCGGGACGCGCGACTTCGATATATTTCGGGTTCGACAGAAACTTGTCGGCCAGCTTTTTAATCGGCGGCGGCATCGTTGCCGAAAACAGCAATGTCTGACGCGTCGCCGGCAACTTTGTGCAGATATGTTCGATGTCGGGAATGAAGCCCATGTCCAACATACGGTCCGCTTCGTCGATGACGAGCATTTCGCAGCCCGTCAGCAATATCTTACCGCGCTCGAACAAATCCATCAGCCGTCCGGGCGTCGCGATCAAAACATCAACGCCCTTTTCAAGCGCCTTCACTTGGTCGCCCATTTGAACACCGCCGATAAGCAGCGCCATCGATAGCTTGTGATATTTGCCGTATTTTTCAAAATTCTCCGCAACCTGCGCCGCAAGTTCACGCGTCGGTTCGAGAATGAGGCTGCGCGGCATGCGCGCACGCGCACGGCCATTGGCCAACACATCGATCATCGGAAGGACGAAGCTCGCGGTTTTACCCGTGCCGGTCTGTGCGATTGCGATGATGTCACGCATCATCTGGACCTGCGGGATAGCAGCGGCCTGAATTGGGGTTGGCTCGTCATAGCCAGCCTCACTTAAGGCTCTCAATAATTCATCAGACAAGCCGATATCGGCAAAACGCATATGTTGTTCCGGAAAAGAAGATGCTGTGCCACCGGTGCCAAAGCCATAGCGACGAGGGTCGCCATTGGTCTCTGCGGGCAGAAATGTCAAGGTAATTGGCCGAATGCGCCCGGCGCTATCGCGGTATCAACAATCGGAATTTATCGATCGCGCATTTTGCCCCGGTGCGGGCATGCAGCAAATCCCGATCCACGCACAACTTACCGTCATATGACCGCTCCATATAAGCGCCCGCATAAAATTCCCGCGCCAGACAACCGTCACCCAAATACGCGCGGATAAGGATGCCATCGCGCGTCAACAGGTCGAGCGTGCGGTCGGGTCCGGGACGCGATCCGCCGAGCCTGTCGACCCAAAGGCATTTGCCGATTTTCTTTTCTTTATATTGCAGCTTCGCGACCGATTGCCGCTGCGCGCCGACGGCCGCCGGTGCTGATACAGGGCTCGGCAAACGAATGATGATGCGTTGGTCGACGCGCACTTGGCCAAATTCGGTTTTTAACTTGACGAACGGCGCGAACGGATTGCCCGCCATGTCGACATTAAAATCGGCCCAAGCCTTTTGCGACACAGCCGTCAGGCCGGCCGCAAGCAGGATTATGGCAAAAACTATGCGCAAGAAACATTCCGGTATGAAGTTGAAGTTCTGCTGACTTTACCCGATAGGGTTGAACGTATCATGAATTAAATGTCCTGAACCTTTGCACATAATGGGAAAAGCAGTGCCAGATGTAAACGCCTTATCCGAGCTTCGCTCTATTTTGGGACCAAAAGGCTATTCGGATGATCAAGACGTTATATCCCCATGGCTGACCGATTGGCGCGGCCGATTTACGGGCGCCGCCGCCGCATTGCTCTCACCGGCCACCACACAAGAAGTTGCCGCAATTGTTCGGGTTGCCGCGAAGTATCGGCTGTCACTGGTTCCACAGGGCGGCAATAGCGGGATGGTCGCCGGGGCCACGCCCAATAGCAGCGGCGATCAACTCATCCTGTCGATGCGGCGGATGAACAATATCACCGCGATCGATGCAGATAGCGGTCTGATAAGCTGTGAAGCCGGTGTCATCTTGCAGAACCTGCATGAAGCCGCCGCAAAGGCCGGACGGCGCTTTCCGCTCACGCTTGGTGGCAAGGGATCGGCAACCGTCGGCGGCCTGATTTCAACCAACGCGGGCGGCACGCAAGTGTTGCGGCACGGCACCATGCGTTTGCTCGTTGCGGGTATTGAGGCTGTTCTGCCCGATGGCTCGATTTATGACGCCATGGCGCCATTGAAAAAAGACAATCGCGGTTATGATCTGAAACAACTGCTGATTGGCGGCGAAGGCACGATTGGCGTGGTGACCAAGGCTGTGCTGCAAACCGTGCCCGCGCTTATTGACCGTTGCGTCGTATGGGCGGGCATCGATAGCCCGCAACAGGCGTATGAACTTTTGCTGTTCATGCAGAAACATGGGCGCGATCGTTTGGAGGGCTTTGAAATCCTTCCCCAGCGCGCGCTTGGTGCCGTACTCACGCATATTTCGGGCACACGGCCCCCGCTCGACACCACACACCGCTGGCATGCTTTGATGGAATTTGTGCAGGACGACCCTGTCCAGTCGAGCCCGGGAGAGCTGGCCATGCATCTGCTTGAAGATGCCATCGCCCAGAATTTGCTCGAAAACGCGACCATCGCAAGCAGCGACGTGCAGGCAGAAGCTTTTTGGAAAATTCGCGATTCGATTGCGGAGGCCGAACGTGCCGCGGGCGCCGCGCTGCAACATGATATCAGCGTTCCAGTTGCGGCTATGGCGCGCTTCATTGAGCAAGAATCACCGCGTATCGAAGCGGACTATCCCGGAACCAAGACCGTGGCCTTTGGACATTTGGGCGATGGTAATATCCATTTCCACGTAAAAGCCCCCGAAGGCGTCGATATCGCGGCTTGGTATGCTGGAGATGGCAAGGCGATCACGTCGCACGTCTATGATCGCGTGCGCGCCTATGGCGGTTCATTGTCGGCTGAACATGGCATTGGCCAATCCAAAATCGACGAATTCGCGCGGCTTTCCGAGCCTGCCCGGCTTTCGGCGTTACGGGCCATTAAAAGCGCGTTCGATCCGTTGGGCATTATGAACCCCGGCAAGCTTGTTCCACTTGCGTAAAGGCTGCTGCCCGACTAAAGCGCCGCATTAAATTTTTGCCCCATAACAAGCACTGGAGTTTCACATGGCCACAGCGCCCCAAGCCGCAAACTTGCCGCTTCTGTACAAAGACCTTATCCCGCTCAACAGCAACGATCACGTCACGTGGAAATCGCGCCTGTTGGAGAATGCAAAGTTTCTTGAAGGGCAGCATGCCATTCCGTTGACGATCGAAGAGTTCGTCCCTGCATCGCGCACCTATCCCATCATTTTTTCCGCAACAGACAATCCTGTTCCGCTGGTGCTGATGGGCATGAACGAAGGCGTAAACACTTTCATGAACGAGGAAGGCTTTTTCGAGCGCCCCGTTTACGTCCCTGCATATGTCCGCCGCTATCCATTCCTGTTGGCTAAGCTGCGTCCCGACACGGAAGAGCTGTCCTTGTGCTTTGACCCCACATCGGGCGCCGTTGGTGAATTCGAAGAAGGCACGCCCTTGTTCGAAGATGGCAAGCCAAGCGAAAACACACAGGCGATTTTGAAATTCTGTGAAGAATTTGAAAATGCCGGCGCGCAGACCCACGCCTTTGTTGAAGAGCTGCAAAAGCTTGACCTGTTAATGGACGGCGAAGTGTCGATCCAACAAGAAGGTCAGGAACAGCCATTCATCTACCGTGGTTTCAAAATGATCGACGAAGCGAAACTGCGCGAATTGCGTGGCGACACCGTCCGCAAACTGAACCAAAACGGTATCCTTGCACTCATCCACGCACATCTGTTCTCTTTGCAGCTGATGCGGGAAATATTTGCAGTTCAGGTTTCACAAGGTAAGGTACCGCAGGTGACGGAACTGCCTTCGACCTAATCAGGCGAAATGCTTCATGCCGTCACTGTCCATCAGAGGAGGTGACGGCATGGCAAAATATAGTAAAATCGCGATCCTTTTTCACTGGCTGATTGCCATATTGATCGGTGCCAACATCCTGTTGGCAAATCTGGCCGAAGATCTGCCCCGCGCCGCACGCGCGGCCTATATGAGCCCGCATAAGGCGATTGGCATTTCCATTTTGATACTGACCATTGGCCGCATTTTATGGCGCCTGACCCACCGTCCGCCTGCACTGCCTGATAAGGTCGCGGGTTGGCAGGCCAAAGCCGGCCAGTGCGCCCATATTTTATTCTACGTCCTGATGATCGCCATGCCACTGACTGGTTGGCTGATGATCGGGGCCAATGGCAAAGCTGCACCCGTTGATTTCTTTGGCCTGTTCACCATCGATATGGCGGTTGGCAAAAATGCGATGCTGGCGGACATCGGGCATGAGGGGCATGAGATATTGGCCGCGCCGCTTATCATTCTCATCGGCTTGCATATTTTGGGCGCTTTGAAGCATCAGTTCATCGACAAAATGCCATTTATCCAACGGATGTGGCCTTAAACCGGCGTTAACGGCGTTAGCGCGGTCATCATAGGCAGATCAACGACTGCCCGCAGCCATGCCTCGCCTCAACCAAATTGGAGCAGAATATTTTTGCGCTGACTTGAAACTGCAATGGTCAAGTCCCATTCTCGAATCTGGACGGAGACTTCCCCTCCCGTTTCTGTCCGATGACGCCCTAAATGGCGTCAGCTCCCTGAACCTCGGCCACCCCGGAGCAGTCCGGGGTGGTTTTTTTACGCGAATCTTGCGGCCTTATTCCGCGGCCATCAACGCAGAGGAACCAAGCGCCTCGTCCGCCAATGCCTCCACCAATCCGGCTATCAATAACTTCATCGGTTCAACGCCAGCCCCAGGCTGTCGCAAATCAGCATCAAGGTAAAGCGACCGGTCCACTTCCAACTGGATCGCATGGATATTGGCCCGCGGCCTGGCATGGCGGCGCAGGATATAATCCCCGGCATATGGGTGGTTGAGCGCAGCGGTAAATCCGTGCCCCTGCAAACGGGACATCAACAATTCGGCATATTGCGAGGCAGCACTTTTGCCGAACCGGTCGCCAATCACAAATTGCGGCCCCGCGCCTGTTGCCGGGTTGTGGAGCAGCGGCGGCATGCTGTGCACATCCAGCAGGATCGCGACCCCGAATTTTTTCCGCATATTTTCAAGCACCGTTGATACGGCCAGATGATAGGGCCGATGCAGCGCCGCAATGCGGTCATGGATATCGTCTAACGTGAACTGCCGTTTCCACAAATCGCCTTCGCCCGACAATCGGCGCGGCACAAGGCCAAGTCCGCCGCGCTGCTTCACGCCGGGCGCGGGATAATCCGCGCGCTGTGCGCCTTGGACCATCTCAACATCGATATCCTGTTCATCGCGGTTCAGGTCGATCCAGGCTCGTGCGCGGTGGGCGACAATGACCGGATGGCCAAATTGTACCGAACGGCGCACCAATAGATCGGCATAGCGATCCTCAAGCCGGACCAGCGATGCCGGCGGCACGCGCAGCGCGTCAATGACAGCAGCGGGATAATCGCGTCCCGCGTGCGGCACAGACAGCAACACAGGCACGGACATTTTCTCCGTTCCCCACATTGCAAATCCAGATGCCGATATGTCCAACGCGCCCTCTTTATGAGACTAAAATATGTTGTTGGCAGGTTTTGCGCAAAATGGTGAAAAAAAATTAAGCCTCTGCAATTATAGATAGAACCAGCGCCGCAATTTGGCGCCCCCAAAGATGTTTAAGGATTATGTATGACCCGCATTCTGCTCGCCGAAGATGAACAGGCCATGCGCGAATATCTCGCGCGCGCACTGGAACGGTCGGGCTATGATGTGGTCGCGGTCGACTGCGGCACAGCGGCAGCGCCCTTGTTGGAACAAGAGCATTTCGATCTGCTGCTCACCGATATTGTGATGCCCGAAATGGACGGCATCGAACTCGCGCGCCACTGTAACCGCGTGTCACCGGGCACGGAGGTCATGTTTATCACCGGCTTTTCGGCCGTGGCGCTGCGCGCGAGCGCATCCATGCCAAGCGCCAAAATATTGTCCAAACCCTTCCATTTGAAAGACCTTGTCCTTGAAGTCGAACGGCTGTTTTCCAAGGAAAATTTTGGCGAGCTGAAATAGGCTTGAATGATAGCAAAAGCCCAGCTAGAGGCTGCGGCGTTGTGGGCGTATAGCTCAGCGGTAGAGCACTGCATTGACATTGCAGGGGTCGCAAGTTCAAACCTTGCTACGCCCACCATTTAAAAACCCCGCCGCCCGAATGGAACGGCGGGGTTTTTTAATTTCGCAGGATGCTCCCCTGCGCCGCATCCGAATCCCAAACGCGCCGATCTGAACCCGTCGTTTGCCATTCAACGCCGAATGCACGTAAAGCCTATGATAAAAATACCACAGCGGAGCGATAAAGTTGCTGGTTTAGCGGAGCAGTTTCCGGCGGCTGTCGTCTGGACAGGTCTCTTGCACGACCAATTTAGCCGCCAGCAGCTGCTTCAAAATCTCGTTGAACCAGCGTGACGACATGCCGGACTTATTCATATAATATTTTACCGGTTGCCCTGGTTCTTGCTTAATGAGGAGGAGCACATCCCCCTCTTTACGCATAAATGGCACGCCAATTTCCTGCTGAAAAGTCGCCAAATACCTCAAACAATGCAGATAATCGTTAATATGCGCATTGTACATTTCATCCTGCGAAGACATTGAACCCCCCCCCCTTAAAACATGTGTTGAAGCGTTTTCGCTATAAACGAACACCATCACACATGATCATTGCCCCAACTGCCCACCATTTTCCGACTTCTGAACGCTAGCTTAAGGCGTAGATGCCCTCTGTCATATAGGTAAATAAAAGTTATCCTATTTATTATGCATGCATTTTTCTACGCTCGAATTTGGTTTTTTAACCATCCCAGAAAAGCTAACTCTCCCGATGGTTCGGGGGCAGCTCACTTTTGCAGTTGGCAATACACGAGCTCTAGGGTCAACTCAAAAAGGCTCTCGACACATTGACAGCTATCTAGATGGCGTAATTGAGGAATTGTAAAATGTTGAACAAAAAAATTGTTCTTTTAACTGGCGTTGCTGCAGCCGCAACAACTGCTTTTGTTGATAACGCCCAGGCGCAAGTTGCTCCTGGTGGCGGTGAATCACAATATACCACCACACGGGTAAGCACGCAGGCGTCGACAAACGCTTCTACTGTAGTGGCAACCACTGCTGCAGCGTCAACTGCGGCTTCGATCCTTGCACGTAACTCGGCAGCAAACACTGCCTTGCTTGCAACATTGTCGACCGCAGAAGCAACTGCCTTGGCAAACCAATCGGTACTGGCAACTGCTGTAACGACAGCAACAAGCACAGCTACCGCGGCATCGAGCCTTTTGGTCGCAGCATCGACAACACAATCGACTGCTTTGTCGTCTGCTAACTCCGCGACCGCGCTCACTTCGGGTCTGGTCAGCACTGCAACCTCCGCAACTGCGACCGTAACATCGGCACAGTCGGCATTGGTCGCTGCTCAGGCAACGAACACTGGCGTATCTGCAGCCCAATCGACCTTGTTGGTAGCGCAATCGACTTTGGCATCCGCAACTTCGGCGGTGGCATCGAACGCAACGGTGGTCGCGACCACTTCAACTGCACTCGCAACTGCGAACGCTAACGTTGCACTGCGCAACAGCAACTACACAGCTGCTTCTACGCTTGTTGTAACATCGACATCGACTGCAAACTCCGCGTCTGCATCGCTCTTGGTATCGGTAACGGCCAACACATCGGCGACCAGCGCGTTGACTTCGACGCTAACGGTTGCAGGCCTGTCGACTTCGGGTAACGTTGTTAACGATCTTGTTGCCGTTCAATCGACTGTAGCAGCAAACACGTCAACTGCGACATCTACAGCAACTGTAGCATCAACAGCGGTTTCGACTGAAGCAAACTTCACTGCAACTCGCGCAATCTTGTCGACTGCAGCTGCAAGCTCAAACGCGAACATCGCTGCTGCAGCAGGAACGCTGACAACCCTCGCTGATAACGGCAAGAACTTCGACACCGAAGTGCTTGGCGCTCTGTCAGGTCACGAAGATCGCTTGACCACTCTTGAAGAAGTAGTGGCTGCTGGCGATGCGGACAATTTGGCAGCTCTGGAAGCTGGCGATGCTGCAACTTTGGAAGCTGCAAACGTCTACACCGACGATGCAGTAGCAGCTCTTGCAGACGCAACTGGCGAAGCATTGCTCGCTGAAGCTGAAGCACGTATTGCTGGTGATGCTGAAACCTTGGCAGCTGCAAATAGCTACACCGACGAAGCAGTAGAAGCTGAAGCGGCATTGCGTATCGCTGGTGATGCGGCAACGTTGACCTCTGCGAATTCGTTCACAACGTCTGCAGTAGCAACTGAAACAACGGCACGTACCGCTGCGGTTTCAACGCTGACTACACGTATCGCTGCTGAAGAAACAGCACGTGCAGCTGCAGATACAGCGCTGACGACACGTATCGCTGCTGAAGAAACAGCACGTGCAGCAGCAGATACAGCACTTGGTGCACGTATCACCGCTGAAAACAGTGCACGTGTAGCAGCTGATAACGCGCTTGGTGCTCGTATCACTGATCTGGACAACACACTGCGTGACAAGATTGCAAGCTCAACAGCAACTGCAATCGCCATGGGTGGAAGCACGATCTTGCCAGATACGAACTTCACACTCTCCGGCAACGTCGGCATGTATGAAGGCGCATCTGCAGTAGCTCTTAACGCTGCAGGCCGCGTAAGCGAGAAGGTCTATGTAACGGCTGCCGTTGGTGGTGGTCTGAACAAGGGCGGAAAGCTTGGCGGACGCGTTGGAGTGGTCTTTGGTTTCTAATTAAGACACCAAACTAGCTAAAAACGGGCCGGCAATGTCACATGACATTGCCGGCCTTTTTTATTTGCGCTTTGACAACCTATTGGGATACGGCAGCATATTATGACATCCCCAAATATTTACATTGCCCGCCCCGTGTTCAAGCTGCGCCTGTTCCGCAGCTGCGCGTTTATAGCTGCGGTTGCATTTGCGCAGTCTGCTCATGGATATGTTGTGCAGGGCGCCGCAACAAAGGCGGCTGCCCCGAAAAATCAAGGCCAAGCTGAGCAGCCCAAAAAACCATCAGCTGCGCAGGGCGCCGCAGCAAAGGCGGCTGCCCCGAAAAATCAAGGTCAAGCTGAGCAGCCCCAAAAACCATCAGCTTCGCAAGACCTCCCCAGAACCAACTTCCTACAACTGATGGACGCTGAATTTAAAAAGCGCGACTTAGATGGCAACGGAAAGGCAACCCGGGCGGAAGTAGAGGAATTCACCCGGCGCGCCGCAACCGCAGAAGCCAAGCAGAAAAATCAGGAGTTATTCAGTCGTCTTGATGTCGATAAGAATGGCCTCATCTCACCTGCAGAGTTTGCTGCCCTAGTTCCTGCTCCCCAATTTGTAGATGTGTCTGCCGAAATGATCCGCTTTGATAAAGATCGCGATCAGATTATTACGCTCGTTGAATATCGCACCGCAACACTGGCAAATTTTGATCGTTTGGACGTAGATAAGGATGGCATTTTATCGGCTGCCGAAATGGCAAGCTTGAACGCTGCAACGCCAAGTAGTAAAAAAGAAACAGACCAAAGTCGCTAACGACCTACCATCAAAGCGCGCGCGCGATCATTGGTAACAGCTTTTTACAGTCATAATGTGAAGTCGGAAAATTAAGATATGCGTATTGGCATTTCAATCATAACCGTTCCAGATCATAATATTTGGAACAACGGAATTGGGCAAAATGTGTATCATTTGGCCAGTACATTGGCCCAGATACCATTTGTAGAGCGCGTATTTCTGATCAATGCGGGCAATCAGGATTACCACCCACATGGTGCGGGCGACATAGCCAATGAATATCCCCTGCTCTCCTTAGCCGAAGCGAAAGAATGTACCGATGTCGCTATCGAACTTTCGGGTGCGTTGGAGGTGCCATGGCTTAAGAGGCTGCGTGCAGCTGGTGGCAAGGTCGTGTATCACAATTGCGGTCAGCCCCATGCATCATTGGTAGAGCCTACCATATTTGATAAGTCGTCATTCTTTGGTGAAACGGACAGATGTGATGTCGTCTGGCAACTTCCCAAAGATGAGATCTTCAATAACATGATGTCGGTCATCCACAGATGCCCTGTGGTAACAGTGCCCTATCTTTGGGACCCAATCTTCATTGACCACTCTATTAAAGAACTGGAGCCCAGTGGATTAACGTTTGGCTACAAAAAGGATTCACTCGCAACGGGCGCGACAGTCAGCATATTTGAACCCAATATATCCGCGATTAAGATGGGCGTTATTCCATTCATGATCTGCGAAAACACCTATTCCA
>JACCDI010771398.1_pt1 | contig 11597 bp, 8 predicted proteins | sample 7442791 | NCBI WGS metagenome assembly JACCDI01 (sample SAMN15323434, study PRJNA562643) | freshwater metagenome | isolation source: river surface water | place: USA:Blue River Watershed | collected 2017-08-15
ACCGACCGGTGCACTGCGGCTCTCTAGGGGAGAGCCGGCTATCCCAGTCGAATTTATTTAGACTCGTCGTCTCCGGGCTTTAGCCCCTCGTAGATCTCCTGGCAGGTTGGGCAAACCGGAAACTTTTGCGGGTCTCTCGATGGAATCCAAACCTTGCCGCACAGAGCCACTACCGCACTGCCCATAACTGCCGACTCGACAATTTTGTTCTTCTGAACGTAGTGCGAAAAACGCTCGTGATCACCTTGGTCGAGGAGGACTTTCTCCTCTAACTGAGTGACGAAATCTTGATCTGCCATGCCGATTATCTTAGGTCTGAAGCATCGCCAAGGGTTACCTGGAAGGTCTTGCGCTGACCGTCCCGAAGCACTTCAACCTCAACCTGACCACCGGCCGGTTCGGCCCTGACCATTGCGGTTAGATCGGAAGCCGAAGTAACGGCTTGCCCGGCAAATTTCACAACTACGTCGCCTGGCCTGATGCCTGCCTTCTCAGCGGCACCGCCGGCTGTGAGCTTCTCGACATAGGCACCGGTGGAGAATGTTGAGTCCTCAACAGTGTTGTCACGAACCATGGCTCCGAGCAGACCGTGAGTCGCCGAGCCGGTATTGATGATCTCCTGAGAGATGCGGAAAGCGGTGTTCGAAGGAATCGCAAATCCCACTCCGATGCTTCCGCTCTCGCCGTTGCCAGCGGTTGCAATAGCAACGTTGATGCCAATTAGTTCGCCCTGGCTATTCACAAGTGCACCACCTGAGTTACCTGGGTTGATGGCAGCATCGGTTTGGATCACCTGAAGTGAGATTGGTGCATTTCCTGTGCCGTTCCAGAACTGCAGTCCAGGATTCTCGCTCACCTCGGCACTTGCGACCTGAATGGTGCGATTCAGTGCAGAAATGATTCCTTCGGTGACGGTGGAGGCTAGGCCCAACGGTGCTCCAATGGCGACCACGTTCTCACCGACATTTAGCTTGTCAGAGTCGGAAAAAGTTATTGGCTTGAGCCCTGTCACCTGGACCTTGACAACCGCAAGGTCGTAAACCGAGTCATAGCCAATTAGCTTGGCGGGAAACACCGAACCATCCCAGAGCTGAACCGTGATGCTTGGGTTTTCGGTGAGACCACCGAGGGTAACCACGTGAGCGTTGGTCAGCACATAGCCATCCTCGGTCAGTGCAACACCGGATCCGGAACCTGATCCATCCTTGGACTGAACTGCCAGTGTGACAACAGACGGTGCTGCATTAGCCGCAGCCCCAGTCACCCAGTTGACCTGCTCCGTGTTGTTAACGACAACCGGTGCCGGCTGAGAGATCGAAAGATAAGAAAGAGTGAATGCCGTGGAGCCAACCACTCCACCAATCAGAGCTGCGGTTAGGGCAAGTAGTGCAACACCAAGGGCGCGAATAGGGCGACGCTTGCGCTTTGCAGGAGCTGTCACCGGAGCCAAATAGGTGTTGCCGAAGCTGAACTGGCTGTCACCAGAGCGATTCCACTCAGACATGTGAATCCTTTCAAGATGCCCAAATTCTCTAGGGCAAGACTGAGGATTCTATGAACTCAACCTGAGTAAATTCTGAACTCCCCGCCCACAATCATCCCACCAACAGCGTACGTCGCACTCTTTCAATCACCACTATGGCTAATTTGTTTGAACTGAGTTCCCATTGGGCGGCACCAAAGACCCAGTTTGCGGACGAGTGCCGATAATCGACCTCGTATCGAACGAATGCCCGGGCGATGTAAGTACCTGGCGCATCGAAGCTGTGGTTTTTGTGAAAGCCATAGAGCTCAGATCCAGTAGAGATTTCCCACCGAGCAGCGACCGGCCTAAAGCGAATGTCAGCGGATCGACCTAGCAAGGTGCCGGACACAACAGCTGTCTCAGCCTGAACGCGAAACTCGATGGGATCTAGAATCTCAACTTCTCCCCCAGGCCCCCATAAAGCGAGTGGCCTCTGGGCGAGCGCAGTGAATTTGTCCCTGAGTTCTATCTCCGCTTGGCTGCTCCAGGATCCTGCGGAGCTAGTTGGCTCTGCTACCTCATCTCCGATGCAGGGTCGGGAACCCACTGGGACCCATGCCGTGATGATCGTCATGGTTGGAACGTCAATCGTGCCGTTGGCAAAGTATTTGCATTCGCGCATTGCGGCACCGCCGGAAGCACCTGACCCACTGCCACCACCACCAGATGACTCTTCGGCACAGACACTGAATTGGCCAGGCGTGGAGTTTTCACAGTCACAAGAAGCTGCGGCAGAACAGCTTGCCGGCTGGCTTTTGGCTTCCCAAGCGCCCGCGAGGTTTGACAATCCAAAGACCAGCAGTGTGATCAGGAGAAAATGCATGGCAGCACGCTAGAAGAAATCTCGAAATCTGGCAGGCGAGTTTCCACAGCAAAAAAAGAAATCCCCTCAATTTGCATTGAGGGGATTTTCTTAGTTGCGGGGGCAGGATTTGAACCTACGACCTCCGGGTTATGAGCCCGGCGAGCTACCGAACTGCTCCACCCCGCGGCGAAGTTCCAACATTAGCAGGAAATCTGCTAGTCCGCCAATAGCCCTAGTGCATCCTCCACGGCTTTCGCCAATCTCTCGTCCGCTTCGCCATAGGCATTCCAGTCGCCAGCAGCGAGGGCAGCTTGCTTGTCCTTGATGGCCTTAGCAGCAGCTGAAAGGGCGGCTGAAAGCGCTGGGCTGCCGGCGTCTACAGTTCCAGAACTCGAGGATTCGGTGCCCGAAGAGCCTGGATCAGTTGGAACTGGAACTCCGGCGTCACCGCCGAACAGAGCGTCAAGTGCCTCTTCGAGGGTGTCCTCGAACGCAATTTGATCACCGAAGGCAACCAAGATTTTCTGAAGCAGTGGATAGCTGGTCTCACCGGTTGACTCGATGTATACCGGCTGGACATAGAGCAGACCGCCACCAACCGGCAGGGTCAATAGGTTTCCATTCAGCACTCGAGTCGATCCCTGGCGGAGCAGGTTCAATAGCGAGGACACGTTGCTGTCCGCGTTGAAGTTGTTTTGCACCTGTCCAGGTCCCGGAACGATGGTTTCTCTAGGCAGGTTCAAAAGGGTCAACTTGCCGTAGTCGCCATTCACCTTGCCAGCTTGATTGCCAGCGTCCGCATTAGCGATTAGATAACCGGTCAAAACGTTTCTAGCGGTCTCACCGGTGGACTGAGGGATGAAGGTTGAGTAGAGCGAGAACTTGCTCTGAGTCTCACCCGGTGCCTGCAGCGTTAGGTAGTAGGGAGGCTGAAGTTCACCGATTCCAGTGCCTTCGACTGGGTCATTCGGGGTCATCCAAGCATCCTGCTGCGAGTAGAAGGCACCCGCTTCGGTCACGTGGTAGCGACCAAGAATCGAACGCTGTGCCTTGAATAGGTCTGATGGGTAACGAACGTGAGCCATAAGTTCAGCACTCATTTCGGAACGAGGCTGCACGGTGTCCGGGTAAATACCCATCCACGCCTTAAGAATTGGGTCTTCTTCATCCCACGCGTATAGGTCAACCGAACCGTCGTAGGCATCGACAGTTGCCTTTACCGAGTTGCGGATGTAGTTGATGGTTGATGGTCCCGAGCCAAAGTTGTCCGATGCCGAATCGAGCTTGGCTAGGTTGAAGTTCTCCGCATTCGCAAATGGGTAATTCGCGGTTGTGGTGTAGCCGTCGATGATCCACTTGATGCGACCATCCACCACCGCAGGGTAAACCTCTGAATCGAGAGTTAGGTATGGAGCAACCTGGGCCACGCGAGTTGCAGGGTCACGGTTGTAGAGAATCTGTGAGTTCTGGTTGATTGCATCCGAAAGCAAGATTTGCTCGCTCTGGAACTTCAGCGCGAAAGCAAGTCTGGTAACGAAGTCACCGATCTTGGGTCCACCATCACCCTGGAAGGTTGTGTAGGTCTCGTTCTCTCCGTCAACACCTGCAGGGTAGTCAAACTCCAGTGGCTGAGCTCCCTCGGCTGCACCGACGATCGAGTAAAGCGGCGAGTTAGCACCAAAGTAAACGCGTGGCTCAAACTCACCAAGTGCTCCAACAGGTGGAATACCAGACTGCAGGAACAGTGGCTTTCCATCGGTGTCACGCTTGTTTCCATATGCCGCAACCAGGCCGAAACCGTGGGTGTAGACGATGGTGGAGTTGTACCAAGACTGAGACTCACCGAGGCCAGATTGGTTTAGTTCGCGAACAGCCACCACGGTGTCCTGCACCTGGCCGTCAATCTCGTAACGGTCGATGTGCAGGCGGTTTGGGAAGCTGTAGTACTGGCGATACTGCTCCAGCTGCCTGAAAGCATCGGAGACCAGTGCCGGGTCCAAAATTCGAATCGAAGCGGTGGTCTTGGCATCATTGCGAAGCGCACCCGGCTCAGCCACAACCTTGGCGTCATAATCCACTACCTCAACGGCGTCTAGGCCATAGGCCTCGCGCGTGGCATCAATGTTGTGCTGCAGGTAAGGGCTTTCCAAGGTTCTTTCGTTTGGAACCACCTGGAAGGTTTGCACAATCCACGGGTAAAGACCACCGAGCACCAAGCTGGAAAGCACCATCATCGTGGTTCCGATGATTGACACTCGCCACTTTCCAATCACAGCAGTGACCAAGAACAAGACCGCTACCGCGACCGAGATCATGGCAAGAATCTGAAGACCAGGGATGATTGCATTCGCAGCGGTGTAGTTCACACCGGTAAAGAGGGCGCCGTTTAAGGTGGCGGTAGCGTACTGGTCTAGCCAGAGGCTGGCTCCCTGCACCACTAGGTACAGTGCCACCAGAGCGGTTAGTTGGATTCTGGCCGGCTTCGAGACGCGAACATCGCGACCTGTGATTCGAATGCCGCCGTAAATCAGGTGCACGGCACCATTGATCAGAGCCGCGAGCAGAATTGCACCGGAGATGTAGCCAACCGCGAAGGTAAAAAACGGCAGCTGGAAAACGTAGAACCCGACGTCAAGTCCAAAGTGCGCATCGGTCTGTCCAAATTCAGAGCCATTAAACCAAAGCGCAATAACTTGCCACTGGCGCGAAACAATCAGACCACCGAAGATACCGAGTCCAACTGGCAAGCCCCAGCGAACTAGCTTTCCAACACCCTCAAGCATCTGCTGATAGGCCTGGAAGGGAGATGCCTCTGGGAGCTTCAAATACACCGGACGATTGCGCCAGGCAAGACCAAGGCCGAGCGCAACCAAGACGGTCATGATCGACCAGCCGATGAAGAAGGTGACCACCTGGGCAACAATCTCGGTTACAAAAACTGACTCAAAGCCCAATTGACGGAACCAAAGTAGGTCGGTGAAGACCCCGGCTGCCGAGAGCAGGGCAACCGCTATGGCAGCGACAATTCCGACGGCAATCGAAAATGGCGAAGTCTTACGCTGTGGCCTGAGGTTTGGTTGGGTCACTTTTTACTCCTGATCGGTGCAACTGATTGCTGGTGCTGGTTTTCCTGAATTGAAATCTTTAATTGCTACAAGTGCGGATTCGAGATCCTCAACAATGACTACCGACAAACCATCTGGAATCTGCCCAACTACTTCTGCACAGTTTCCAGCTGGAGCTAGGAACAAAGTAGCCCCCGCTTTTTTCGCCGCTATGAGCTTAAGCTCTATCCCGCCGATTGGGCCGACTTTGCCATCGGCAGTTATGGTGCCGGTGCCGGCGATGTGACTCTCTCCACCCAGTGAGCCTTCGGTGAGAACGTCGTAAATACCGAGCGCGAAGATTAGGCCGCCGGATGGTCCACCAACATCGCCCAACTGCAATTCGATGTCCACTGGGAAGTCATAGACGTAGCCGACCATTGCACCGATCACCCAAGCGTCATCTTTTTTCTGCGGAGTAAGTTCAAATTCTTTGGGCTGGCCATCTCTCACGACTTTAATCACAACGGTTTTGCCCTCGGAGAGTTGAATCTGCTCGCGCAACTCCTCGTAGGTTGCAACCGCGACCGGCCCAACCGCAACTAGATAGTCCCCGGCAATCAGCTTCTTCGAGGCTGGTGTATCCGCGATAACAGAAGCGACGTAAAGCTGCCTATCGAGCGGATAACCCAGCTGCGTTAGGGCTGCCGCAATTGCATCCTGCTGAGAAACCTCCATCATCGCGGTGGATTCTGCTCTTACCTGAGCTGTGGAGAGTTGCGGCGGATACACCTCATCTAGCGGCAGAACTACCTGATCGGGATCTAACCAAGCCCCCAGGATCTGCAGCCACCCTGGGGTGGAATCGCGATTTCCCAGCAGTGAAACAGTCGTGATATCGAAGCGGGTCTCGCTCTTGTAGGTATCAACATCGGTAGCCGAGATGACCGGCTTATCGTCCAACTCCCCCATGACGTTGAAAACCTGTCCAGGTCTTTCAATCACATAGCCGCTTGGCAAAGCCATCAAGCCGCCCAAGCTCAGCACTAAAAGCGCTGTGATAGCCCAGCTGCCGACCTTTGGTCGCGGATTTGAGTTCTTGAAGAAAGTCATTAGCTCAATGCTACGAACCTTTGGCTGAGTCCAAGCCAGTGTCCTCACGCCGTGGGCGAACAGCCCAGCAATCATCAGCCATTTCCCAGCTTCTTTGAGGTTTTGGCGGTAGCGTTTTTACAAAGGACAGGAACCTCAGTGGACGAAAATCGCGATAGAGAAGAGCTGGAAAAGCTCCTGAAGCGCATGTTCGAATCTGGCGGGTTGAACCCGGAAGAACTTTCCAAAGTTGCCGGTGCTGGATTGAACCCGAAATTACTCGGTCAGCTATTCGGCCAGGTTCAAGCCATGATGAGCGATTCCGAAGGTCCGGTGAATTGGGAGCTTGCTACCAAAACTGCCGTTGACATCGCAAAAGAATCCCAGTCCCAAGCCAGCGATGCCTTGACCACCGAAATTCAAAACAGCTTCGAAATCGCAAAGCTTTGGCTAAGTGAGCAGACCGAGTTCACCAACTCCCAAGCAATCAAGCAGCTTTCGAGAACCCTTTGGGTGCAAGACGCCATTCCGCTTTTCAAAGACCTGGCAGAGCCGGTGGCGGCGAGTATGTCCAAGGCGCTCAGTGAGAACCTCAACCAGGCGATGCCTGAAGAGCTGGTGGGCATGATCGGCCCGGCAACTAAGTTTCTGGAGAACGCCGGTGCAGCAATGTTCGCTTCCCAATTGGGTCAGTCGGTCGGCAAGCTTTCCGAGAATGTACTGAGCTCAACTGAAATCGGTATTCCACTGAGCAGCCGGCCTGGGCTGGTTAGCCAGAACGTTGAGTTGCTACTAAAGGATTTAGAAACTCCTAAGAGTGAGGTTTTGATCTACCTCGCCATTCGCGAGTTGGCCGTCTCTTACCTATACGCATCAAACCGCTGGCTACGAGACCAAATCGCCACTCAGGTCTCGAGCTTTGCAGCGGGACTAAAGATTGACCCGGAGTCAATCCAGAACCTCGCCCAGCAAATTGACCCGAGCGACCCATCAACCTTCAATCTCATAATCGAATCCGGCGGCCTAATCACCCCGAGAACTCCAGAGCAAGAGTTGACGCTGGCTCGGATTGAAACCACCTTGGCACTGATCGAAGGCTGGGCGGACGCAGTTGCCCTCGCCTCGGCAAGTCGACTACCAGGTGTGCACCAGGTCTTCGAGCTGATTCGTCGACGTCAAGCGGTAGGGGCAGCTCAAAAGACTTTTGCCACCCTGCTTGGTCTTGAACTAAGGCCGAGATTGCAGCGCGAGGCGATGGCAATGTGGCAGAAAATCTCAGACCAGGTCGGCCAAGCCGCCCGAGACGAGATTTGGAAGCACCCAGATCTACTTCCGACTGCGGAGGACATTCAAGACCCAACTGTGCTACTCAAGAGGCTTTCGGGTGGCGATGACGACTTCGATACTGAGCTGAGCAAGCTACTCGACAACTAGCCTGTGGATAGTCGCTGACGTGATTTTTCTCGTTGCGGAATTCTTTATGGATGGTTAGACAAATCAACCCCAGCCTCGCTCGAATTTGGCATGCCGAGAACATTCGCCAGTATGGCTACTCACAGCCTTCACTGGTGCCAATCGAAACGGAGGCGCAGCACCGGCTGGTAGACATCTTGGAACAGGGTGTCACCAATGTGCAGTTCCAGAACCTGGGAAATCTGGCCAAGATCGAAAGCGGCGAACTAAACCTCATTCTGAACAGACTCTCACCCTTGATCCGGCAAACTAGCAGTTTTCTTCCAGAGCTGGATCAGCGCGATGTCGAGATCCGATTCGCAGAAATCATGAGATTGTTTCTCTCCGATTTTCAAGACCCAGCTGAGGTTATGAAGCAGCGTGGGATGGCAAAGGTCTTTGTTTCAAGCCTTGGACGAACCGGACTATTGGCAGCCAAAGCGCTTTACACCGCCGGGGTTGGAACGGTCATCACTTTCGATGGCAGCCGGGTCAAACACCAAGACACGAGTGAGTTGGGTTACTCACCCATGGCCCTGGGCCTCACCCGGCACGAGGCGGCCAAGCACCTACTGGGCAAAGAACGCAGCCAACTCCAACTTCACACTCGGCTAACCACTGGTTTGGATCGGATCTCGGCTGGATTGATTATTTCCAATGATGTCGTCCCGCCTGGTGACTATCAGGTGTGGATGACCAGAGACGTGCCACACATCGCGATCTGCTTCACTGAGGCCGGTGTCAGCATCTCGCAAATGGTTGTGCCGGGTTCGACACCCTGCATTGCCTGCTCGGAAATACAAAGAATGCAGGATGACCCGAATTGGCTGGCTACCGTCACTCAACTATCGCAATTAGAGCGAGACTTGGCCGACTCGGTCAGCATGTTGGCGTCGGTGAGCGTTGCGGTCCGAAGAATTCTGCAGCAAATCGATAGCCAGCCAGCAGAGGTTAGCGCCCCGCTGGATTTTGACTCCGCTACCGGAGCGATTCGAACGGTAGATCTACCGTTGGCAAACTGCGGTTGTCGCTAGGAGACAAACGATAGGAACTCGGACGCCGGCTTATCGGAGTGGCTAGAAAGAATAAGTCGGTCCTTCGCTCGGGTGACGGCAACGTAGAACAATCTGCGCTCCTCCGAAATCTCAGCATCACTCTTTGCGTATGAGATTGGGAAATAGCCTTGGTTGAGACCACACAGGAAGACCAGCTGCCACTCCAGACCTTTGGTCGCGTGAATAGTGGCAAGTGAGACAGCTGCCATGACGGGCTCATGTCCAGAACGCTCACGCTCCTGAAGCTCCCGCAGGTAATCATCGAGTGACACCTCCGAGGTGAACTCTTCCAGAACCTCAATAAACCAGTTCAAGCCCAACCACTTATCACTGCCGTCCGAGCGCGAACTCCAACCAAGCGCAGAGATAATCTTGCTTACCTCGATAAACAGCGGGTTAGAGAGCTCTGTCGCCGCTAACGCTCTCAAGGCCGTCATGGCCTGCATGATCTCCGGCCTTCTGAAGAAACGTCCGGTGCCTCGAACCTGGCACTTGATGCCAAGTTTTGTCAGCTCGCTTTCCACCTGCTCAAGTTGAGAGTTGATTCTCGCCAACACGGCAATTTCACCGAGGGGCTGTCCACCCTGCACCGCCTCAGACACTCTCTCGGCGATCCACTTAGCCTCAGCAGTAGCGCTTGAGAATCTCTCAAGTGAGGGCTTGGAGCTGAATTGTCGAACCGCTTCGAGTTCGCCATGTTCCGCCACACGATTAGCCAGAGCGACAATCTCTGGGCTACTGCGATAGTTGCGATTCAATTCGACAAACTGAGCACTTGGGAATCGGGTCGAGAAGCCGGTCAGGAAACTTGGGTCAGCGCCGGCAAATGTGTAGATGGTTTGCCTTGGGTCGCCAACCACACACAGCTCTTCCCTGTCGCCCAACCAGGTCTCCAAGAGTGACTGCTGAAGCGGTGAAATGTCCTGGTATTCATCAACGGTGAAGTGACGATACTGCTGCTGCAGGTGGGCGAGCATTCTGGGCTCATTGCGCAGTAACCCCGTCGTCAGCAGCAGCACATCTTCCCAGTCCGCTAGACGGCGCTGCTGCTTTAGAGCTTCGAATCGAGATGCCACATCCAAGAACTTCTCCTTGGACATGCCCGCGATTGCGGGCCGATCGATCGCGGCATATTCGTCCGGGCTGACAAGTCCGTATTTCAACCACTCGATTTCAGCGGCGATGGACCGATTGTCCTCATCCGATACTCGGAGTTTCAATTCCTCAAGAGCGTCTTTGATGACCGGAAGTTTGTTGGTGATTAGCTTCGGGGCAAGGGTTTCGGTGAGCTGCGGCCAGAAGAATTGCAATTGACTCAGTGCTGCGGAGTGAAAGGTTCTGACCTGAACCTGCGGAACTCCAAGGTTTTGCATTCTGGAGCGCAGTTCGCTCGCGGCACGATTTGTGTAGGTGAGGGCCAACACTCGGTTGGCTGCGTAAACACCGGTTTCGATACCGTGGGCAATTCGATGTGAAATGGTCCTGGTTTTTCCGCTGCCGGCACCGGCAATTATGCAGACCGGACCAAGCAGGGCCTGAGCTGCAACCCGTTGCTCATCGTCTAACTCGGCGAGGAGGTCGACTGGAGATTGGTCCGGGTTCAATTGGGAATCCTCTTGGTTCGCGTGGCATTGACCGCTTGCTGGGCTTTGACCGTCTAACCTGTGAGATGTGGGACGACCTGCTTTGATTTTAGCTGCACTGGCAGCCGATGCTTCGCCTGGAAAAAACTTCCGGCACTACCTGAAAGTTGACTCCAATCCAGACTTGGAGACGCTGCGACTCTGGGGTGCTGATGGGCAAGCCTATGAATTCAAGATTCCAGCCAACTCAGCTGGAATCAGCGAGCTAGCAACCGAGCAAATGGTCGTGCAGTCGATGCGTCGCCTAGCCTCTCGCGTGCCATTTGAAATTCCTGAGTCACTGGGACAAACCCGGGACAGCGACGGCACTACCGGTGTGCTGTTCACATTGCTTGAGGGATCCAGCCCAGACCTATCGCGCCTAGGACCAGGGTTGTTTTCTAAGTCCTTCGGCGAAGCACTGGCTGCTTTGCACTCACTGCAGATTGATGCCATAGCCGATTCCGGTCTGCCACAGTATGACTCAGCCGCAATCCTGCACCAGAAGGTTTCCGAGCTAGACCGAATGGCTGCCACCGGACGAGTTCCGGCAGCGCTTTTGAGCCGCTGGGAGCAAGCGCTTGAAGACATCGGCCTATTCCGCTTCCACTCCACCATCACTCACGGAGGACTAAGTTCCGACGCGGTCTTGATCAATGGTCAGCAGGTTGTTGGTCTCACGAACTGGAATGCCATGTCAATTGGTGACCCGGCCGAAGACTTCCGCTGGCTCTCCGGCGGTGCTCTGCCATCCACCTTTGAGGACGCGATGCTGCACTACCGTGCTGCCCGACCATCGGCTGATGAAAACTTTTCTCAACGAGCCATGCTGTACTCGGAACTTGAACTCGGCACCTGGCTGCTGCACTGTCTAGCAGTTGGCGATTCGGTTCAGATCCAACAAGCCGAAGAGCTTTTGGCGGAACTCAAGGACAACCTTGAGGCTGGAAACCTCAAGGACCTCACCGCAACAAGCTTTGTCGGACTAGCCGCTGCCGCGAC
>JACCDI011903122.1_pt1 | contig 11595 bp, 9 predicted proteins | sample 7442791 | NCBI WGS metagenome assembly JACCDI01 (sample SAMN15323434, study PRJNA562643) | freshwater metagenome | isolation source: river surface water | place: USA:Blue River Watershed | collected 2017-08-15
ATGCCCAAACCATTCCGCCCACCATACTATCACCAGCACCAACGGTACTTTTCTTTTCTACTTTGGGTGCTTTAACGAGATGAGTTTCGTCTTTGGCGACTAAAATCGCACCATCGGCTCCGAGTGAGACAACAACTATTTCGGCACTACCTTTGGCAATCAAATCTTTGGCGGCTTGTTCTACTTCGGGTAATTCCAATCGTTCAACACCAATTAGTTTTGCTAGTTCACCGATATTGGGTTTTATTAAATACACTCCGGTTTCGACTACTTTTTCTAAGGCTTCACCTGACGTATCAACAATAACTTTCACATCCGATTTTTTGGCAATTTCAATAATTTTCTGATAAAAATTAGGTTCCAATCCTTCGTTCAAACTGCCGCTAATAACCAAATAAGAGGTTTTCAACTCACTTATTGTTGATAGAATTGATTTTTTTTCTTCTTCTGAAAAGGCATTGCCAGGAAATCCAAATCGGAACTGTGCTTTGGTCTCGTTATCAAAAGCGATGAAATTTTCACGCGTCCAACTTTTGGTTTTTATAACTGAAGTTTCGATTCCTTCGTTGGCGACTAATTCTTCTAATAATTCTCCTGTTGAACCGCCTGAAGTAAATACACAAAGTGAATTTCCTCCTAATTTATCAATGGCTTTAGAAACATTGATTCCGCCACCGCCGGCATCGTAGCGAGGTTTTTCACAACGAATTTTTTTCTCTGGAATCAATCCCGAAAAATGAGTGGATTTATCCAAAGACGGATTGACAGTAAGTGTGATTATTGAGTGTGTTTTCATCATAAAAATAATAAGAAATGTAAAGGTGCGAAAATTTATTGTTTTTTCACTTTTACTATAAAATACTATCTTTGATTAAATCTCTTTTTATGCTCGACGAATCACCCAAACGTTTTGACCGAATCATTGCTATTTTGATTCAATTGCAATCCAAAAAGGTTGTAAAAGCTCAGGAATTGGCCGACCGTTTTGAGGTGAGTTTGCGGACTATTTATCGAGATATTCGCACTTTGGAAGCTTCGGGCGTACCCATTTACGGTGAAGCGGGAATTGGTTATTCGTTGGTGGATGGTTACCGATTGCCGCCCGTAATGTTTACCCGAGAAGAAGCGAGCAGTTTTATTGCAGCCGAAAAATTAATGCAAAAATTCATCGATAAAGAATTGGGACAACATTACCAATCGGCGCTATTCAAACTCAAATCGGTGTTGAATCATTCCGATAAAGATTGGGTTTCGAGCATTGAACAGAAAGTAGTGATTCAGCCTTCTATGGCGAATTTATTCAACGAAAATGTGCCTAATGCGATGGCAATTTTGTTCAAAAGCATTGCTGATAAAACTCAAGTTATTTTAAATTACCAAACAATTGAAGCTGAAGTTTCATCGGAACGAACCATCGAACCCGTTGGGATTTTTCATGATCACAACAATTGGTATGTTTACGGATTTTGTCATTTAAGAAAAGATTACCGTCAGTTTCGGACCGACCGAATCGAAGGAATTCAGAAAACCAATGTATCCTTTACCAAAGAACATCAGCCTTTGGAAACGTATTTGAATGAAGAAAAAGAACATCCAACCACTAAAGTTGTAATTGTAGTGGACAAAAAAATCAGCAGCTATTTATCTTCTGAAAAAAAATACCACGGATTTGTAGCTCAGAGAAATCTGGGCAATCAAGTTGAAATGACCTTTCTATCGCGCAATATTAATGACGGATTTGCTCGATGGTTTTTGATGTTTGGTGATTATGCCACCATCATCGAACCCAAAGAGTTAAAAAACCGTGTTTTGGAATTGATGGAAGTTTATAAAAGTAAATTAACATAAACCTAATTTTAAACCATTAAGAGATTAAGAAAATTAAGATTTTGCTTTCTTAATGAAACATAATTCCTTAATGGTTTATTTAAATTAAAGCTGTGTGTTTAATTTACCAACGTTCCCAAAATAGAGGTGGTTCGATTCCGAGTGCTCGCAAATACACATAACCTTGTCCGCGATGGTGGATTTCGTTGTCGATAAAATAAAGAATGTTGTCAATAATTGGAAAGTCGTATTGACCAAATAAATTGAACTTTTCACTGAAATCTTCAACTGATAATTGCGCCCAATAGTTATTAATTTCTTCGGTTGCTTCGTCCCATTTTTGTAAAAATTGTGCTTTTGTAGTGAGTTCACCAATTTCTTCCGAATACGGTTTTGAATCTCGAGTGACAATTCCTTTTAATGCTGGAGCTGCGATAGAAAGCAATTCGGTGGTGAGTTTTGAAAACGGGCGCATTCCGCCAATAGAAAATTCGAAGAACTCTTTTTCAGGAAAAGCTTCAATCACTCTTCGGGTTAAGGTGCGGTGACCTTGCCAATGAATTAATAAATTTTCTTTGCTGATTACTTGGGCTGTTGTTGTCATATTTGTTTGTATTTATTGATTATGATGCAAAACTAAAAGGGCAAAGTGACAACAGTTTGTCAGCAGGATTTTAAAAATTGAAAAAAGATTAAAGTTTATTTTATTTGTACCTTTGCAACCTAATTTATGAAAAAAATGTTAGAAGATAAAACTCCACAACGCACTTCAATTGCTCAATTGGGCGAATTTGGTTTAATAGATCATTTGACCAAAAATTTTGACGTCAAGCAAGCATCAACACTCAAAAGTATCGGTGATGATGCTGCCGTTTTGGATTTTAAAGACAAGAAAGTGGTGGTTTCAACTGATTTACTAATTGAAGGTGTTCATTTTGATTTATCGTATATGCCTTTGAAACATTTGGGTTATAAAGCAGTCGTTGTTAATGTTTCTGATATTTGTGCGATGAATGCGAGACCAACACAAATTACCATTTCGGTTGCAGTTTCCAATCGTTTTCCATTAGAAGCGTTGGAAGAATTGTTTGCTGGAATTGAATTGGCTTCTAAATTCTATAATGTTGATGTAATTGGTGGCGATACAACCTCATCACAAAAAGGATTGATTCTTTCGGTAACAGCAATTGGAGAGGCAAAGGAAGAAGAATTGGTATATCGAAATGGCGCAAAAGAAACCGATCTATTGGTAGTAACAGGCGATTTGGGTTCGGCTTACATGGGATTGCAAGTGTTGGAACGCGAAAAACAAGTGTTTCAAGTCAACCCAAATAATCAGCCGGATTTGGATGGATATACCTACTTAATTGAGCGACAATTAAAACCCGAAGCGCGTCACGATATTAGAGAATTAGTATCCAAATTAGAATTAAAGCCTACTGCAATGATTGATATTTCCGACGGATTATCCTCGGAGATTCTACACATTTGTAAACAAAGTAAGTTGGGTTGTAATTTGTTTGAAGAAAAATTACCGCTTGATCCACAGTTAATTAATGTATGTGAAGAATTCAACATTGACAGTACTACAGTAGCCATCAATGGCGGTGAAGATTATGAATTGTTATTCACAATTGCATTGGAAGACTACGATAAAATAAAGGCCAATCCCAATTTTACGGTAATTGGTCACATGACGCAAGAAAGCGAAGGTTGTCATTTGATTACACGTGCCAATACAAAAATTGAATTGAAAGCGCGCGGTTGGAATGCTTTAGAAGAATAAAGACAGATTTCATAAATTTTTACAAGTGTGATCTGTGACGATTTGTGAAATCTGTGTTCATTTTCATTTACTTCAACATCATACCATTGGTTTTGGCGGTATCTAATAATTCTTGATTGGAACACTTTTTCTTCCCGATGAGTTCTTTCATGTTTTCGATACGCGATAAAACAGAGGCGGAAGAAATCGGAATGTACAATGCTACATCGTCGTCTTTGATTCCTTTACTTAAAAAATGTAGAATTTGTCGGTCGATTACGTCAACATATACTTTTTCGTTTTGCTGCTGATTCAAAAAGTTGATTACCGATTCACTGTAGTATTTTTCATCTTTCAGAACTGTTTCTATCGCGAGTAGCATATTATCAAAAGTCAAATCGTTTTTGATAACCAAACCAATGGGATCGATTTCATCAATAATAGTTTGCGCTTTGAGACGTTCCGAATGCATCGTTAGCAAAATTACTTTGCAATTGGACATTTCAGTGTTGATTAACTTAGCTAAATCTTCCCCAGTAAAAATATTTTTTTCAGGATAATCGGGCATACTGATATCAAGAAAAGCGAAGTCGAAAGTAATCCCCGAATTCATAATTGTCTCGTAACCTGTTTTACAATCGGATGCTTTGGTAATGGTAAATTCGTATTTTTTGTTAGGAAATCTTTTGATGACATTTTCATATCCTTGGATGATAAAAGGATGATCGTCAACAATTAATAAGTTAATGTTTTGGGGCATTGGTATTAGATATTTATAGTTTCATTTTCGAGTGGAAAAGTAATAATAATTTTCGTTCCTTTTCCAATTTGTGATTTAATATCTATTTTTCCTTGGCATTGGTGAACACGTTCAACAATATTGTTCATCCCTATTCCTTTGGTTTTCTTACCGTTGGTATTGTATCCTTTGCCATTATCTTCCACCGAAAAAATTAAATTTCCTTTGGGATCTTTATTGAATATTACATTAATTTTGGTTGCTTCCGCATGTTTATTAATGTTTTGAAGCGATTCTTGTAAAATACGATACAAATTGATTTTTATGGTGTTGGATACTTTTTCCCAATCGATTTTATCACTAATCAACGTGTTGATTTTTGCCGAATTAATTTTAGATTGCTGCTCCAGCAAGTTATTGATGATGGCAACGAAATTATTAATCAACACCAAATTCTCCCGGCTCAACTCATGTGATATTTCGCGAAGATCTTGTTCGATGACTTTAAGCTCATTTAAATATTCGAGGCGTTGTTGCTTGGTCTCTTCGTCGTCAAAATTATTCAAACCATCTAAATTGAGACGCAATCCAAAAAGTCTGCCTAGAACACCATCGTGTAATTCTTTGGAAATGCGTTTTTTCTCGAGATCACGACCTTCTTCCAATTGATTTTGGTGAGAAATGATGAGTCGATAAATTTCTTCGTTAGCTTGTTGTTGGGTTTGCTTAAGCGCCAACTCGCGAGCCTTCAACCGCTGAAAACGCGCAAAAAATAGAAAACCACCAAACACTATGGCAATAGCAAAGTAATTAAGAATGTCACGGTTTTGTTCGGAAAGTTGGGTGTTTTGTTGGATTATTTCGTCTGTTTCAAATTGAATTCTAGCAAAACGGTCTTTAACTTTTCTTTCAGCTTTTTGGATACTATCACTTAACTTAATATATTCTTTTGAGTAAATAGCGGAATTCTTATTATCAACATTAGAAAGTTGCTTCAGTGAGGCTAAAATATCACTTGAAACTTTTGTTGTTTTTGCTAAATTTAGAGCCTCATAAGAGTACTTTTTTGACTTTACAGAATCTTTTAAAAATGTATAATACTCAGATAAATGTATTTTATTAATTATAATTCCAGAGTTTAGTTGGTTTTCAGTTCTAATTTTTAATGCTTTGTAAAATAAATTAGGTAATTCATTATAATCTTTTATTTTAAATTTAGAATAGGCATAATTGTCAATTAGCTTGGAATATAATGATGGGTTATAATTCATTAACTGTTTTTCTTCTAATCCTTTTTTAAAATAATTAATAGCCATTTTATGGTTGTCTAAATTCTGATAAACAAAACCCAAATTATTATAACAACTTGATGTGAGATTATACTTCTCTAATTCCTTATCTTTAGATAATTCGAGGGCCTTCTTATAATAAATTATTGAATTTTCATAATTCCCTAGCTCATCAGAGGTAGATCCTATAAAGTTATATAAGTTATATGAAGATTTTACATCTTTTTTATCCATAAATGCTAAAGCTAAAAAAGATGATTGTTCACTCCCAGAAAAATCGTTTTCATTAATCTGAACATTAGCTTTATTCATAAAATTAATTGATAGAGATTTGTTATCCTTTAATTTATAGAATATTTTTTCTGCTTTTATAAAATAGTAAAAAGCGCTATCATTGTATCCAGATTCTAAATTGAATCTACCAAGCAAGTTATATGACTTCCCAATCGATGAAGTATCCTTTGCTTTTCTAGAATTTGCAAGTAATAAGAACGATGATTGCTTCAATTTTTGCAAATCGCTGAGCTTGTAATATAGTTCTGCGACATTCCTTAATTCTTCTCTATTCTCCTTTGTATTATCAAGATTTTTTAATCTTAAGAAAATTCTATTATTAAATTCTATTCTTTTATCTGCGCTAATGCTTTCATCTTTTGCTTTTTTTACATAGAAAGACAAATAATCCAAATCACTTTGACTGGATTTATTTCTTTTATCATTATTAGAACAACTAATGATTAGGTAAAAAAATATAAGACAATTAAAAAATTTCAATTTTTAAATTTTACTTTAGTAAAAGTAAAAAAAAAACTCTCAAATAAATTGAGAGTTTATATTAATTTTTTTTATGTTCTTATTTGAGCACAACTATATCCTTACCCCCGCCGATTTCATTTGTCGATTTGAGAACAACTATATCTTTTCCTCCTCCTATTTCGTTTGTTGATTTGAGAACAACAATATCCTTACCTCCACCTATTTCATTTGTTGATTTCAATACAACTACATCTTTACCACCACCTATTTCACTTGCAGAAGTAAAGGATGTTAATAAAATCATTACAGAGAATAAACCGTACATTAATAAATTTTTCATAATTTCTAGTTTTTTATGTTTTGTTAAAATTGGGTTCTTTTAAAAGTCACTTGCTTTTTGCAAACTGTTTGAGGACTTTTATTTGATGTAAAATTAATTCTACAACGTGTGTTGATTGCAAGCTTCTCACGTGTATAATGTGGATCATACTCGTTTGATAGTGAATGAATCCCAAATCTGGGTGAATGGATGGATTTTAAAACCACGTACAAATACGGGGTGTTTTTAGTAGTTTATTAAATACAATTTATTGATTTTCAAAACTTTATGTTTATTTTAAAACAAAATAATTGTTGATTAACAAAAAAGAATATAGTAGAAATGAGTACTACAACCCATACAAATCAGGTAGAAATACGGTTGTAGAATTGGAAGAATTTGGTTAAGTACTCAACGAAATGTTTGACTCTTATGAGATCGTTTTAGTGTTTATTTTAGTATGCTAGTTTGAGGTTCTATGTATCTCATTTTTTATTAAATACCCTATTTCTTCATTTTTTAAACTCATAGAAAAATAGATTTTTACTTAATGTTAAAGGCGCTTTGCTCATTATAGATTTCATAGAATTAGAGGAAATTATTATTAATCTTTAATTTCAACACTACAGTGTATCTCAGTTCCTTTTTGGAGTGCGGAAGTGATGGTCATTTCTCCTTTTATCGATTGGATTCGTTGTTGCATATTCTCTAAACCGATACCTTGTTTCTTTTGAGTGGTGTCAAAACCTTTTCCGTTGTCTTTTATATTGAGAGTTAGATGATTGCTGTTTTTTGCAATTCTAATTATTATTGCAGAAGCTTCAGCGTATTTGTTGCAGTTGTGAATAGCTTCTTGAAGGATACGGTACCAATTGATTTTGATTTCTGAATCAATTCTTCCCCAATCAATTCTTTCATCCATGTCCAGTCGATAATCGGTAGTAAAAATTTGTTTTTGCTGCTCGATAAATTGTTGAATTACTGATGTAAAACTATTTTCTTTCAAATCTTCTTCTTTAGAAAGTTCGTGGGTTAAATTCCGTATCTCGTCTTCAATTTCTTTGATGGTTTGGATGTGTTGTTGAGCATTTTGTAGTGTTTCAGGGTTTATTTTTTGGGTCAAGGTAAACAGATTAAAGCGTGTACTGGCCAAGCGATTCATTACATTGTCGTGTAACTCTAAAGCAATCCGTCTTTTTTCCTTGTGTTTGGCTAATTCTTCGCTTTTTTGTTGCGCCAACATCAATTGATAAATTTCTTCATTGGCTTTCTGTTGGTTTTGAATTAGTATAAACTCCTTTTTTTGACTGCGTTGTTTGTATATGATAAATAGCAATATAACGATTATTAAAAATCCTGCTATTATTGAGGTTTGAAGCCATTTTTGCTTGATAGCTTTCTCTTTTTCTTGAGCGATTTCATCCGTTTCGAGTTGAATTTTAAAGTACTGGTTTCGTGCTTTTCGTTCCTCAAACAACAGACTGTCGTTTAAACGATGGTATTCTGCAATATACTTAGGCGCTTTTTTCTTATTAATGGCTCCAGCATTACTCAAACAATACAAATAGTAATAACCGGATTTGGATTCTTTAGCTAGTTTTAAAGCTTCATCAGCATATTCAATTGCTTTTGAAGTGTCTTTTATTTTGGCATAGTATTCGGCTAGATAAATTCTGCTAATTGCGGACTCGTTTTTTATTTTTAAACTATCAAAAACTTTAGCCGCTTCAATAAAATATTTAAATGTTTTTTTTGTCTTAATATTGCTTTTCATGTAACAAAAACCAATGTTATTGTAAATGTAGCCTTTAAGCTCATAATCAATTATAAACATTTCATTGACTTCAATTGCTTTTTTAAAATAATATATTGCTTTTTTATATTCTTTTAACTCTCTGTAGGCGTTGCCCAAATTGTTTAGACTTGTTCCTTGATAAGAAATTGGTTTTTCTCTTCTTTTGAGATTGTAAGTTTTGGATAATTCCAATGCCTTAATATGGTAATTAATTGCTAAATTATACTTCCCCATATTATGATTCATATTACCTAAAGTGTTTAGAAAATCATAATAATCCTCTTTTATCTTTTTATTCTTAATCATATTATATGACTTAGTTATTGTGTATTCAACCCCTAAATAATCTCCAAGATTTTCTTGAATTAGGTGCTTGCTATTAAGAAGAATAGCAAACTCATCAGATTTATTAGTTGTCTCATAAAGCTTCTCAGACTTCAAATAGTAATAAAATGAGCTATCCATTTTGAAAGAAACTACTTTGTGAAATCCTCCTCTATACCTATAAAACCTAGCCAAATTTAAAGTATCATTTCTTTCAATTGACTTTTGATAATGAAATTTAGATTTTTCAAAATAATCTAAGCTATCTTTAAAATCCAAAGTGTTAAAAGTAACCTCACTCAAATACCACCTCACTGTCGTATCGTTCTTCTCCAAATCAATAAATGAAAATGCTTTGTTGTTATACTTTTTACGGGTTTCCAATGGTAAGGTATCGATGCTAGCAAGTTTGAGGTATTTCTCTACCGAGTCGTTGCGCTTATTGCTTGATGTCCCCTTTTTGTTGCAAGAGAAAACAACTACAACAAGAATTGCGATGAGTATTCTTATTTTGTGAACCATATAAGTCATATGAGGTTAATTAAATTTCATTTTTAACATATAAAAACATAGGTTTTCTGGGTGTTTATGTGTTCACTTTTTGAATTTCATAGTTATTTATTTTTTCCATTTTAAAGTTACAAAATTCAATTCATTGCCTTCTTCAAATGGATTAGTTTTTTCCAAAAACAAAGTGATTTCCAGAAAAACTCTGAAAATCACTGTTTCACTATTTGTGAATTTAATTGCCGGCTTACTTGACTATTTTTAACTATTTACTGGCGTATACTACAAAATGGCAATCAAATTGGGTTCACAAATAGCTTTTAAAAGATACATAAAAAAGAAAAAACGTAATCAATAAACTAACTAAAGTGAAAATGAAATTTTTGGTTCTTTCAACTCGTTTGCTTTTTGCTTTTTTAAGTAATCCAACAAACACAACCAAAGAAATTAAAATAACTCCTATCAAATAAAACTCCATGGTAACGTTTGTTTTGTTCAATAATAAAGTATTCACAATACTGGCTTTTACTTAATTTAAATGACTTATTTAACCTTTATTAATTAATAACTATGTAAAATTAAGTCAAGAAAAACTACTACTGGTACACAAAAAGTGTACATTTTAAAATAATTCAGTTTAGAAACTCAATCTCCAAAAAAACAAATCCGTTGTCATCAATTCTATAACTGCCTTTTTTAATCACTATCTTCATATTATTACCCAATTGAGTAACCGAACTATCTGTTATTTCTATCTGTTTAACTTTAGATAACTTGTGTTTTTTGAGTTCAATTAAATCGGTGAGTAAAAATCCATCCTGAATTGAATTAAATTCAACTTCAGATTGCCCGGAAAAGGAATCGTATTTAGCCTTAGTAAGCAGCTTACAAGGCGCTTCTTCATTAGAAAAAAATCCACCACAACAGACTCGAATGACCGATGGATCAACCGACTCAAATTCGGCTACCGTAATCTCAAATTCGGCACAATAAATAGAATCACTTAATTGATTAGTATTGTTTTCCTGGGCAGAAATAATAGTAGGAAAAATCAACCACAGACAAATTGAAATCATGATTGTTTTTTTCATAATTTTGCTAATAATTTTTTAATTATTCGCAGTCTTGCTATGTGTCGTCCAAAACATATAATGGCAAGGCTGTTTTTTTTCATAAAATTTGAATTACTTCTTTTCTTTCAAATAGAAATAATGATAAATTCCGTACAAATACATCAAACTAATGATTACTTTAAAATACAATGATGATTTGGATAGCAGAACAACTACCAAACAGGAAGTTATATAGGCGTATAAACTTTTCATTTTAGGCTTTTAATTATGAAAAGTAAAGTTAAGCCACTGATTTGAAATAAAAGTAAGCAAAAAGTGTATTTTTTAAGCTCAAATTAAACCTTGTTTTCGAGCTTCTCTAAGAATGTCTTCATCACTTCCTTTGTCAATGCCTAGCAAGTCCTTAATCATTGATTTTCGCTTGTCTATGGCGCTTTTTGAGAGATGAAGTTGTTCTTGTATGTTTTTGGTTTTAACACCTTGAGAAAGTAAATAAATGATTTGTCGATTGTAATGATCAAAAATTTTATTCCCAATCACCATTTCTTTTTTACATCGTAATACTGTTGATGTGTAGTAATTCTCACCACTCATCAGTATATCAAAAGCAACTAAAAACTCTTCAGATGTAAAATCACTTTTTACTAAAAGTCCTTCGGGTTTGCTCTCGTTCAAAATTCGGTATAATAGTATGGTTTCGGAATGAGATGTAAGCATCACCACTTTGGATTGAGGCGAAAATTTTCGTACAATCGGAATCAAATCTTCACCTGTTCGAAGTCCTTTCTCTGGATATTCGGGCAAAGTATAATCAACTAAAACTAAATCAAATTGGGTTTTTCGATTGGGATCGGAGAGGATTTTGTAGGCTGATTCCAAACAATTGGCCGTTGTGGCGTTGATGATGTATCCGGATTTGTTAAACGATAAAATCGATTTGTATCCTTCAATAATGGGCATGTGGTCGTCGACAATTAATAAATTTACGTGCATATAACTAATTTTAGAAGTATAAAATTAGCAAAAAAACGATAGCTTTTATATTTCTAAATAATTTCCTGATGCTATGGTGTTAATGATGGCGTCAATGTTTTCTTTGTAGGATTTTGAAAACGGAAGCTTTGTAGTAGTATCTTTAATGTGGCAAACGGCATTTCCAGTATGAATTCGGGAAACGTAATCAATATTGACTATGTAGCTG
>JACCDI010445384.1_pt1 | contig 11594 bp, 16 predicted proteins | sample 7442791 | NCBI WGS metagenome assembly JACCDI01 (sample SAMN15323434, study PRJNA562643) | freshwater metagenome | isolation source: river surface water | place: USA:Blue River Watershed | collected 2017-08-15
ACCCGAGCCACCCAAATCGCCGAGCTGATTGCTGCTCAACTAACCGCGGGCGTCACCTTTGTCGAGGCGCTCCAAAACGCGGTGTTTGAAGCGCCGGTCGCACTCAGGGCACAACTCGAGCGGCTACAAGCCATTTTCGAATCGGACATAGACCTAGAGGGCAAGATCGACCAGGCCAAGCGCGTCCTGGCCTCGCGCGAAGGCGATTTGCTGTTCGAACTGATCCTGGTCGCGGCGAGGGTCGGTGACGACGAACTGGTCTCGGCACTCGGTGACCTATCCGCTGCCTCGAGGCGCGCGCAAACCCTCGAGCGCGAGCTGGCGGCTAGGCAATCCTGGATCCTCGGTACCGCTCGCCTGGGGCAAACGGCGCCGTGGCTGATCGTCACTCTGCTGTCGGGTCGACCCGAGACGGCCGCAGCCTTCCAGAGCCCGCTTGGGCTTGCGATTTTGACTCTAGGCCTGGTGTTGAGCCTCGCCGCTCAGAAGTTCATCACCGCAGGTTCACGCCTGCCGCAGTCGGGCAGAGTGTTTGGGGTCAGCGCATGATCTGGCTGTTGACAGGTTTTGCGCTGTTGGCGTTCGTTGCGCTAGGCCGAAGGGCGGCTCCCACCCTGCAGTCGCGCATCGCGCCTTCGCTTGCCTATCGCCTCGAAGTGGCTTCGCGTCCACAGCAGCGCGTTGCGGAGGCTTTCGAGAAGGTTCGAGCCAAGCTACATCGCCGGCCCAATGCCCAGTTTTCTGAGCTTGTCGAACTGGTTGACATGCTCGCCGTGGTTGAAAGGGTTTTGGCCTCGGGAGACTCGACGCTTGGTGCGATTACATGGCTTGGGCGACGCGGTCACGGACGCGATGCTCAGCAGTTTGCGCTTGTTGCGCAAAAGGTTTCTGCGGGATCCGAACTCGGTGCGGAACTGCGGGCTTGGCAGTCGAAGGCGCGCAGCGCGGAATTGCAAGACCTGCTGACCAAGCTGATTTCGACGACCAACTCCGGAGCAGACGTGGTCGCGATTGTCAGGAATCTTCGGGACAGCGTCGAAGGAGCCATTCGAGCGGCGCAGCTGGCGGCGCTGGGTAAGTCCGAGATGCGCATGATGATCCCGATCGTTTTCCTCGTGCTTCCCATCACGGTGATGTTTGCCGTTTTCCCCAGTCTCACGCTGCTGAACCTGACCATCCAATAAACAAAGGAAGAACATGAAGACGTTTCAAATCAGAATGAATATGGCCGCTGCCAGACTGCGTTCCGAGCGAGGCGATGTGCCCGGCTGGGTGCTGGTGACACTCATGACTGCGGGGCTGGTCGTGTTGCTGTGGTCACTCGCCGGCCCTGCCCTGAAGAGCATCTTCGATCAGGCACTCAACAAAGTTGCTCAGTTCTGACATCGACAATCACCGATGCCCATGTCTCCTCCATTTGGCTCGCGAGGAGCAAACGATGAACGCGGCTCGGTCGCGATCGAGTTTCTTGCGGCTAGCGCCGGTGGTTTGGCCATAACGGGTGCGACGCTCCTGATCTTTCTTGCAGGCTTAGCCCGAATAGTCGAAACCGAGGCCGTGATGACGGCAACAACGCGAGCCCTGTATGCCGACGCGGCACCGCTAGATGCCCAAACTCTCAGGGGCGGAATCGAACTGCGGATGCAAGTTTTTCCCATTCGATTGAAACTTCGCGACTTGTCAGTCGCAGACTCGGCGCGAACTGCCTCGGCGTTCTCCGGCTTGGTAGGGGCTGCGGCTTCGAGCCCATCCGGCGGACGTGCCGCCGAGGTCACGGCAACCTTCGCCATTCCTGGGTTCGAAGCTATCGGCTTAGCGCAGGAGGTGAAGGTAAGTGTTGGCTCGGAACTCAATTAGGCGATTCGCGAATGAGTCGGGCAATGCACTCGTCGAGTTTGTTGCATGGATGGCGCTGGCCGCGCTTCCACTGCTTGTGCTAGGAGTCAATGTGATGCGTGGCGAGGCATACTTCGCTGCGGCTCAAGCAATCGCGCGGGAAGGCGCCAGGTCGGCGAGCCTGGGTTATCCGCTCGATGCAGCGGCCATCGCGCACGGTTTCGCCGTTAATCCGAGCGACTTCAAAGTGGCTTTGGATTGTGTTTCGCTGACTACGGGGTGCGACCTGATCCGCACACGAGTGTCGGTTCCATCAATGCCAGGCATGCCGGCTGCAATAGCCGTTTTCAAGGTCCAGTCGCCGTGAGCACGATTCCGCTCCTAACTGGGTTCACGAGTGTCACTCTGGCCCTGGGCCTGACCGCCTTGGCGATCACCGAGGCGCAGTTTCAGCACTCGGCGTTGCAGGCAGTCGCCGAAGCGACGGCGCTAGCCGTGGCTGAAGAGGCTATGGCTGCGAACCAAACTGCGAATCCGCGTCTGAACCTTGGCGAGCAGCAATTGACCGAGCTGGCGGCACGCTGGCTGCCGCTGCTCGATCAAAGGAATCACCCCAAGGCATCGCTGGTGTCCTACTCGACGGATGGGCAAACGATTCGCGTCGAAATCTGCGAGACATTTGATAGTTGGCAGCTGCCTTGGCTCAGCGGAGCACTCGCAAACCCCAAGGTGTGTGCAGCTGCGAACGCGCGAGCGATCGGATAGCGCTCTGCGAGGGGTGCCCGAAGCCCCTACTAGTCGACCAGTGACTTAGCCGGAGCGAATATAGGTATGTAGCGCCACATCAGCCAAGCGCCCGCGAAACCGAGGAAGCCAAACGCTCCCATGCCGATAGCAACACTGCCGGTCAGGAGGGTAAGCCAGGAAAGCAGGGGAGACGAAGCTGCGACGGCACCGTCTACCAGCACGCGATAGCCACCAAGGAACTCGTTTCGTGCATCCTCCGGGGCAAGGTCGGCTCCTAGAACGAGGATCAGACCGCTGCCGAGCCCGTTGGCCAGCGCCATGCTGAGGGCGAGCAATAGAAAGCCGGTCGAATCCTGTGCAAAACCGACCAGCAGGTGAGTGACGCCCATGCCCAAGAGGGTCGGCAGCGCCGACCAAACGCGTCCGTACTTATCCATGATCTGGCCGGATGTATAGAACAGCGCGAAGTCGAGAGCCGCGGCAATGCCGATGTAGAGCGCGGTCTGTTCCGAAGGCAATCCGAGCGAGAGCGCCCAAAGTGGCAGACCCACAATTCGGGTGGTGCGTAGCATGGCCAGAATCGCCGAGCCAAGGCCAACCGTGTAGAGCTTCTTGCGCTCTCGCCAAAGGATCTTGGCAGTCGAACCGGTAGCGAGAATCTCGTGTTTGACGTTGGTATCAGGCTTGGCGAATACCAACACGGCCACAGCGGCAAGCATCGAGGCTGCCGATAGCCAGTACACCGCGTGAACGTCAAACAGGGCGATCACAGCGGCCGAGAGCAGCGGGCCGACGAAAGAGCCGAGACGGAACATGCCGCCCAGCACCGAGATGGCTCGTGCGCGCATCTCGAAAGGCACGAACTCGGCCATATACGCGTGCCGAGCTAGGGCAAATACAGCAACCGAGAACCCGACTGTGCTGACACCAGCAGCCAGAACCCAGATGTTCTGCGAAACAACTGCCATGACGAGGCCAACCATCGCGAAAAGCGCCGAATAGAGCATGGAGTTGCGCTCGCCGAAGCGATTCACCACCCGGGCCGCCGGGATGTCGGCGATCACGGTGCCGATCATCACAAAACCGGCGATTAGGCCGGCAAGCGGAATCGAAGCGCCAAGTTGTTCGGCGCTCGCCGGAATCATTGGCACCAGCGCGTACTCGCCCGTCGAAAAGAGGGCCGAAGGAATGAACACCGGCACAACCAGGGAGCGCAGTTTGAAGGTGCTCTGCGCCGGCGAACTCATTGCTCCAGCCTAAACTAGACGGGTCATGGCCGAGCTCGATCTTTCCCCGCAAATTCGCGAACTGCGAAGCACCTTTAGCGACATTTCGCACGTCATCGACCTAGCCAAACTGAAGACCGAAATCGAGCAGTTGAAGCAAGATGCCGCCGCACCTGATCTCTGGGACGATCCGGCAAAGGCCCAGAAGGTAACCAGCGCGCTGAGCCACCGTCAGGCGATGGCCACAAAGCTCGAGGAAACCGCAAATCGCCTTGCCGACCTCGACGTGCTAATCGAAATGGCCAACGCCGAGGAAGACGAATCGGTCAAGACCGAGGCAAAAGCCGAGCTGGCCTCGCTGCAGACCCTAATCGGCGACCTCGAGGTTCAGACCTTGCTCAATGGCGAGTACGACGCTCGTGGCGCGGTGATAACCATCCGCAGCGGTGCGGGCGGCGACGATGCCACCGACTTCGCCGAGATGCTCATGCGCATGTACCTGCGCTATTGCGAAAAGAACAAGCTTCCCGTGCAGGTGCTAGACACGTCGTACGCCGAAGGCGCCGGAATCAAGTCGGCCACCTTCGAGGTTGATGCCGACTACGCATTCGGCACTCTCAGCGTCGAGGCTGGCACGCATCGCCTGGTTCGCATGAGCCCATTCGGCGCGGCAGGAAAGCGACAGACCAGTTTCGCCGCAGTCGAAGTCGTACCGCTGATCGAACAGACCGAAGTCGTCGACATTCCCGAGAACGAGATCCGTATCGACGTGTTCCGCTCCAGCGGCCCAGGCGGCCAGAGTGTGAACACCACCGACTCGGCTGTGCGTATCACCCACCTGCCGACGGGAATCGTGGTCAGCTGCCAGAACGAGAAGTCGCAGATTCAGAACAAGGCCGCCGCCATGCGCGTCCTTCAATCGCGCCTGCTCGAGATCCGCCGACGCGAAGAGGACGCCAAAAAGAAGCAGATCGCCGGCGACGTGAAGGCCAGTTGGGGCGAACAGATGCGTTCATACGTCTTGGCTCCGTATCAGATGGTCAAGGACCTTCGCACAGAACACGAGGTCAACAACCCGGGAGCCGTCTTTGATGGCGACTTGGCGGGCTTCATAGCCGCGGGAATCCGCTGGCGAAAGCGCTCTGACGCTTAGGCTGAACTCACCATGATCAGCGTCAGCAACGTCACCAAGCAATACAAGGGCTCACCGCGCCCTGCGCTCAACAATGTCTCGCTCGAGATCGAAAAGGGCGACTTCGTGTTCCTGGTTGGCGAGTCGGGTTCCGGCAAGAGCTCGCTGATGCGCCTGATGCTTCGCGAGGATGTCCCAAGCACCGGTTCGGTCCACGTTCTCGGCGAGAACCTCGGCGCTATTTCGAGCCGCCGCATCCCGTTCTTTCGCCGAAAGCTCGGAGTGGTCTTCCAGGATTTCCGCTTGCTGCCAAACAAGACCGTTGCGCAGAATGTTGCATTTAGCCTCGAGGTAATCGGCAAGTCTCAGGGTTTCATTCAGGAGGCAGTCCCTGACGTGCTGCGCCTGGTTGGCCTTGAAGAAAAGGCCGACCGCCTGCCGGGTCAGCTATCGGGAGGCGAGCAGCAGCGCGTTGCGCTTGCTCGAGCAATCGTCAACAAGCCAGCCATCCTGCTGGCTGACGAGCCAACCGGAAACCTCGACCCTGCGACGAGCAAAGACATCATGGCGCTCATCGAGCGCATCAACCTGGCGGGCACGACCGTGGTGATGGCAACCCACGACCGTGGAATCGTCGACACGGCCCAGAAGCGCGTTGTTGAACTGCGCAACGGCGAGATCATTCGCGACCAGCGCTCGGCCGGCTACCAGAAGAACCCGACCGGTAAGATCGACACCAACTTCGCCGCCTTCGAGGGTGGTGCCAACTAATGCGCATCGTCCTTCGCGAGGTTGCTCAGAGCCTGCGCCGCAACGCATCCATGGTCATTTCGGTGGTTCTCGTCACCTTTATTTCGCTCACCTTCGTGGGCGCCGCCGCACTGCTGCAGATGCAGATCGGCCAGATGAAGACCTATTGGTATGACCGCGCGCAGGTGGCGGTTTACCTCTGCACCGATGTCTCACCCGAGACCATCTGCCCGCAGGGTGAGGTTTCGGCTGACCAGAAGGCTGCCGTCGAAAGCAAGCTCGAATCTGGCACGCTGGCGCCATATATCGAGAAGTTCTACTTTGAGGATCACGCTCAGGCCTATGCCAAGTTCCAAGAGCAGTTCAAGGGCAACGCCGTCGCGCAGTATGTGAAGGCCGAGCAGCTGAACGAAACCTACTGGGTCAAGCTGAAGGACGCCAACCAGAGCGCAATTCTGAGCGAGAGCCTGAGCGGCACGGCGGGCGTCGAAGACGTGCGCGATCAGCGCAGTTACCTCGACCAAATCTTCTCGATGTTGAACGCAGCGTCGATCGCTGCCATCTCGATCGCTGGCTTGATGTTGTTCTCGGCAGCACTGTTGATTTCGACGACTATTCGTTTGAGTGCCTTTAGCCGACGCCGCGAGCTCGGCATCATGCGTCTCGTTGGCGCCAGCAATTTTTACATCCAGCTGCCATTCATCCTCGAGGGTGTTGTAGCGGCGACCATCGGTTCGCTGCTAGCCGGTGGTGCCGTGGTTGGCATTGTTCAGTTCTTCGTCCAGGGTTATCTGGCCGAGCGCATGCCGTTCACGAACCTGGTTTCGCTAGGCGATGGCCTGCTTGTTGTGCCGATGCTGGTTGGTGCAGGAATCCTGCTTGCCGCCGCGGCTTCGGGTTTGGCTATTCGTCGATACCTGCGAATATAGGTTTCTTATGCCTAGAGAACGTGGTCAGAAAGTAGTTGCGTCAAACCGCAAAGCCCGCCACGACTATCACATCGACGACGTATACGAGGCCGGCATGGTCCTCACCGGTCCTGAAGTGAAGTCGCTGCGGGCCGGTCGCGCATCTCTGATCGACGGGTATGCGTCCATCGACAACGGCGAAGCTTGGCTCGAGAACGTACACATTCCCGAATACACGCAGGCAACCTGGAACAACAAGCCTTCGCGCCGCCGCCGCAAGCTGCTGCTGAACGCAAGCGAGATCTACAAGCTAGCCGGCAAGATCAAGGAATCTGGCTACACGCTCGTGCCGCTTTCGCTGTATTTCAAGGACGGCCGCGCCAAAGTTGAGATCGCCCTTGCGCGAGGCAAGAAGGAATACGACAAGCGCCAGACTCTGCGTGAGCAACAGGACAAGCGCGAGGCAGATCGCGCCATGTCTACCAAGGGCAAGGACTGGTAGGCGGCCGTGGTTGAGATCCGACGTTTGTCGCCCGACGAGCTTTCGCCGTTTCTCGATTTCATGGACGGACCGGCATTCAAGGGCCAGCCGCAGTGGGCCGGCTGCTACTGCCAGCACTACCTAAACACCCAAGAGCAGAACGACGACCCCGCATCGAAAGCTGGCCTGAATCGCGACCGAGCCTGCGACCGCATCAACTCCGGCACCATGCAGGGCTACCTCGCCTTCGAGACGGTCGATGGCGCCGAGCGCGTGATTGGCTGGATGGCGGCCAACGCCTCGAAAAACTTTGTCGCGCTGCCGGGCGCCGAGCCCGAGCTCGCTCGCATCCTGTGCTTTGTGGTGGATCAAGACTTCCAGCGCAGGGGAGTGGCCACCTCGCTGTTGAACTTTGCGCTTGCCGACCTGCCGACGCGTGGCTTCACCGCTGTCGAGGCAGCTCCATACACGGCCGAGTCGCAGCAGGCGGCCAACTATCGCGGGCACATGGCGATGTATGCGGCTGCCGGCTTCGAGCCTGTCGCCGACATGGGCGAGTTCGGCACTCTTGTTCGCCGATCGCTCGTCTAGGGTCGCCTCCACTCTGCATCGAATCTGGTTCAAAGCGAACTCACAGCAATAATGTCGGCGCGATGACGTATCCTGATTGAGCCTCGCAAGAGGTTGGTAACTAAATACGGGGATGATCGGTTTCGACGTTTCTTGCAGAGACTGAGAGAAGCGGGTCGTGAATGTAGCGTCAACACGTAAATGTTCGCTGCAAACTATAGGTGCCAAAACTTCGCGCACCGACTTTGCCCTAGCTGCCTAAGCGCAACTAGCCCGAAGTCCGTCAGGCTGGATTTGATTTCGTTCCAAATCCTGGCGTCATTTAGAAATCTTGCTGTGTAGTTACGCCTTAGGGCTACGCGGGACTCAAACTCAGGCTGGGCCTGTCGGTTAGGTCGCTTCATGCTATGACCGGGGCCAAGTAGAACACAGTGAAGCTACACCCGTAGAAGGATCAGAATCCAGGTAGCGGACGGGGGTTCAATTCCCCCCATCTCCACCAGTGGATATCCACTACGGATGCGTTGCTCAGGCGAAAGCCGCGGGCGCGCATCCCGACATCCCGTAAAGCACAAAGGCTTGCCCCGAAAGGGCAGGCCTTTTTGCGTTAAAGGCTTGTGAGGTTGCTGGGAGTTGGCTGCATTCAACATACCCTAGGGGGTATCCGTGTTTGACTGGTGGCAGGTCAAAGAAAGGACCCATCATGAAAGCAAAAGGCTTCCTAACCGTTGTTCCAGCAGTGCTGCTGGTGGCTTCGCTTGCCGGTTGTTCGTCCGTCGTAAATGACGAAGCCGCCGCACCGAGCGCGTCGGCCAGCCAAGCTCCGAATGTCGCTTCAAGCGCATTGCCGGAGGTCGACGTCACGGCTCAACCGATCGAGACCGGTGTCGAGACCTCAACCAAGATCGTTGCCAAGGATGAATCGGCCGACCTGCTTGAATTCTTGATTGAGGAAGAGAAGCTGGCTCACGACATCTACCAGGAGCTCGGCGCTATCTGGGGCTCACAGGTTTTCTCGAACATTCTGCAGAGTGAAACCAGCCACCAGGACCAGGTAATGGCCCTGCTTGCCGCCCGCCAGATTCAGGACCCTCGCTCGGCCACCGTCGGCGTGTTCAATAACCCCGACCTGCAAAAGCTTTACGACGACCTGTTGGCCAAAGGCAGGCTTAGCATCAAGGATGCGTTCGAGGTTGGTGTGATCGTGGAAGAGCGCGACATAGCTGACATCACCGAGATGCTGGCCGGCACACTTGACGCCGACGTTATTGCAACGCTCGAGCGACTGCGTAACGCATCAGAGAACCACCTGCGAGCCTTCAACCGCCAGCTTTAAGCAGCAAGTCGATCCAAGTCAAGTGGGCTCACTCCTCGCGAGTGGGCCTATTTGTTTATCATTGACTCCAGAGAGAGGTTCAAGATGACTGAACATTCATTCGTCGAGTGCACGCTCGAACGTCACGGCGACGCCATCCTCGAAATCTTCAACGAGGCTATAGCCAACTCGACTGCTCTCTACGACTACAAACCGCGCACTGCCGAGAGCATGGTGGGTTGGTTCGAGGCGAAAGAGGCGGGCAACTTTCCCGTTATCGGCATCGAAGATGCCCGGGGTCAACTGCTCGGATTTGCTAGCTTCGGCGCATTCCGCCCTCACCCCGCATATAAATACTCTGTCGAACATTCGGTTTACGTGCACCACGAGCATCGCGGGCAAGGCCTCGGCCGAATGCTGTTGAATCGCATCATCGAGGAAGCCGAAGCGTTTGGCGCGCATTCAGTGATCGGGGCGATCGATGCCGAAAACGAAGCCAGCCTCAGATTGCACGAAAGCCTGGGCTTCGCCCGAGTGGGCACCCTGCCCCAGGTCGGGTTCAAGTTTGGCCGCTGGCTCGACCTCGCTCTCATGCAGAAGGTAGTTTCGGGTCCAGTCAACCCCGTCGACGGCTAGTCTGAACGTATGAACTTCTTCGACTCAATCAAGGCATTCTGGCTCGGCTACGCAACCTTCAAGGGCCGCACTTCGCGCGCTGGCTTCTGGTGGGCCATGCTGTTCCTCGTGATTGCGGGCGCGGCAGTCTCGATCGCGTTTCCAGGCAAGATGGTCACCGACTACATCTGGGATGGCTTTGAAGTCACCGACTACAGAGAATCGGCGATGGAGAACCTGTGGTCGCTTGCCGTGCTACTGCCAAGCATCGCGATCACGTGCCGTCGCTTGCACGACATGGGGCGTAGCGCCAAGTCGTTCTGGTGGCTGTTGGTGCCAATTGCGGGTGGAATCATGATGTTGATCTGGACCCTGACTGCTGGCCAAAAGGACGCAAACGAATACGGCGAGCCGGTCGCTTAGTCATATCCAAACAAGATGAACTTCACTAACCCGCTGACCTGGTTTGCTGCCAACGCGAATCTAGCTTTCGAGATCATCGGCACGCTAGCTTTCGCGGCGTCGGGCATCATCGAGGCGGCCCGCAAGCGCCTAGATATCGTCGGCATGGCTATGGTCACTGGATTCACCGCGTTCGGTGGCGGAACCCTTCGTGACATCCTGCTAAACCGCCGCCCGCTCTTCTGGGTTGAGAACCAACTTTGGCTCTGGGTGATCCTCGCAATGTGTGTCGTCGCGATGTTCTTCATGCGTTCGCGTCACATCGAGCTAACCGAACGTGCGACGCAGTGGCCGGATGCCCTCGGCCTAGGCATCTTTGCCGCGAGCGGCACATACATCGCGCTTCAGGCTGGCATGCCCGAGCTCGTCGCGGTTTTGATGGGTGTGATCACGCCGGTTTTCGGTGGAGTGCTTCGCGATGTCGTTATCAACGAGATCCCTCGCGCCTTCAACGATCACCAACCATACGCGGCGTTGGCCTTTATTGGTGGATGGGTTGTTGTCGGCCTGAATGCGTTGCAGGTGAACGACGTGCTAACCGTCGGTATTGGTGCGGTCGTGATCACCGGATTGCGCCTGACCGCGATGTTGCGCGGCTGGCGCCTGCCAACCTGGAAGGTCTAAGCGGCCGATTCGCCCTCGACGCACGGGGCAAGCTGTGCAACGCGCTGTGGCGTAACGCCGAGCAGAACGGCGATGTCGCGCATGGTCAGGCCCTCGTCGCGCATGCGGCCGACGACCTCGCGAATCTGCGCCGAGCCTTCCTCCTGAAGGCGAGCGGCGATGCGCATCTTCTCTTGAGCGGCCTCTAGGTCGCAGATTATCCCCGGCATGACGGCTTCAATCTTTACGACGATGTCGCATTTCGACTCACCCGAGGCAGCCTCGGCTAGGGCCTTAATCTGTTCGGTGGCCTTGTCGAGACGCTTAGCAGTGGTGGAGAGGCCACCGAGTTCGGCAACGGAGACGTGCCAGCCATCGGCCTGACGCTCGCAGTGGGCTTTGATCTCCATGCTTCCTCCGTAATTCCTTTCGCGACACACTGTGCGATTGTAAAGGGGGACTTGACAAAAGTAGTCAAGTGACGCTTTACTAATCATGGTAATCCACAAAACAACTAATACTCAAGGAATTGAAATGAACTACGTTCTCGCGATCCTCGCACTCGCCGTCTCGGCATACACCGCTTTCGGCTTCTTCAAGGCTGGCAAGTTCAAGGCCACCGCATCTCGCGAGACACTTCTAGGTGCGGGTTTCGGCTGGGTTGAGAAGATTCCGTTCGGCGTCGTTCGCCTCATTGCTTGGCTCGAGCTCGCCGGTGCCGCAGGCATCGTCCTCGCTCCGCTGGTTGCCTACCTCGTGCCTTCGCTCGTTGGTGTTGGCATCCTCGGTCTTCTCGCCGCTGACGGTCTGGCCCTGACTATGATCGTCGCTGCATTCGTGCACATCGCTCGTGGTGAGTTCAAGTACACCTGGAAGATGAACCTTGGGCTGTTCGCGGCTGCGGTTGTTTCATTCACCCTGCAGTTTGTTGCACTCGCTGCTGTTACCA
>JACCDI011486398.1_pt1 | contig 11594 bp, 7 predicted proteins | sample 7442791 | NCBI WGS metagenome assembly JACCDI01 (sample SAMN15323434, study PRJNA562643) | freshwater metagenome | isolation source: river surface water | place: USA:Blue River Watershed | collected 2017-08-15
CCACAAAGGACGACGCCTCGATAATCTTGAGACCATCGAGCAAATTATACATGCATCAGGCCTGCGCCGCCCATTCACGCAGCATATGCTTGGCAATCTGAAGCTGCAGGATTTGCGTTGTGCCTTCGTAAATCCGGTAAATACGCGCGTCACGATAGAAACGTTCCGCATCATATTCTGCGAGATAACCGGCACCACCGTAAATCTGCACCACGCGGTCAACCACACGGCCGCACATTTCGGATGCAAACACCTTGGCCGCCGCGGCTTTGCGCAGCACATTTTCACCGGCATCGGCACGGCGGGCAGCGTCATCCAACATGCATTCTGCGGCGTAAATTTCGATTTCACTATCGGCGAGCATTTGTTGGATAAGCTGGAAATTGGCAATCGGTTCGCCAAATGCCTTGCGTTCATTGGCGTAACGCAGCGCGCTGTCGAGTGCACGACGTGCATAGCCCGTCGCCGCTGCACCAACCGACATGCGTCCATTGTCGAGGCTCTTCATGGCAAAGGCAAAGCCCTTACCCTCTTCACCGCCCAATATGGCGTCCGCAGGCAACTTCACATCTTCCATGATGATGTCTGCGATATGGCTACCGGCCTGCCCCATTTTCTTGTCGGACTTACCAACGGTGATGCCCGCCGAGTCCATCGGAACAATAAAGGCAGAGACATGCGCGTTTTTGGGCAAGGCTTCCTTGCTTGTCCGCGCCATGATCAATGCGACATTCGCGAATGGCGCATTGGTGATGTACCGTTTTGTCCCGTTCAATACCCAGCCATTGCCTGACTTCTCCGCTGTGGTCTGCATCGCCGCAGAGTCGGATCCGGAACCGGGTTCTGTCAGACCAAAGGACGCAATTTCGCCAGCCGCCAAACGCGGCAGCCATTCGGCCTTTTGCGCATCGGTCCCGCCATTTTTGAACGCGGAACACACCATCCCGACATTGATTGACGTGACAGAACGAAAGCATGGTGCCGCATAGCTGAATTCACGCATGGTGCGGATATATTGCTGAATATTCATTCCAGCGCCGCCATATTCTTCGGGAACCGTCAACCCGAACAAGCCGAGGTCGCGCATTTCGGCCATGATCGCTTCAGGGATCATTTCCGTTTCGAGCACTTCCTTTTCCGCCGGAATCAACCGCTCACGAATATAACGCCGCAGCTGTTCCGTGAATTGTTCGAAAATGTCGTTATCCATCATGTTCCCTTTCGCCCCCGCCTGGAGCAATTTAACCGCGCAATGAAATATTTACCGGATTTCGCAAAACAGAAACTGCGGCATTTGCCCAGATGAATTTTCTGTTTTGTTATCTTTAAAACAAACCTGGCACTTCGCGTTGGGCGGCGCGCGCATCAACTGGCGCTGGAAGCACCCGGCGTTCGGTACGGGTGGAGGTGCTTTGCGCGGTTTGGGCAACGACCACCGGCGTGCAACTGCGGCCCGCAACAAAGTCCAACGCGGTCCGCAATGATGCCTCCAACGGGTCGCCCAATGGCCGACTAATATCGTCCGCTGCCGCGCATGTAGCGCGCATCGTACCCGCCAGTCCGGAATAATAGTCGCCCTGTCCGGCTGCATTTTCCTTGGCAAAGGCGACAACGCGAATTCGGTCATCGCACGCGGACTGGTCCAACGCAATTTGCCCCACGGGTTTGCCATAGCTGTTGCTACCAATCAGTGCCGCATTCACGCCCAAATAGGGCCCAAAACTATTCATCACCAACTCGCTGGCTGAAGCGGTGGCACCAGTTGCAATAAAGGCAATTTTAATGGGCGAAACCGACTGTGTTGATGGCGTAAAGCGATGAGTTTCGTTGTTGGACGATTTTGACGCGCGGAAACGCGTGACCGTAAAGACGTCGCTGGGCATGCGATTGCCTCCCATCAGGTCACCCATCAGTTCAGCCGTCGAAACCAGCCCGCCGCCATTGTACCGGAAATCGATAACAAAATGCGTGATACCCTGAGCGCGGAAATCGGCAAACGTGGTGCGCAACTGGTTGTCTGCGGTTGAAATGAACGTCCGCATGTTAATATACCCAACGCGCTGACCGCCATTGTCTATCACTTTCACGCCATAACGCGGCGACAATGGCGCGATATTATAGTCCGCCTTCGCCACCGTGACATTCCGCGTGCCGCCGGCGTCGGTAATGCGCAACACCCGGCTTGTGCCAGCTGTGCTCGGTCCAAGCGCACTCGTGATACCACTTGTTCCCTGTGCGGTGATGATATCAGCCACGGGCGTTAGATTGGCGGCATCGGTTCCAATCGCCAGAATTTCGGTGCCGCGATCAATACCCGCAGCAAGCGCGGGTGCACCTTCAAACGCTTCAATCACGAAAACGCGGTTGCCCTGATACGCGAGACGCACGCCAAATCCGGCAGTCGAACCCGATGCGTAATAAGCGTTTTCTTCCTGAATAGACGTCACATAGGTAAAGTACCGATCGCGTCCCTGCGCCCGCGCATTGGCGGTGAGCGCATCAATATAGGATTGCACGGATGTATAAGATGCCGTCGCCAATGACCCCGGCAGGGTTTCGGGAAACAAATACCATTCATTCAGAACCGAAAAGGCAAAATCTTGCCGGCTGCTCAGGCTGCAGGCCGACGATGTGGGCGGTGACGTGGGCGGCGTCGAACTGGTCGGCGGAACGGTAACGGTTCCGCCGCCGGAGCCGCTACCGCCACCGCCGCAAGCTGTTAAGGCTGCAGCCAAAATGACAATGACGTTCTTCAGCGCGCCGTTATTCATGCCACCCTATCTCTCTCTAAGATCAATTTATGCCGTGACAGGTGCACCGGAAGGCGGCCACCGACAAGCAAGATTTCGCATCCTGACGTAATTTCATGTAAAATGTTCAAACGTCATTCTCGGTCGGCGATGTCATCCGTCCAAACGCTTTCATCCATTTCGGCAAGCCTGCCGGATACATAACTGTAACCTATTCCGGATACACTGCACGATGACCCCACATATCGAATTATCGGAAAAAACGATTAGTCATTGCAAAAACGGTTGCTGGACTAAATGATAGAATTCGTGTTGAGGGGCGCCAGAATTTCAAAAACCACCATCGAAAGGATTTCACATGGGTATCATCGGTTCAAGCATTAAGCCGTTCACAACGCAGTCGTACAAGGCTGGCAAGTTTGTTGAAGTTTCCGACGCGGACGTAAAGGGCAAGTGGGGCGTATTCTTCTTTTACCCTGCCGACTGGACATTTGTATGCCCAACCGAGCTAGAAGACCTTGCTGACCAATATGCTAATCTGCAAGCCATGGGCGTTGAAGTATTCGCAGTATCGACCGACACGCATTTCAGCCACAAGTCATGGCATGACAGCTCGCCAGCGATCAGCAAGATCAACTACCACATGCTTGGCGACCAAAACCACGTCATCAGCAACAACTTCGGCGTCTTGCGCGAAGGCCAAGGCCTTGCCGACCGTGCGACCTTCGTAGTCGACCCAGACGGCGTCATCCAGGTCATGGAAATCACCTGTGAAGGCGTTGGCCGCAACGCGGTTGAACTCGTCCGCAAGATCAAAGCGGCGATCTACGTGCGCGAGCACCCCGGTCAGGTTTGCCCTGCGAAGTGGGAAGAAGGCGGCGAAACGCTTGCACCTTCGATCGACCTCGTCGGCAAGATCTAATACACTTTCGGGTGCCGCGTTCTTTGGCGCGGCACCCACCCCCCAATATTCTACCAATTGAGCCGCCATCCGTCGCGGCATGACCGTGCACGCGTGAAAGAGACCCCAATGCTTGATGCTGCTACCACTGCCCAGCTAAAAACCTATCTGGCAAACCTGCGCACTCCTGTTGAGCTCGTCGCGACACTCGACGATAGCCCTAAGTCCGTGGAAATGCGCGCGCTTGTTGAAACTGTTGTCGAACAGTCGCACCTGCTGTCCGCGCGTTTTGATGGGCATGCGGATCGCGTACCTTCGTTCGCCATCCGCCGCGCCGATGGCACCGCTGAAACGCATTTTGCGGGCCTGCCATTGGGGCATGAATTCACATCTTTGGTTCTCGCACTTCTCCACATGGGCGGACACCCGCCCAAGGAAGAGGCCGAGTTGCTCGATTCGGTGAAGGCGCTTGAAGGCGACTTCCACTTCGAAACATTCTTTTCGCTGTCATGCCAGAATTGTCCTGACGTCATTCAGGCTATCAACATCATGGCCGCGCTCAACCCAAATGTCAGCCATGTGGCCATCGATGGCGCGATGTTCCGCGACGAAGTTGAGACCCGCAAGGTCATGGCCGTCCCTGCCATTTACCTGAATGGTGAACCCTTTGGCCAAGGCCGCATGGACCTCGCGCAGATTATGGCCAAGCTGGACACCGGCACCGTTGCCCGCGCTGCGGAAAAGATCGCAGCCAAGGAGCCGTTTGAAGTCTTAGTCGTCGGCGGCGGTCCAGCAGGCGCAGCGGCCGCGATTTATGCGGCGCGCAAGGGCATTCGCACCGGCGTTGTCGCGGAACGATTTGGCGGTCAGGTGCTCGACACAATGGGTATTGAGAACTTCATTTCCATCCAGCACACCGAAGGGCCAAAACTGGCGGCGCAATTGGAACAGCATGTCCGCGAATATGACGTCGACATCATGAACCTTCAGACCGCGACGGAGCTCATCCCCGCTGCTGAAGACGGGTTGCATCAAGTGAAGCTGGCGAGCGGTGCAACGTTAAAGGCACGCACGATCATATTGTCGACCGGTGCCCGTTGGCGGCAAATGGGTGTTCCCGGCGAAGAAGAATATCGCAATAAGGGCGTGGCTTATTGCCCGCATTGCGACGGTCCGTTGTACAAGGGCAAGCGCACTGCCGTTATCGGCGGCGGTAACTCCGGCGTTGAAGCGGCCATCGACCTTGCCGGCATTGTGGCACATGTGACGCTCGTCGAATTTGACTCGCAACTGCGCGCCGACGCCGTGCTGCAAAACAAACTGCGCAGCCTGCCCAATGTCAACATCATCACGTCTGCATTGAGCACCGAAGTATTGGGCGACGGCGAAAAGGTTGAGGCTTTGGTCTATACCGACCGTCTGACCGGCGAGTCCCATCGCATCGATCTTGAAGGCATCTTCGTGCAAATCGGGCTGGTTCCGAACACCGAGTGGTTAAAAGGACCGCTTCAGCTTTCGCCGCGTGGCGAAATCGAAGTCGATGCCCATAATGCGACGAATATCCCGGGCGTTTTCGCTGCGGGCGACGTTACGACCGTCCCGTACAAGCAAATTATCGTCGCGATGGGCGAAGGCACGAAGGCAGCCCTATCTGCGTTCGATCACATCATCCGGCATTGATGCTACGGCCGCTGCGGACCGGGAACGCCGATTCTCGGTTCGCTGCGACGGGGTTATATTTGGCCTGTGGAAATGCATTCGTCGAAATCTGCTGTTAATATGGATCAAGTTCAGCCAACACGCGTACTTCTATCCCACTCCCCTCCCCGGTGAAAAATGCGCAAGCCACTCATTCTATCGTTGATGCTATGTGTCGCTGCCTGCGGCGGCGGTGACGAAAAACGCGACCGCCCTGCGCCGTTGGTCACGGTGGGTGCTGCAACACAGCACGTATTTTCGGATCGCTACGTTGCCGTTGGCACCGCGAATGCAAATGAGCAGGTTTCGGTGCGCGCGCCTGTGACCGAACGCATCACGCAGCTTGGTTTTTCCGACGGCGACTATGTGCGGCAGGGCCAGATGCTGGCCGTGTTGGCGCAAGGGCAGGAAAAGGCATCACTCGCCAGCGCGCAGGCCCGCGCGCGCGAGGCAGATCAGCAACTTGCGCGGATTAGTGAGCTGCACCGCCGCGGCTTTGCAACCAACGCAAATCTTGAGGCGCAGACCGCATCTGCGGCATCGGCAAGAGCCGCAGCCAATGAAGCGCGCGCAAGCATTGGCGACCGCGTTGTGCGGGCCCCGTTTTCCGGACAAGTGTCGTTGCGGCGCATATCGGTTGGGGCGGTTGTAAGCGCTGGCGACGAAATTGCAGCCGTCAGCGACCTGAGTTCGATCAAACTGGATTTCACCATACCCGAAACAATGTTGGCGAACGTCCGTGTTGGGCAAGACATCAGTGCGAAGGCAGCGGCTTTCCCCGATTATGTTGCTTCCGGAAAAATCATTGCGATCGATCCCGTCGTGAACCCGCAGACGCGCACCGCCACGCTGCGCGCGATATTGCCGAACCGCAACGGACAGTTAAAACCGGGCATGTTGTTGTCGGTCACAATTACATCGAAAACGCGCACCGCCCCTGCTGTCCCTGAACTCTCGCTTGTTCGTGAAGGCGATGTGAGCTTTGTTTACACGCTCGATGCCGATCAACAGGCAAAGCGTATTGAAGTGAAGACGGGTGGCCGCGACGGCAATCTGGTCGAAATCATCAGCGGGCTTAAAGTCGGCGACAAAATCGTAACCGAAGGCGTCGTGAAGCTGTCGGATGGCGCCAAAGTGCGCACCGGAAAAGCCAAAGCTGGCGAAGTCCCTGCAAAAAACAAATGATGCAGGGTTGAGATGACACTTTCCGACATCTCTGTCCGCAGACCCGTATTCGCAGCCGTAATTGCGATCTTGATGGTGCTGGTCGGCATTGTCGGCTTTTTAAGCTTACCCGTTCGCGAATATCCCGATACCGAACCCCCGATTGTGTCCGTGGGCACATCCTATACCGGCGCTGCTGCCAGTGTGGTCGAAACGCGGGTGACGCAGGTGCTGGAAAATGCGCTTGCCGGCATTGAAGGCATTCAGACCATCACATCCCGTTCGCGCGATGGGCAGTCCGAGATCACGATCGAATTCGCGCCGGGCCGAACGGTAGACAGCGCAGCGAACGATGTCCGCGACCGTGTTGGCGGGGTTGCGGATGATTTGCCTGAAGAAGTGCTCGCGCCTGAAGTGCGCAAGGTTGACGCCGATGCATCGCCCATTTTGTTTCTCGTGGTCTCTAAACCGGGTTGGTCGCGGCTTGAACTTAGCGACTATGTCGACCGCAACCTGGTGGACCGGTTCTCCGCGCTTGATGGCGTCGCGCGCGTGTTTGTCGGCGGCGAAGCCCGGCCATCGATGCGTATTTGGCTGCAGCCAGACCGCCTTGCGGCATTGGGCCTCACGCCGATTGATGTGGAAAATGCCCTGCGCAGCCAGAATGTCGAACTGCCCGCCGGTCGTTTGGAGTCTACCGATCAAAACGTAACCCTGCGCGTCAGCAGACCATTTGGGAATGAGGCGGAGTTTCAACAGCTTATCGTCGCACGCGGTGCTGACGGTTCGCTCATTCGTCTGGCGGATGTGGCGCGCGTCGAAACCGGTCCAGAAAATCCCTATGCCGCATTTCGGCTGAACGGCGAATCTGCGCTTGGCATGGGCATCGTGCGCCAGTCGGGCGCGAACACGTTGGCCGTCGCCGAAAGCGCAAAGGCACTCGCCGAACACATCAAAGCCGATTTACCGAAGGGAATGACCATTACCGTTGGGTCGGATGACTCGCTGTTTATTAGCAAGGCGATCAGCGGTGTGTGGACCACCTTGGCAGAAGCGGCGGCATTGGTTGTCTTGGTCATCTTCCTGTTTTTGGGAAGCTGGCGCGCAACGCTTATTCCGGCGGTCACCGTGCCCATCTGCTTGCTGGCAACATTTGCTGTGCTGTGGCTGTTCGGATTTTCCATTAACCTGTTGACGTTGCTGGCGCTCGTCCTTGCGATTGGTCTGGTGGTTGATGACGCCATCGTCGTGTTGGAAAATGTCTACCACCGGATTGAACAAGGCGAGCCTCCCCTTGTCGCAGCGGTGACGGGCACGCGGCAGGTCGCTTTCGCGGTTGTCTCGACCACCATCGTCGTCTGCGCGGTGTTCGTGCCCGTCATGTTTCTGGCAGGCCAGACCGGCTTGTTATTCCGCGAGCTTGCAGGCGCAATGATTGCCGCCATCGCCTTTTCCGGCTTTGTCGCGCTCAGCCTTGCGCCCATGCTGTGTTCGAAGCTGCTCAAGCAGGAAAAGCGCGGACGCGTTGCATCTTGGGTAGACGATAAATTTCAGCGCGTTGAGGCGCGCTACGCGCATATGCTGTCCCGCGCGATTGCCACGCCGCTGGCCGCGACGCTTGGCGTCATCGGCTTTTTGCTTGTCGCAGGCTTTTTGTTCACGACACTACAGTCCGAACTCGCACCAGCAGAGGATGTCGGCATATTAAGTGCGAACATTTCGGCGCCCGAAGGCACGGGATATGAAGCGATGGACAAATATATGCTGGATGCGGCCAAACCGCTTTTGGAATTGCTCGATAAGGGTACGGTCCGTTCCATCATTCAACGCACACCCGGCGGCTATTCTGCGAGTGATGATTTTAATTCGGGCACCTTCGTCATCTTCCTGAAACCATGGGAAGAGCGCACCGAGAAGACCGAAGACGTCGTCGCACAGGTCAACAAAATCCTTGCCGATCTGCCCGCTGTGCGCGGCAATGGCGCGGCGCGGTCCTCTATCGGACGTGGCCGGGGTCAGCCACTGAACTTCGTCATCGCCGGGTCTACCTATGAATCCCTAAGCGTTGCGCGTGACAGGATATTGACGGCTGCGCGGGAAAATCCCGGAATTGTGAACCTCGATTCCGACTATAAAGAGACAAAGCCGCAAATGGAGATTCAGGTCGACACGGCACGCGCTGGCGATCTGGGCGTATCCGTTGCCGACGTCAGCCAAGCGCTGCAGTCGCTCTTGGGGTCACGCCGTGTTTCGACTTATGTGGATCGCGGCGAAGAATATCGCGTGATTGTTCAGGCCGATGCCCAAGACCGCGCAACGGCGGAGAATTTGGCCGCGATCCAGCTGCGGAGCCGCGACGGTTCCTTGGTGTCGCTCGCCAACCTCATCACATATAAGGAAACCGCCGGTGCGCGCGACCTTGGCCGTTATAACAAGCTGCGCGCCATTACGCTGTCGGGCGGATTGGCACCGGGCTATTCAATGGGTGAAGCGCTCGCATTTCTGGAAGCGCAAGCCGCCGCATCGCCCGAGGTACTCGCCGTCGGCTATCGCGGTGAAAGCCAAGCGTATAAGGAAACCGGCGGATCTATCACCCTCGTGTTTTTTATCACAATCCTGTTGGTGTATCTCGTTCTGGCGGCGCAATTCGAAAGCTTCGTGCACCCTGCGACAATTATCACCACGGTCCCATTGGCCGTCGGCGGCGGCATCATTGGGCTTGCGCTGACCGGGATGACGCTCAACCTCTACAGCCAAATTGGTATCGTCATGCTCGTGGGGCTTGCGGCAAAGAACGGCATTTTGATCGTCGAATTTGCAAACCAGCTGCGCGATGAAGGTTTGGAAATTCTGGAATCAATTCAGCAAGCAGCCGCGCGCCGTTTGCGACCAATTCTGATGACGTCGATCGCAACCGTGTTCGGCGCAATCCCGCTCGCTATAGCCAGCGGCGCTGGCGGCGCAGCACGGGCCTCTATCGGGGTGGTCATTGTTTTCGGTGTAACGCTCGCCACGCTGATTACGCTCATCCTCATCCCGCTCATTTATGCGCGGCTTGCGAAATATACGGGATCACCCGAAGCGGTCACGCGCCGTTTGCAGCAGGAACTCGCTGAGCAGGAAAAAGGCGCGGCCTGAACGCTACCGCAGGGGGCTCCCAATGGACCCATCCTTTGACGCCGTGACTTCGTCACTTCTTAACATGTTCGGATTAGATGGCCGCCTGCACACGCGCATCGACTGCAGGACCCCGACATGCACAAAAATATGGTTATCTTCGGCACGCGGCCTGAAGCCATAAAATTATTTCCTGTCGTCAATGCGTTGGCGAGCTACTCCAATATGCACACGGAAATATTGGTGAGCGCGCAACACCGTCAGATGCTGGATCAAGTGCTCGATATCTGCGGCATCGTCCCCGATTATGACCTCGACCTCATGCAGTCCGCGCAGTCACTTGATGCGCTCACCGCACGCTTGTTGGAGGCAATCGGTGGCGTGCTTGATTCCGCAAAACCCGACCGCGTGATCGTCCAAGGCGACACCGCCACCGCGATGGCTGGCGCGCTCGCCGCTTATTATCGCCAAATTCCGGTGAGCCATGTCGAGGCGGGTTTGCGCAGCAGCAATATCCGCCAGCCATGGCCTGAGGAAGTGAACCGCAAGATTATCGGTTCGATTGCGGATCAGCATTTCGCGCCAACCGCTGTGTCTGCGGCTGCGCTTACCGCAGAGGCCGTTTCCCCGGAAAATATATACGTCACCGGCAACACAGGGATTGATGCGCTGCATTGGGCAAAGGATCGCATCGCGCAAAACCCGGCATTGGCGGCAAACCTTGCGCCATATGAAGAGCGGTTCCGTGGCCGCAAGATTATTGGCATCACAACGCACCGGCGGGAGAATTTCGGCGACGGCATGGACAATATCGCAGCGGCCATTCGGGCTATTGCGACACGCAACGATGTGGCGTGCATCTTCCCCGTGCACATGAACCCCAACGTCCGCGATGTGATGACCGCCGCTTTGGATGATTTACCCAATGTCGCGATGATTGAACCCTTGGACTACCCAAACTTCGCCCGCTTGCTGTCGATCTCGCACATCATGTTAACCGATAGCGGCGGCGTTCAAGAAGAAGCACCCGCGTTTGGAAAGCCCGTGCTGGTGATGCGCGATACGACCGAGCGCCCCGAAGGCGTCACAGCGGGCACAGCGAAGCTGATCGGCACCGATAAAGACCGTATCATTTCCGAAATTTGCACGCTGTTGGACGATGATGCCGCTTATGCAGCAATGGCCCGCGTGCACAATCCATTCGGGGATGGTCATGCAAGCCAGCGCATAGCGGAGATCATCTACAATGCGCGTCGACAAGAAGCCTGACATTTGCGGGGTCGGCTGAACATGCCGACGCAAGACTTGTTCCTGTCATGATAAAGTCATAAGGCGCAGGCAATCGGCCTTCGCCTCCAAAAGGGAATCGTAATGAAAATCGCAATGATCGGTTCGGGCTATGTTGGCCTTGTATCTGGCGCATGTTTTGCAGATTTCGGGCATGAAGTTGTCTGTGTCGACAAGGATGAGGGCAAGATAGCGCGCCTGAACGCTAATATCATGCCGATTTACGAACCCGGACTTGATGCTTTGGTCAAAGCCAATGTCGATGCCGGCCGCTTGAGCTTTTCAACCGATGTCATGCAATCGGTCAAAGGGTGCGGTGCGATCTTTATCGCCGTTGGCACTCCGTCACGGCGCGGCGATGGCCATGCGGACTTAAGCTATGTCTACGCCGCCGCCGAAGAATTGGCGCGCGCAATTGATCCTGGCACGGTTGTTGTGACGAAGTCCACGGTTCCTGTGGGCACAGGTGACGAGGTTGAGCGCATCATTCGCGAAACCAGCCCTGACCTTGAATTTGCCGTTGTTTCAAACCCTGAATTCCTGCGCGAATGCGCGGCCATTGGCGACTTCAAACGCCCCGACCGCATTGTCGTGGGCAGCGATGTCGAATGGGCCCGCGATGTCATGCGTGCGATCTACCGCCCGTTGTTCCTGAATGAATCGCCCTTGCTGTTCAC
>JACCDI012138637.1_pt1 | contig 11594 bp, 10 predicted proteins | sample 7442791 | NCBI WGS metagenome assembly JACCDI01 (sample SAMN15323434, study PRJNA562643) | freshwater metagenome | isolation source: river surface water | place: USA:Blue River Watershed | collected 2017-08-15
GTTTGACAAACTCGGTGTGCACCATGTCTTGCAAGGCACCACGGTTTTCTTGCGCTTGGGGTGGTGGCCCCGGCAAAATCAGCACCGATGCCCTGGCGGTGTGTGCGTTGGCGATGCCGGTCATGGCATTGGTCACACCGGGGCCTGCGGTCACCAAGGCCACGCCAATTTGGCCGGTGAGTTCTGAGTGTGCGTGCGCCATGTAAACGGCCGCACGCTCGTCGCGAACGTCGATGATGCGAATGCCTTCGGCATCGCACTGCATCCACATCGGCATGATGTGGCCGCCGCACAGCGCGAACACGCGGTCGACGCCGCGCGCCTTCAGGAAGCGCGCGATCACGCCAGCGGCCATGTCGGAATGAAGTTCAGGGGGTTGCATCTCTACTCTCTTCTACAGTGTGCCGCGATCAGTGTGCCGCGACGGCCTTTTTCTGCTTCTTCTGCGCGCGCAGGTCGATGGTGCCCGGCTGCGAACGCGGGTCGACGCCTGCCGGGAAGATGTGGATCTTCTGCACCTTGGCCGAGGTGCCCATCGGCAGGCTGTCGAGGAACAGCACCCAGCCCGGCGCCTTGAAGTAGGCCATGCGCTCGTAGCTCCAGTCGAACAGGTCCTGCGCGAGCGCCTGCCTTGCTTCGGCCGTCGAGATGTCGACGCCTTCGCGCACGACCACGCAGGCCATCACTTCTTCTTCACGCACTTCGTCGGGCGCGGCCAGTACGGCGACCTGCTTGCACTTGGCGTGCGCATTCAGGCAGGCCTCGATTTCGGCGGCGGCGATGTTCTCGCCGGCGCGGCGGATGATGTTCTTCTTGCGGTCCATGAAGTACAACATGCCCGACTCGTCGCGTACCGCTGCATCGCCGGTGTGGAACCAGCCGCCCTGCCAGGCTTCCTCGGTGGCCGCTTCGTTCTTCAGGTAGCCGGAGAAGAAGCCCTTGCGCGGCGTGGCGGCGCTGTGGCGCACCACCAGTTCGCCGGGCACGTTGGCTGGCTGTTCGTTGCCTTCGTCATCGATCACGCGGGCCTCGACCCAGTTGTTCGAACGGCCAAACGCGCGGGTATGGATGGCGCGCGGCTCGATGTTGTCGGTGATGATGCGGCCGGCTTCCGTCATCGACCACATCTCGACCACGGGCAGGTTGAAGCGCTTCTCGAACAGTTCGTGCAGGCTGGGCTCGACGCCCGCGCACAGCGCGAAGCGCGCCGTGTGCTGCGTCTCTTCCGGGCACTCGGGAAGCTTCAGCAGGATGTTCGGGATCACGCCCTGGAACTGAACGACCGTCGCGCGCGAGGCCACGAGGTCTTTCCACCAGGTGCTCGCATGGAAGCGGTCCGGGAAGATCAGGCAGCCGCCCGACATCAGCATGGCAGGCATCGAGATCGACAGGCAGTTCGCGTGGTGCAGCGGCAGCGGGTTGAACAGGCGCTCGACGCCTTCGTGCATGGTCAGCGCGCCGCCGACATTCAGGTAGCACTCGCCGAAGGTGTGGAAATATTCATTGGTGAGGATGCAGCCCTTGGGCTTGCCGGTGGTGCCGGAGGTGTACAGCAGCGCTGCCTCGGTGTCGGCATTCGGCTCGCCTGCCTGCGCTTTGCTGCGCGGGGCCGGAATCTGCGCCGGGAACTGGTCGAAGGACACACGGCTGCACGCGCCGCCGAGCAGCTTCACGACGTCATCCAGATCGCGCGCGCGGGAATCGACGCCGACGATCAGGCTCGACTCGGAGTGCTCGACCACATAATGGATTTCTTCGACGCGGTAGTCCGGGTTGATCGGCACCACCGAGACGCCCAGCGCATTGAGCGCGTAATAATGGAAAACGAACTCCGGACGCTGCTCGAACAGGATAGCGACGCGATGGCCGTGGCCGTAACCGGCCGCCGCGTAGATCGCCTTCGTCTTTTCCACTTGCGCAAGGGTGTCGCGGTAACTGACTTCCCAGCCATCCGGGTGATACGCGCGGCCGGCCATGGGCGGCACCGAATACGCGGCGTTATCGGGGAAACGCTGCGTGGTTTTCAGCAGCGTCTGGTACAGGGTTCCGTAATGACTTGTGTCCATCTTGCTTCTCTTCTTCTTGATGCGCTTGTTGCTGTTGCTGTTGCTGTTGCTGTTGCTGTTGCGATTGCTGTTGCTTATCTGTTGACCGCTTGCGCCGGCAGTCTCAGCACCATCAGTCCGCCAATGACCGCGAAGCCGGCGAACAGGTACATGGCACTGTTCGGGCTGCCGGTCAGGTCCGTCATCCAGCCGACCAGCGCGGTGCTGGCCATGCCGGCGATATTGCCGAGGGAATTCACCAAGGCGATGCCCGCTGCTGCTGCTGCGCCGGTCAGGAACATCGGCGGCAGGCTCCAGAACGAAGCCTGCGATGTCGATGCGCCGGCAGCGGCGAGCACCAGGCCCAGCATCGCGACGCCCATGCTGAGTCCCGGCGTTCCGCTGATCGCGAGACCCAGTGCGGCGGCGAAGCACGGGAGCGCGGTGTGCCAGCGACGCTCCGCGCGATGGTCGGCGCTGATATTGACGACGATCATCGCGATGATGGCAACGGCGTAAGGAATCGTGGTCATCCAGCCGATCTGCAGCGGGCTGGAGACGCCGAGCTGCTTGATCAGCGTGGGCATCCAGAAACTGGTGATGTAGATCGAGCTGGCGACGCAGAAGTAGGCCACGCCGAGCAGCCATACGCGACCGCTCTTGAGCGCGCCCATCGCGCTGGTATGACCGCCGGTTTGCGTCGCTTCGGCATCGAGGTCACGCCGGATCTGCTCCTTCTCGTCGTCATTCAGCCATTTCGCATCCGTGACGCGGTTGTCGAGGAAGGCCAGGACCGCAAAGCCGAGCAGCACCGACGGGATGGTCTCGACAATGAACAGCCACTGCCAGCCGCGCAGCCCGTGGCTGCCATCCATGGTCGCCAGGATCCAGCCCGACAGCGGGCCGCCGATGATGTTCGACATCGGGATCGCCGCAAGAAAGAGCGCGATGATGCGGCCTCGCCAGGCCGCCGGGAACCAGTACGTCAGGTACAGCAGCACGCCGGGGATGAAGCCGGCCTCGGCCACGCCGAGCAGGAAGCGCAGGATGTAGAACTGGGTCGGCGTCTGCACGAAGGCCATCAATGCGCCGATCGCGCCCCAGCTGATCATGATGCGCGCGATCCACAGCTTCGCGCCCACCTTGTGCATCAGGATATTGCTCGGCACCTCGAAAATCACGTAGCCGACAAAGAAAATACCGGCGCCGATGCCGTACACCGTATTGCTGAACGACAGGTCGCTCAGCATCTGCAGCTTGGCAAAGCCGACGTTCACGCGGTCCAGATAGGCCGCGAGATAACAAATGCACAGGAAAGGTACCAGTCGCCATGCGACTTTGCGATAGACCTGTGTTTCTTCTTCCAGGGCCAGTGCTTCGGCCAGGTTCCTGCTCCTACCCATGGTGTCTCCCCATGGCGGTGCGCCAAATTATTTTTGTACGCGCACCGCTTGTGTCTCCTCACGATTCCGGCCGCAGGCGTTTTGCCTTGTCCGATCCGAAATCTCCTGTTACATCGCCTTCGCCATGTTCTTGTCGTCGCCGCCGCTGCCGTTCAGGCTCTCGAGCATCATTGCGCCGGAATGTTCGATATGTTCTTTCGCGAGCCGCTGCGCGCGCTCGACATCGCCGTCGGCGATCGCCTGCATGATCGCGGCGTGCTGCTCCCAGATTTCTTTCGCAGATGCGCCAATGTGCAGCACCTCGCCCATCACGCGACGCAAATAGGCCCAGTGCGGCTCGACGGTCTCGGCCAGCATGCGGTTACCCGACAGCTCGTAGATAAAATGATGGAAATCCATGTCGGCCGACACCAGCTCGGAAATCACTTTCGATTCGACGGCCTTCAGGCCATTGTCGATAATGGCCTTGCCCTCGGCGCGCGCGCGCTCGGCCCCGCGTTCGGCGGCCATGCCACTGGCCAGCGCATCGAGGCTGGCGCGAATCTCGTACACGTCGCGTACCTTGTCGCTTTCCAGCGGCGCGACCATGAGGCCGCGACCCGGCGCGTTGATCAGCACACCCATATTCCGCAGCAGCAGCAAGGCTTGCTGCACCGGCTGGCGTGACACGCCGAGCATTTCGGCGATATCTTCCTGAATCAGTCGGGCGTCCTTGCCATAGCGACCATCCTCGATCCAGCCAAGGATCGCTTCATAAACCTGGTCGACCAGCGATGGTTGCGAGCGGATAATCTGCATGAATGGACACCCCGTTGCGGAAATGGCAAGGCATCTCCGTATTTTGAATTCTGAATTCAAACTATGTGCGGCGTATCCTACGGCGCGTCAATCTGCGCTGTCAAGCGCGACGCCATTTTCGAGAGGACGGCTTTGATTCTCACAAAGCCGGTGCACCACGCCCACCGCCGCGACCACCGCACATAATCCGGCCGCTCAAGCAGCGATGGCGAACAAGTCCCTGCGGTTTCATCACGCCGCCATGGCGTCGATCGCGTCAGCAGCACAGCCTGATCATCTTGATAACGACTCCCTTTGCGGGACCTCCGGATGAAAACGATTGGGCACTGCCTTTAAAAATATTAAAGCGCAGCGTGCGGCCAATCTGTTTGCTTGAATTCTGAATTCGGAATACCATGATATGCGAAAGCGTGAGTCACGATCCATTTACTGCACGCTTCAGAAGCCCAAAGCACACCGTCTCAAGCAATCTCTAACGTGCAAAACCGGATATGAAACAACGAATGAATAGCGACATCGGCACGTCGCCCGCCGCCGAATCTACTGAACCGACCAACGTGAATCGCCGCCGTGTGATCAGCATCATGGCAACCGGCATCGTGAGCCCGATCTCACTGACTTCAGCCGATGCCGCTGCTGCCTCGGCCCCCGACCTGCTGGTCGATGCGGATGCCGAATCCGACTTCAAACCGCTGCGCCCGGAAGACCTCAAACCCGCCAAACCGCTGCTCGTCTTCCCGTTTGATGCGCAAAGCGGCAAACCGAAGAATGAATCACGCCTCAACAAGATCGTCGTGGTTCGCCTGCCCGAAGAAAAAATGACGCCGGAGACACGCGCGAATGCCGTGTCGGGCGTAGTGGCCTACTCCAGCATCTGCACGCACCAAGGTTGCGACGTCAAGACCTGGATGTCGAAAGAAAATGTGCTGGCCTGCTACTGCCATGCGTCGAAGTTTGACCTTTTCGATGGAGCCAAGGTTGTTGCCGGCCCCGCGTCTGGTCCCCTGAGAGCCGTTCCGTTGGCACTGTCCGGAGAATTTCTCTCAATTGCAGCAAGTCCCCCGCCAAAAGCAGGGGATTAATTTCGGTCTTACCCCTAGAGCCTAGAAGATGGAGGAGGCATTACCATGCGTTTAAAAATAAAAGCGTTGACCCTGGCAGTACTCGGCATGACGGCAGTGATGGCCCAAGCAGCAGGTGGTTTGGGACCTTACGCCCCGGTGACCGATGAAAGACTTCAGAACCCGGAGCCGAAAAACTGGCTGATGTACCGCGGTAACTACAGCGGCTGGGGCTACAGCCCGCTGGAAAAAATCAACACCGGCAACGTCAAGAAGCTGACCCTCGCATGGTCGTCGGCAACGGGCGTCACCGAGGGTCACCAGTCCCCGCCGATCGTCAACAACGGTTACATGTACGTCACCACGCCGAACGCGCAGGTGATCGCACTGAACGCGAAGACCGGCAAGGAAATCTGGCGCTACAAGAAAGAAATCCCGGCTGACCTGCTGATGCTGCACAACACCAACCGTGGTGTCGCGCTGTACGGCAACAAGGTCTATGTGGCGACCGTTGACTCGCACCTGATCGCGCTGGACGCCGTGTCGGGCAAAGTGATCTGGGACAAAGTCGTTGGCGACGTCAAGGCACTGTCCTACATCACGCTGGCACCGCTGGCTGCCAAGGGCAAGATCCTGGTCGGTTCGTCGGGCGGCGAAACCGGTGTTCGCGGTTTCGTGGCAGCCTTCGACGCGGAGACTGGCAAAGAAGCATGGCGTACCTTCACCACCGCTGAGCCGGGCACCCCGGGCGGCGACACCTGGCCGGGCGACACCGCCAAGCATGGCGGCGCGAGCGTGTGGATCACCGGTACCTATGATGCGAAGAACAACATCGCTTACTGGGGCACCGGCAACCCGGCACCGTGGCCGACCGAAGGTCGCAAGGGCGACAACCTGTACTCCACCTCGGTCATTGCTCTGAACGTCGATAACGGTCAGATCAAGGGTCACCACCAGTACCATCACAACGATGCATGGGACTGGGATGAGGTCAGCGCACCGGTCCTGGTGGACACCGAAGTCAAGGGTAAAAAAGTCAATGGCGCGATCCACGCCGGCCGTAACGGCTACCTGTGGATGCTCGATCGCCAGGCTAACGGCAAGATCGATTTCGTGAACGCCGTGCCTTACGTTTACAACGACGTCTTCACCAGCATCGACAGCAAGACCGGCCGCCCGAGCTACAGCGCCGAGCGTACGCCTGGCATGGGCAAGGCAGTCACCTTCTGCCCGTCGCTGTGGGGTGGCAAGGACTGGCCGCCCGAGGCATGGAACCCGAAGACCAAGCTGTTCTACATCCCGGCCAACAACAACCTGTGCTCGGAACTGCCGAAGGCTGACGAGATCACCTACAAAAAAGGTGACCTCTACATCGGTTACCCGATCGACGGCGTGCTGGGCAGCCTGCGCTACAAGGATGGCAAGAAGCCGGACTCCATCGGGGAACTCCAGGCCTGGGATCTGAACACCGGCAAGCTGGCTTGGGTGCACAAGTTCGATCGCCCGATCTGGTCGCCGTTGCTGACCACCGGCGGTAACCTGCTGTTCACCGGCGGTACCAACGACAAGGTGTTCCGTGCGTTCGACGCCAAGACCGGCAAGGTGCTGTGGCAGTACAACATGCCTTCGGGCGTGACTGCCGTGCCGTCGTCGTATGAAGTCGATGGCGAGCAGTACATCGCTGTTCAGGCTGGCTGGGGTATCGATGCACAGCGCATGCAGTCGGGTCTCGACGCGCTGGACTCGGAAGTCACCTCGGTTCCGCAAGGCGGCACCATCATGGTGTTCAAGCTCGAGAAATAAGCAGTAGTTTCTCCCGCTCTGAAAGAGCCTACCGATTATGGTAGGCTCTTTTTGTTTTTGGAGACCCGAAAAGCAATGCAGCGGGCATCTTCAAAAGCATCTCGTACCTGCTTCAATGTTGATTAACCAATTTGACATCACGATCATGATTGGAAAAAACATTTGGTTGGCATGCTTGCTGTTTGTCGCGCTGCTCGGTGGTCGCGCCGCAAACGCCTTTCCCCTGTCGAATGGCGACCAGGTCCAATGTCACTTCGCCCACGGTGACAAACAAGGCGTCGCGACCGAAATCTGGAATACCTACCGGCAGCCGGAAGAGCGGAACCCCGAACTCGGTCGCGCAGTGGCCGTCATGCGCCTGAATTCGGATGGCTGGCCCACGATCATCATCGATGCCGAGGCACACAAAAGAAATGCCAAAGGCTCTCCGGCCATTTGGGATTTTGTGTACTTCCATGAATGCGCGCATGCGCAAGACCCGAGCCTGGGCGAGATAGAGGCGAACTGCGCGGCCTACAAGGAAATGTCGCGCCGCGGTTTAATGAACTTCCACAGGATGAAAGACCTGGAGGCGGTGCACCTGAGTATGTTGATGCTGCCCGAGGAATACGGCGGCTCCGGGCTCAAGCTGTGGCACAAGACCCTGGAGTGCGCGCGAAAAAGCGACGGCTAGCGCGGGCCCATCGCCCGCAGTTTCATTGAATGGCGCAGACGTGATCAAGTACCGCGCGCGCCGGCGTATCCGGATCGATCTCGGTCCAGCCCATGGTACCTTCGGTTGACATCGAAGGCTCGCCCTCCGCCATGGCGTTCTTGTAATACGTTGCGGTGATCACCTTGTAGCGCACGCCCTTGCAGTCATATTCACGTACAACGCGCACCGACTTGTCGCCGGTTCGATCAGGTCGCTTGTTATCGATCAGCTCGACGACTATCCGGGAATCACCCTTGACAGTAATCTCGTTGGACTCGACAAAGAAACTCTTGCCGCGCTTTGTTTCAGAAATTTTGACCCACTCAGCGTGAGCCGGACTTTGTAAAAATACCAGTACAGAAAAAACGAGAAGCAGTCTCATCGGTCTATTGCTTCGGGATTTTATTCGAAGAAAAATACTATCACTGCATACCGCACGTGCCAACCGCCGCTTGGAATCAGGAATCGGACGTCGCGTTATTCTGGCGATGGCCCCAACTCCCCATGCTTCCGGCGGCCGTCAAAGCAGCACATCCTGAAGCAGGGCCGCTGAACCTGTTTTCCGTTCCCTGACTGCAGGACGATTGACACAGGGTCGGCGATCCCGCGCTGCACCGCGCTGGCTTCAGGCGTCAACGACCTTGCCCGGCCCGCGTTCCTGCGCCATCGTCAGCGCATTGCGCGCCGCCTGCAACAAGCTCTCACCATTGCTGGTATTCGGCGTCGCGCCCGCAATGCCCATGCTCAGCGTATAACGGATCAGGTGGGTGTCGTGGATCAAGGGATCCTTCGCCAGGCTGCCGTTCATGCGCGCGGCCACCTTGTGCGCGATCTCTATCGTTGCTGCCGTCAGCATGACCGCGAACTCGCCCCGGCCAATCCGGAATACCCGGTCAATGTCACGCACCGTGCGCACCAACAGCAGCGCGATATGCTTGACCAGCGCATCGCTGCCATGCTTGCCGGCCAGCGCGAATATCTGGTCAGGCTCGTCCAGGCTGACCTTCATCAGTGTCAGCGGCGCCAGCGATGCGCGCTGGCGCTCGAGCGCCATCTCCAGCGCCTCGAACAATGCGACCTGATTGCCCAGACCGGTCACCTTGTCGACATGGACGGTCTGCAGCCCGTCTTTGGGCGATACGTCGCGCACGATGCGGTGCCGGTGCTGGTCCAGCGTATTGATGATGGTGACGATATCCGCGCCCTCGATCTTCGCATCCAGCAAGACCTGACGCAGGATGCGGATCATGTCTTCATACGCATCAAGCGAGATGCCGAGGTTGTGGTGCGCGACCGCCAGCTGATCAAAGTTGTAGATCTTGGCTGGTTTGCCGAATGCATAGGCCATCATCTCGACCTGGTGCTCGGCCATCGCACGAGACTCCATGCCTTCGAAATAGCGCGTGAACATGGGCCGACTGACCAGGCGATGGTGCAACTCACGGACCAGGCGCTGGAGTGAAGGAACGCCGCCGTACTTGTCGAACAGCGATCCCGATGAAGCTGCATTCATTTGGGAGAGAATGAAATTATTTGTTCTATATTTTATTACGGCGTAGGTTTTCTTGCCGGCTTTTTAACGCCATAATTTATCAGAATTCATTGCAGGGCTCGCGAGCCTTGTCAGGATCGGCGTGGGTCGTCGCGCGAATTGAAAGACGTATTGAAAAACAAGCCGACACATCCGCGCTGCTATCATCACGCGCATGAGCAAGATCATTTCCTATGATATCGACATCCTGTTCGGCGACTGCGATCCGGCCGGCATCGTGTTCTTTCCGAACTTCCTGAAGTGGATGGATGCATCATCGCTGAACTTCTTCATGCAATGCGGATTGCCGCCGTGGCGCGCGTGGACCGAGCCAGCCCACATGATAGGCACGCCGCTGATCGAGATACGCACGCAATTCCAGAAGCCTGCGACCTATGGCGAGACGCTGACCGTGCATACCGAGATCACCGAGTTCTCCCGCAAGACCTTCACGCATCGCCATGTCGTCAAACGCGGCGACACCCTGATCTGTGAAGGCACCGAGGTGCGCGCCTTCTGCACCCGCGACCCCGAGACCGGCATTGTCAAGGCCATCCCGCTGCCGGAGATCGTGCTGGCGAAGTGTCGCTAGTGACGCGATCCGGCTTCGGCCCGACCCAATCACCGGCGCCGGCCCCGCTGTAGCCCGAAACTGCCGGGAACAGCCGCCAGACCGGGCTGCGCCGCATTGATTTGCCCTGCCCCGCCCGCAATCCGCGGAATTTTGATCCTCATCATGTAAATTCGGCAGCAAATTGCCTAGATTCAACCTAAGGGCTCCCGCGTCTTGACGCATCGGGGCCGCCACCAGGAAGAAGCCATGGCCGCCGATTTGCAGCACCCCGAACCGCCATCCAGACACCCGCCGCGCCGTCGCCGTGACGGCGCGACCATCAGTACCACCCTCGGCACCACCCGCAGCACCACCATCGGCGCCCTGCTCGCGCTGGCGGCGGCACTCACGCTCGGAGCAGGTGCCGCAGGTGAAGGCAAGCAAGCAGCCGCGCCCGAGCCAAATGCCGTCTTCATGCAACCGGTCGATGGCCTCGGCGCGCAAGAGCTCGCCATGTTTCGCGCCGGCGAAGCAGTGTTCCGAACTGCGTGGGTAGTCTTCCCCGCTCTGCAGATACCGAACTGGGACGTGGTGCGTCCGCCCTCGATGATTGGCTGGGGGCTGGGGCCGACCTATATCGCCAATGCCTGCATGGCCTGCCATGTGCAGGGCGGCAGCGGCAAGACCAGCGACAAGCCCGGCGCCAGCGTTTTCCAGCAACTGCTGCGCATCTCCATCCCCGGCACCAATCCGCATGGCGGCCCCAACCCGCACCCGGTCTACGGTGACCAGCTGCAGGTGTTCGACGTCATCTCGGCTGACCGCCGGCAGGCGCGCGAAGGCGAGGCCGATGTGCTGGTCGACTGGCAGCCCGAGGTCGTGACGCTGGCCGATGGCAGCCGCGTCGAACTGCGCCGACCGCAGATACGCATTACCGGACTGTCCTTCGGCCCGCTCGGCCCGGACGTGATGACCTCGCTACGCAATACGCCGGCCATCTTCGGCCTCGGCTATCTCGAGTCGGTCAGCGAGGAAGACATCCTTGCGCTGGCCGAAGCGCAGAAAGCCCAGGGCCTGAACGGCCGCCCGAACTATGTGCGCGATGACGTCAATGACAAAACCAGCCTCGGCCGCTTTGGCTGGAAGGCCAACCAGCCGGGCGTGCGCCAGCAGGTAGCCGCAGCCTTCCTCGGTGACATGGGCATCACCTCGCCGCTGTACACGAAACAGAACTGCCCGCCCGCGCAGACCGACTGCCGCGCGATGCCGCCCGGCGACTACAGGCCCGAGCTGCGCGCAGCGGATTTCGATGCGATCAGCTTCTGGGCACAAGCGCTCGACGCACCGGCGCCGCGCCAGCCGGCGCGTGCCGACGTTCAGCGCGGTGCGCAGCTGTTTGCCGCCGCCCGCTGCGCGCTGTGCCATGTGCCGGACATGAAAACATCCCGCAACGCGCCCTTCCCCGCGCTGGCCAACAGAAGCTTTCATCCCTACACCGACCTGCTGCTGCATGACATGGGCGAGGCACTGGCCGACGGCCGTCCTGACTTTCGCGCCGGCCCGCGCGACTGGCGCACCCCGCCGCTGTGGGGCCTGGGCTTGCGCCAGCAAGTCAATGGGAGCAGCAACCTGCTGCACGATGGCCGCGCGCGCAACGTGACCGAGGCCATCCTCTGGCACGGCGGCGAGGCTCAGGACGCACGCGA
>JACCDI010227161.1_pt1 | contig 11592 bp, 10 predicted proteins | sample 7442791 | NCBI WGS metagenome assembly JACCDI01 (sample SAMN15323434, study PRJNA562643) | freshwater metagenome | isolation source: river surface water | place: USA:Blue River Watershed | collected 2017-08-15
AGGTGAGTTCTACCGTGGCGTACCAACACCAATGTGGTCAGCGGCTCAGTGACGTGACCAGGTGCGCGAACTGAACTTGGTAGTTCACCGTTGAACTCGGCAACCATCGCGGGAATTGGCGACACTGTGGTGTCGACGATGGCGTTTCCTGTTTCATTCATGGCTTTGTTTGCAAGTGCATCAGCCCTTGAATTCTCTTCCCGGGGAATCCACTCGTAACTAATGTTCAGACCAGCCGTAAGTTGCTGCACTTCGATTGCGAGAGCACGCATATCCGGGTGTTTAATCTTCCAATTCCCAGACATTTGCTCGATAACGAGCTTGCTGTCCATGCGAACCCGCACTTTTGCTAGCGGGTTGATGCGATGAACTTCTTCGAGCGCTGCTTTGAGTGCGCGGTATTCGGCGACGTTATTGGTAGCGATTCCGATGAACTCAGAAATTTCTCGAATGACTAATCCGGTTGCGGCATCAACGACAATAGCCCCGGAACCAGATGGACCCGGGTTACCTCGCGAGCCTCCGTCGGCCTCAATGATTAGCGCTTCGGGCTTGCTCATCGAACCAAAATCGCCTGACAGTTTGGACACGTCGCGATCTCGTCGGCCGGGGTAGCAACCACATCTTCGTATGCACTTGAGGTGAGACCGATGCGACAAGCGTCGCAGTCGCGCCCCTTGAGTGCAGCAGCTGGGATGCCCCTGCCCGCTTTTTTAGTGAATAGGTTTGCGGCTTCTTCAGAGAGAATGGCGAACTTGGCTGCACGCTCGGTCTCTACGATTGAAATTTTCGAAGCAAGTTTGGTGATGTCTCCCGCTAGTGCGGCCTCTGCCTCGGCGAGCTCAACAGAAAGGCTCGTGCGCGATGCACTCTCAGTTGCTACCAGAGCCGATACCTGTTCAACCTGCTCCATGATTTCGAGTTCTTGGTCTTCTAGGTTCGATTTGCGAGTCGCCAATGAACGGAGTTCGCTTGTGATGCCTTCTGCATCTTTTGACGAACTGGTTGAACTAAGCCTTTGCTTGTCAAGGTCTATGCGCTTGTCGACTAACTCGATGTCGGCTTCTAGCTTGCGAAGCTCTTGTTGAAGATTCTCGAGTTGAGTTTGCTGTTCGAGCATGCGAGAACTCGCAGCAAATAGGTTGGTGCGCAGCGCGTCGAGGTGCGCGCCGGTTCGCAACTCTGCCAGACGAGATGAGAGTGCTTCGAGTTCGAGATCGAGCCCTGCAACCTGCAACATTACTTCTTGATGTGCGTGTGGAACCTTCATCGCTCTCCTCGGTTGATTGAAAAAACCCAAGGGTCGGTTACTACCTCGGAAACATAAACTGGCACACCTTCGTGTGCGTTCTTGATTGAACTTGCAGCGGATTCCAGCCAAAGCGACTCAGCTGCCCAGTGCGAAACGTCGACGAGCGCAAGAGGTTTCTGGCGCGGAGTCGAAGTTGCGTCGAGCGTCGGATGGTGGCGAAGATCTGAGGTGACATAGACATCTGCCGCCGACGCCAACGCTGCATCGATGAAAGAATCGCCAGCGCCGCCACACAAGGCGACCGTTGAGACCTCTTGCTCTGGGTCGCCAGCAACAGCCACACCCCTAGCCGAAAACGGCAGCACTTCTGCTACCAACGCTGCGAACCTTTGCAGCTGCATCGGCTGGGCCAAGCGGCCGATACGACCATGACCAACAGGGTCGGCGGTTGAGACTAGCGGCGCGAGGTCGGTCAACCCGAGTTTCTTGGCGATCACATCGCTCACGCCATTTTCAACGATGTCAGCGTTGGTGTGAGCCGAAAAAACGGCGATTGAATTCTTAACCGCAAACGAGAGCACAGAACCCTTTAGTGAGTCGTGATTGACCTCTTGGGTTCCCTTTAGCAAAAACGGGTGGTGCGCTACAACCAAGTTGCAACCTTTGGCACGTGCCTCGGCCAACACCGCTCCGGTTACGTCGACAGTTAGCAGAATCCCTGTGAGTGCATCCGCGTGGGTTGATACAAAACCGGGTGCGTCCCATGGCTCGGCGCCGGCGGCAGGCCAGAGCGTCTCGAAGGTGAGTGCTATTTCGTTCAGTCGAATCAAGGTAGGTCAACAATCTCATCGATGCCAGCAAGTTCGTTCTTGCGGCGTTCAACCTTCATAACTTCTGATTCTTGGCGTTCTACCCGAATGCGAGAAACAGTGACGGTATAGAGGAAAGCCACCAAACCAGAGGCGACTGGCGCTGTCATCGCACCCATGAATGCGAATGCCTCGGTCTGCGCAGACCAGGTGAATCCTGGGCACAGAGCGAGACCGACGAGGGTGCTCAGAACGAAGCCGACGATGTTGATGGCAGACACACGGCCATAGAAGCCATAACCGCGTACTAGAGATACTTCGTGCACCTTGGCCCTGCGTGCGACCTGGTCTGCCATAGTTGCAAAAACTGCTGCAGAGGCAGGAACTGCGACCACTAGCAGCAGAAGCGGAACCGAGACAAGATACTGGCCAACCAAATAGGTTGCCACGGCGACGAGCAACACGACTATTGCCAAGCGTGCCCAAACTTGCTTCACGAACAGCAGTTCAGCTGTTTCGGCGGTTGATCTCAACATCAAGGCAAAGGCGGCGATGGCGCCTAGAAGGGTAGTGACGGCTGACACGGCATACCACTGTTGCGAAACCGAGATGCTGGCGAAGAAAACAGCCGCAAAAAGCGATGGAATTAATGCATTCGCAGCCACGTAATCTGCAGCTCGCAGATTGGTGCCTCTAGGTTTCAGTGGGCGAACAAAGCCAAAGGCAAGCTGAACCAAAAGGTAAATGAGAGCCGTCTGAACCGCGGTTGAAACCATGTCAAACATGTAGAAAGATTCGGCGAAAGTGCTGGCCTTGAAATTGGCAATAGCCACGACCAAAAACCCGAGAGTCGCAACTCCAAAAATCCACCGACCCAACCAATTGAATCTAGCCAGCAAAACTGCGAACACGAGAGCGATAGCAACCACCGCGAGCTCGGGCCAGAGTGCAGGCCTTAGAGCTCCTGCTTCTAGAGGCGAATAAAGATTGAAAGCGCGCCATAGTGGTGATGCGAGAGCGAGAACTAGCGCTGCTAAAGCAACGAGTTTGAAGACCAAAACGCCGGTTGCAGGCAGGGCCGCTCCCCAAACCCCGAACGTCGAGCGCGACACGAGATTGAGGTGCTCGCCGGCAAGCTGATTTGCCTTCGAGGTTAGAAGACCGAAAACAGTGGCCAAGATCATGCCAAGCAGCAAGCCGTAGAAGCGCGACGAGGTTACAGGCGATTCAGTCCGAGCGAGCATTGTCACGAAGATGGCAGTAGTTGCAGCAGTGGCTGAAGGGAGCATCGAGTCGAAAAATGAACCCAGGTGAAGAGGCGTCTTAGTCTTTTGTGCAGAACCTACAACTTCACTACCTTGCGCTAAGTCAGCGGTGCGACCCGAACGATCTTGATCTGACACTGCAAATGCCGAAATCGGAGCCGGACTAGCTGAATTAGCAGCCGTGATTTCTTGTTCATCGAGCTCAGGCGCTAGCTCTTCTTGAGGTTGCGAAAAATCTTCATTCACTCGCTCAACAATTTGCTGAAGAGTGCCCGTGACAGAAAAGTCTGTATCTGAGAAAACCTCATCACCAGCATCTTCGATGGCCGACCCCAGAATCGCGTCGAATTCAGAAGTTGACTGGCTTGCGGGTGCTGGTTCAAAGGCCGGCTCGAATGCGGGTTCTTCTACCGCTGGCTGCGGCGCAGCATCCGCTTGATTTTGAGGTTGATTTCTAGCAGCAAATGCAGCGAAGTTTGCGTCGTCTTGCGCCCGAAGTTGAGCTTGCTGCTCGAGTAAAACGATTGCCGCGATTAGTCCGTCTGGGCTGGATTTGGCTTGTTCAACTGCCGCTTCAAGCTCTTCATCTGTCATTGACAGGCGAGAGGGTGGGACAAGTTCGGAATCATCCATATGGGAAATCCTACCCACGACCATCACAGGTCGCGTCTTGCGACTTGTTCGAGATTGTGGGCCCTACCGGGCTCGAACCGATGACATCCACGGTGTAAGCGTGGCGCTCTACCAACTGAGCTAAAGGCCCGTTGAATGTGCAAGCACATCAACGTCTAAAACCATACCGCAAGTTACTGCGGTTGGCTAATCGAACGAACTCTAGGCCGAAAGCGAAGCCAGAGCCTTGTTGTACTCGTCGAGTGAGCGAGCCTGACCCGGCGCGGTGACAAACTTCGAAACTAGGATGCCCTGCTTGTCGATCACGAAAGTGGCGCGGGTTGCGAAACCGTGCTCGTCAAGGAAAACCTCATAGTCTTTGGCAACGCCACCGTGAGGCCAGAAGTCGGCTAGCACACTGAACTTGTAGCCCTCCTGCTCGGCAAAGGCTCTCTGAACGTACTTGCTGTCAACGCTGATTGCGAGCAGTTCGACATCGGCCGATGCAAACGAGGCGAAGTTGTCTCTAAGCTCACAAAGTTCTCCGGTGCAGATGCCAGAGAAAGAAAGCGGGTAGAACACCACGACCACGTTCTTCTTGCCTCTGAAGTCACTCAACGTCACAGTTTCGCCGAATTGGTTGGCAAGTGAAAAGTCTGGTGCGTGGTCACCGATTAGCGTGCTCATTAATAAACCCTTTCGATTTCTTAATCTCAAATGTATCCCGAGCGAATAATCTTCCCGAACACGAATAAACTTGACCGAGGACAAAACCCATGTCCTCATTGCTTTGTTTCCATCCCCCACGAAAGAGGATGTCGGTGTCGCTGAACAACAACGATCCATACCAGCTCAACAAGCCGGATCAGGATCCGCAAGAAACCGCTGAATGGTTAGAGTCGCTTGACGCGCTCACCAAGGTTCAAGGTCGTGAACGTGCCCGCGAAATCATGCAGCGCCTCATGGCTCGCGCTCAGCAGTTGCAGCTTGGTGTTCCAACCTCACCTAACACCGACTACATCAACACCATCCCTACCGAGGCAGAGCCAGAGTTTCCGGGTGACGAACAGATCGAGCGCACCTACCGCGCATGGATGCGCTGGAACGCGGCCATGCTTGTGCACCGAGCACAGCGCCCAGGCGTTGGTGTTGGCGGTCACATTTCAACTTTTGCTTCATCGGCTTCACTCTATGAAGTGGGTTTCAACCACTTCTTCAAAGGTCAAGACCACGCTTCTGGTGGCGACCAGATTTTCATTCAGGGTCACGCCTCCCCTGGCCCATACGCCCGAGCATTCCTCGAGGGTCGCCTTTCAGAAGACCAGCTAAACGGATTCCGCCAGGAGCGCTCTCACGCCGGTGGCGGCTTGAGCTCGTACCCGCACCCACGTCTGATGCCAGACTTCTGGCAGTTCCCTACCGTGTCAATGGGTATCGGCCCAATCAACGCCATCTACCAGGCTCAGGCAAACCGCTACCTAACCGAACGCGGTTTCAAAGATGCATCCCAGCAGCACGTCTGGGCGTTCTTGGGCGACGGTGAGCTTGATGAAGTCGAGTCACGCGGTGCTCTTCAGCTTGCTGCCAATGACGGCCTAGACAACTTGACCTTCGTAGTCAACTGCAACCTGCAGCGTCTTGATGGCCCGGTTCGCGGAAACGGCAAGATCGTTCAAGAGCTCGAAGCCTTCTTCAGAGGTGCCGGTTGGAACGTAATCAAGGTCATCTGGGGTCGCGAATGGGACGACCTACTAGCCCGTGACGTAGACGGCGCTCTAATCGACCTCATGAACAACACCCCTGATGGTGACTTCCAGACCTACAAGACCGAAGATGGCGCGTTCGTGCGCGAAAACTTCTTCGGCCGTGACCCTCGCACCGCTGCACTCGTGGCCGACATGACCGACGACCAAATCTGGGCACTCAAGCGCGGTGGACACGACTACCGCAAGGTTTATGCGGCCTACAAAGCGGCAATGGAGCACAAGGGTCAGCCGACTGTCATTTTGGCGAAGACCATCAAGGGCTACGGTCTCGGCAAGAGCTTCGAGGGTCGCAACGCAACCCACCAGATGAAGAAGCTGACGCTAGAGAACCTGAAGGCATTCCGCGACGAAATGCGCGTGCCAATCTCGGATGCTGTGCTCGAAGAGAACCCTTACCAGCCGCCGTACTACCACCCAGGTCACGATGCGCCAGAGATTCAGTACATGCACGAGCGTCGCCGCGAACTAGGTGGATACCTGCCTGAGCGCCGTTCGAAGTATGTCGACTTCACCCTTCCTGAGACAAAGGTTTATGACGTAGCCAAGGGTGGTTCAGGAACCCAAGAGGTTGCCACCACCATGGCGTTCGTTCGTCTTCTCAAAGACTTGCTGCGCGCACCTGATTTCGGCCAGCGCCTCGTGCCGATCATCCCAGATGAAGCACGCACCTTCGGTATGGACGCTTTCTTCCCGACCGCGAAAATCTACAACCCGAACGGTCAGCACTACCTATCGGTTGACCGCGACCTACTGCTCTCTTATAAAGAGTCGCCAGCTGGTCAGATTTTGCACACCGGTATCAACGAAGCTGGTTCGGTTGCTGCGTTCACAGCTATCGGCACCTCGTATGCCACCCAGGGTCAGCCACTGATTCCGATCTACGTGTTCTATTCGATGTTCGGATTCCAGCGCACCGCAGACTCAATCTGGGCAGCAGCAGACCAAATGGCTCGAGGATTCCTCATCGGAGCGACCGCTGGCCGCACCACGCTAACGGGTGAAGGTCTTCAGCACGCCGATGGCCACTCCCCTGTGATTGCTCAGACCAACGCCGCAGTAATCAGCTACGACCCAGCCTTCGGTTATGAAATCGGTCACATCATGCGCTCGGGTATTGAACGCATGTATGGCGGAAACCACCCAGACCCGAACGTGATTTACTACGTGACTGTTTACAACGAGCCTTACGTTCAGCCAGCTGAACCTGAGAACGTGGATGTTGACGGAATCATTCGCGGAATCTACAACCTAAGCCGCAACGAGCACGGTGGCACCAAGGCTCAGATTCTCGCATCCGGCGTAGCAGTGCCTTGGGCCTACGAAGCCCAACAGTTGCTTCAAGACGACTGGGGAGTTTCGGCTGACATTTGGTCGGTTACCTCTTGGTCAGAGCTTCGACGCGACGGGCTCGCACACGACGAGGCAGTGTTCTTGAACCCAGGTGTGAACTACGCCAAGCCTTATGTGACTTCGAAGCTCGAAGGAGCACAGGGTCCATTCTTGGCGGTCAGCGACTACACCCACTCGGTGCCAGACATGATTCGCCAGTGGGTGCCGGGTGACTACGCAACCCTTGGTGCAGACGGCTTTGGCTTCTCTGACACTCGCGCTGCAGCTCGACGGGCATTCAAGATTGACGGCCCATCGATTGTGGTTCGAGTGCTTGAACAGCTCGTTGCACGTGGCGAGATGGACGCATCGGTTCCTGCGCAGGCAATTGAGCGCTACCGACTTCACGACGTAACTGCCGGAACCAGCGGTTCGGTCGGCGGCGACGCTTAGTTCTAGTTCGAGAAACCTAAGGAAGCAAACAAGATGTTGGTCGTTCTCTGCCCAGGTCAAGGAAGTCAAACTCCAGGTTTTCTGCAGCCTTGGTTAGAGCTTGACTCGTTTGCCTCTGTGGTCTCTTCACTCTCTGAAGCATCTGGCATCGACATTGCCAAACACGGCACCGAGAGCGATGCAGACACAATCAGAGACACCGCCGTAGCACAGCCACTAATCGTGGCAGCAAGCATTGCATCGGCTCTTGAACTAGGTTCTGGCTTCAATGCTGTCGCAGGTCACTCGGTGGGCGAATTTGCAGCCGCAGCGCTAGCTGGAATTCTGACTCCTGAAGAAGCCATTCGTGCCGTATCGGTTCGATCGCGAGCGATGGCCGCAGCCGCAGCCCTAGAGCCAACTTCTATGGCAGCAGTTCTCGGTGGTGAACAGAGCGTTGTCCTTGAACGACTCGAACAATTAGATCTCTACCCAGCAAACTTCAATGGAGCGGGTCAGATTGTTGCTGCCGGAAGCGCCGAGTCCATCTCAGCGCTGGTTGCAGAGGGTCCGGCAGGTGCACGCGTTATCCAACTCCAAGTAGCCGGGGCTTTCCACACCCGTTACATGGAGCCGGCGGTTGCCGAGTTGGCAACTTTCGCCGCAGAGCTTTCAGCCTCGAGCCCGACCCGACGCATCTGGTCAAACCAAGCAGGCCAAGAGATTACCGATGGTCGAGAGTATGTTGACCTTCTCGTTGGCCAGGTGGCTAGTTCAGTTCGCTGGGATGCCTGCATGCAATCATTTGCAGACGCAGGCGTGACCGCAGTGCTCGAAGTTTCACCGGCGGGAGCACTAGCCGGCCTAGCTAAGCGCGCCCTGCCAGGCGTTGAGATCCTTGCATTGAAAACCCCTGACCAACTCGACGCTGCTCGAGAACTGATTGCAAACCACAGTTAGAAGCTAAACAAAATGTCTAAGCCAGAACTAAAGCAACTCGAAACAGTCAAGTATTCGAGAATCTATGCACTCGGAGCGGCCCGTGGCGAGCTCGTCGTCACCAACGACGACATCGCCGGCCCGATCGATTCAAGTGACGAGTGGATTCGCCAACGCACCGGAATCGTGACTCGACGCCGTGCTGGTGCAGAAACTAGTTTGATGGATCTTGCTGTTGCTGCATCTAACGAGGCAATCAAGGGTGCGGGTATTGACCCGAAAGAGATCGGCGCGGTTATCTTCAGCACCATTACTCACCAACACGCCACTCCATCTGCAGCCACCCTACTTGCTGAGCTGGTTGGAGCTAACCCAGCTCCGGCTTATGACATCTCAGCAGCTTGCGCCGGTTATTGCTATGGAATCGCTCAGGCCGATGCTCTAGTGCGCTCGGGCGTTGCCAAGTATGTTCTCGTGGTTGGCGCTGAGAAACTCAGTGACGTTATTGACCCAACCGACCGCACCATCTCGTTCTTGCTTGGAGATGGAGCAGGTGCCGCCATTGTCGGACCTAGCGATTACGCAGGTATCGCTCCGACTGTTTGGGGTTCAGACGGTTCTAAATGGGATGCAGTTGGCATGACCTCGAGCATGCTCGACTACCGCGACGGCAAGTCAAGTTGGCCAACGATTCGCCAAGAGGGGCAGACCGTGTTCCGCTGGGCGGTTTGGGAAATGGCCAAAGTTGCTAAGCAAGCGCTTGAGGCTGCCGGCATCGAGGCGAGCGACCTCTCGGCGCTGGTGACCCACCAGGCGAACATCCGCATCATTGATGAAATGGTCAAGCAGCTCGACTTGCCTGAAAACGTGGCCGTGGCTCGCGACATTGTGAACACCGGCAACACCTCTGCAGCTAGCGTTCCGCTGGCTATGCACGAACTTCTCCGCACCGGCGCGGTGAAATCGGGTGGATACGCACTTGAAATCGGTTTTGGCGCAGGGCTTGCCTTCGCCGCCCAAGTGGTAGTCCTGCCCTAAAATCAGTAATGGTAAATCAACCAATAAGGAGAAACCCCCATGGCACTTTCGCAGACTGAAGTTCTCGCTGGTCTGGCCGAGATCGTAAACGAAGAAACCGGCATCGCAACCGACGCCGTAGCCCTAGACAAGCACTTCACCAACGACCTAGACATCGACTCGATCTCGATGATGACCATCGTTGTGAACTGCGAAGACAAGTTCGGCGTAAAGATTCCCGACGAAGAGGTAAAGAACCTCGAGACCGTTGGCGACGCCGTTAACTTCATCGTTAGCGCTAGCTAGTCACACTTAGGTAAAGCAACCGTGTCGAAGAAAATCGTTGTCACCGGAATCGGTGCGACCACTCCCCTAGGTGGTGACGTCAAAACTACCTGGCAGCGTTTGCTTGCCGGAGAGTCTGGCATCTCAACCATCGAAAAGGAATGGATTGCGCAGTATGAGGTGCCAGTCACCTTTGCCGGCCAGGCAGCGGTTCCTTCGGCCGAAGTGCTGAGCCCTCAAGAAGTAAAACGTCTTGACCCATCGAGCCAGTTCGCGCTGATCTCGGCGCGTGAGGCTTGGGCCGACGCGGGTAGCCCCGAAGTCGCCCCTGAACGCCTTGCCGTAGAGTTCTCGACCGGCATCGGTGGTGTCTGGACGCTACTTGACGCATTCGACACCCTCAAAGAGCGTGGCCCGCGCCGCGTGCTACCGATGACGGTGCCAATGCTTATGCCTAACGGCCCTGCTGCTGCGGTTGGAATGGACATTGCCGCGCGCGGCGGAGTTCGAACCGCAGTGTCTGCATGTGCATCCTCGACCGAAGCCATTGCCAACGCCTACAACCGCCTGCAAACCGGCGAAGTTGACATCGTGGTCGCCGGTGGCTGTGAAGCTGCCATTCACGCACTGCCGGTGTCAGCCTTTGCTTCGATGCACGCTCTTTCAAAGCGAAACGACGAACCAACCAAAGCGTCACGCCCCTACGACACCAACCGCGACGGATTCGTAATGGGTGAAGGTGGCGCAACTCTAGTTCTAGAAACCGAAGAACACGCACTCGCTCGTGGCGCAAAGATTTACGCCGAGCTAGCCGGTGGCGCAGTTACGTCAGACGCCTATCACATCACCGCTCCAGACCCTGAGGGCTCAGGTGCCGCTCGCGCGGTTCTTGCCACCCTGAAGCAGGCTGGTGCAACGATCGAAGACGTGAAACACATCAACGCTCACGCCACCTCTACCCCCGTGGGTGACATTGCTGAGTACAACGCTCTCAAGCGCGTGTTCGGAGACCTTCTGCCTGGAATTGCGGTTACGGCGACCAAGTCGTCAACCGGTCACCTACTCGGTGGCGCTGGCGCAATCGAGGCTATCTTTACCGTTTTGGCTCTGCACGAAGGGGTCATTCCTCCGACCATCAACCTTGACGACCAAGACCCTGAGATTCCTCTAGACGTTGTGGTCAGCCCTCGTGATTTCAAGGGCGAGAATCTGCTTGCGATTAGCAACTCGTTCGGCTTTGGTGGTCACAACGCGGTTGTAGCGTTCAGAAAGTACTAGCCAACTCGACGGGCCGAACCGGCATCGTCAAGCTGCTTTTCGCGCAACTCTTCTAAACATTCATCCCACGCGCTCAAAAGCGCCTGACGAATAAGTCGTTCCATTTTGAGACCGTTGTGGTTCGCTCGACGTACGAGCTCGAGCAGCTCGTTTTCACCCAAGATGTGATTGCCCGCTTGGTCGATGGCTACCGAGCCAAGGCCGAGGGCTGGAGTGAAGACCCAGCGGCGAGCATCCGTGCCGTCAAGGCAAACTAACTCAAAAGTTACATCGCCAAGTTTGGTGATGGCTGTGACAAGTTCTAGCGACGTCGCGGCAGTTGCGACAAACTCTGCATCAAGCAGAGTAGATGAATCGCCAAAGACCGCTTCGGGTAGGCGCGATTGAATGAGGGCTCGAATCAGCCCAAGTCGACCAGAATCGGCTTCGTGCACGATCAGGAACGAACAGTTGTTATTGCTCAACGCACTCACCTCGCTTTTCTAGGTACGTCTTCCCTTACGACCTAAGTGAGCGATGCGTGAGGCTCTAGGTTACGCCTTCGATGCGCCGCTGTCAAAGTCGTTTAGGGTGGTTTCTAGGAGGCTATGAGATGGCGAAACTTTACT
>JACCDI010763408.1_pt1 | contig 11589 bp, 9 predicted proteins | sample 7442791 | NCBI WGS metagenome assembly JACCDI01 (sample SAMN15323434, study PRJNA562643) | freshwater metagenome | isolation source: river surface water | place: USA:Blue River Watershed | collected 2017-08-15
CTCCAAGTTCACCTGCAGTAACCATTTTCACTAGTAATGGGCATGGTGCGTACTTCGGATTACCGAAGCCGTCGTGTAATACATTTAAGATCGCTAGACATACGTCGAGTCCGATGAAATCAGCTAATTGCAATGGTCCCATTGGGTGAGCCATACCTAATTTCATTACGGTATCAATTTCTTCAACGCCAGCAACACCTTCGTAAAGAGAGTAAATTGCTTCGTTGATCATTGGCATCAAAATACGGTTCGCGATGAAACCTGGGTAGTCGTTCACAAGCGTTGGTACTTTATCAATTTTCTTAGATAAGTCAACGATGATATTGCAAACTTCATCTTCAGTTTGGTAACCTCTGATGATTTCTACAAGTTTCATTACAGGCACCGGATTCATAAAGTGCATTCCGATAACCTTGTTCGCTCTACCAGAAGCAACACCAATTTCAGTAATAGAGATTGATGAAGTATTGGTAGCTAATATGGCATTCGCTGGAGTAAATTGACCTAAGTCAGCGAAGATTTTCTTTTTGATAGTTGGGTTTTCAGTAGCAGCTTCAACAACTAATTCTGCATTTTTTACCCCTTCTTGTAAATCGGTAAAAGTAGTTAAGTTCGATAGGGTTGAGGCTTTCAACTCTTCAGTGATAGTACCTTTTGTAACCATACGATCTAAATTCTTCGTGATGGTTTCGATAGCTCTTTTCAAAGCATCGGCATTTACATCTATTAAACTTACTTGATAACCATATTGTGCAAATACATGCGCAATACCATTACCCATAGTACCTGAACCTATTACTGATATATTCTTCATTTTTTAAATTTTGCTTGGCGCAAATTTACAGTTCTTTTACAATTTTCTCTAATACTTCCATACCCATGTCAACATGAGCTTTTTCTAAGATCAATGCTGGTCTAAAACGGATAGTATTATGTCCACATCCTAAGAACATTACATTATGCTCCATGCCTTTGTTCACGAATTTATCGCGCATTTCTTTTGTAGGGAAATCGAATGCAATCATTAAGCCGCGACCGCGAACGTTAGAGATCTTCGGATTTCTTTTCGAAATTTCTAAGATTTTATCGTATAAGTAGTTACCTACTTTTTCTGCGTTTTCTAATAAGTTATCTTCTTCTACAATCTCCATAATTCTAGAAGATCTCACCATGTCTACTAAATTACCACCCCAAGTAGAATTGATTCTCGATGATACATTGAATACATTCGTTTCAATTTCATCTACTTTCTTGCCTGCTAAAATTCCGCATACTTGCATCTTCTTACCGAAAGCAATAATATCAGGTCTAGCTTTCTCACCGAAATGCTCGTGCGCCCAGAACTTACCTGTTAATCCGACACCACTCTGAACCTCATCGTATATTAACATCGCATCGTTCTCGTCACAAATTGTTCTCAACTGTTCTAAGAACTCTTGGCGGAAATGATTATCGCCACCTTCTGATTGTATAGGTTCGATGATGATTGCGCAAATATCATCGAGATTGTTTTTGAATGCTGTTTTGATTTGATTGATCGAAAGCTCTTCTCTTCTTAATAAATCTTCGTAAGAATCATCAGAGTAAGGGAATTTGATCTTCGGATTCGAAACTCTTGGCCAATCGAATTTCGCGAACCATTTAGTCTTATCAGGCAATGTATTCGTTAAACTCAATGTATATCCCGAACGACCATGAAATGCTTGTTCGAAGTGTAAAATTTGAAATCCTTTTTCTTCCGTATAACCCTTCTTGAAATTCTTCTGCACTTTCCAGTCCATCGCCACTTTCAACGCATTCTCAATCGCCAACGATCCGCCTGCAATAAAGAAAGCATGTGGTAAATAATCAGGAATACCAACTCTTGAAAATGTCTCTACGAATTGTGCATATTGTGAAGTATATATATCAGAGTTAGATGGGTTGGTTAATGCTGCTAACATTAAGTTCTTCTTGAACTCTTCGTCGTTCACCATCTTCGGATGATTGTAACCCAATGGCACTGATGCGAAACAAGTGAAGAAGTCTAATAATTTACGATTGTTTTTTGCATCGTAAATCCATACGCCTTCGCTTTTTTCCATATCGAATACCATGTCATAACCATCAGCTAAGATGTGCTTACTTAAGGTTTCTTGAACTTGATTTGGGGAGATACTTACTTTGTACATGAGCTTAATGTTTGCACAAAGATAGTAAAATAAATGCCGTTTGCAGTTCAAAAATGGCTTTTTTATTAAGATGGACGAATATTCTTATTAGTATAGGAACTTAAGAAATAAGTTCTGATAAGCTAATTTTATTCAGAAAAAAGAGAATTAAAAGCATCAATTTTTCCGACATTCCCCCAAATGCCTCCGGTATGAACAAAAAGAATTTTACAATTTTTAGACATTGTTGCTAATTTTTGATACAAAATAAACAATGCTTTTCCGGTATAAATCGGATCGATTAAGATGCCTGTATTTTTTTGAAAATTGATGATGAAATTCAGGAGTTCGGGAGTATGTTTTGCATAACGACCTAATTCATTGGTATCATGTATTGTTAATGAAGATATATCATTGCTCAAAACTTTAATGTTTGCAATTACTTCATCAATTCCTTTATGAACTATAACGGTATGAACATTAGTTTTTATTTTTTTTTCATTCACGTAATTCAAAATACCAGCACTTGAACATCCGGTACCTGATGCTAGGTAGATGTCAGTAAAAACTTCATTGTGTTCATGCATACTCTCTTGCATACCTTGAGCAGCAAGAGCTGACATTCCGCCTTCATCTATAAAATACGCATCATCCGAAGTCAAAAAAAACTCATTGAAGATTGCGTGTTTATCTCTGTAAGCCTCGCGACTCACTGTAATAATTTTCATGCCCATTGATTGGCATAAACTCATGCAAATATTATTAGGGATGCCTTCATCAGAACGCACGAAACCGATAGATTTAAAATTAAAACGTGCAGCTGCTGCGGCCAATGCAATTAAGTGATTCGAGTAAGCACCACCAAAACTTACCAGGGTATTTTTCTTTTTTTCTCGAGCATCGATGAGGGTATATTTTAGCTTACGCCATTTATTGCCGGAGATGAGAGGGTCGATGAGATCATCACGTTTGATATAGAGTTCAATATTATTGGGGATGTTCCAATATATGCGCTCAATAGGTGTTTGTGATTTAAACTCTTCGATTATCATGGTTTACAAATAAAAGAAAAACCCAGCAATAAATTTGCTGGGCTTCGATATATTGATTTTGTTAGGTTTTTTTATTTGAAATCTACATTCAATCCGACACCCACACTTGCATAAGGGTATTGTCCGAAAGTATAGGCACCATTCAACGTCAAGATTAACAATTTCAATCTTGCACCTACAGTTGCAGTGAAACCGTTCGCACCTTCAACATCGAATTTTACAGGGTCTTTGTAACCATTGATTACTTCGCTACCAAAATTAGCATCACCATCTCTAGCCTCTAATTCTGTGATAGGGAAATTGCCATTTAATGCTACACTGCTTGTTGAAGTTTGATAATTTAGTCCGCTATATACAGTTAACATCAATACTTTCTTAGATAACAACAAGCCGAATGTTGAAGCTTTCGTTTCAACGTTCAACATTTGATTCGAGAAATCAGTAATTGTATTACCAGTTTTATTAGGCTTACCAGCTTCAGCGCCTAATTCAAGTCCTTTGTCTAAATTGAATTTAGTATATCCGAAATATGCAGAGAGGTCAAAAGGTAATTTATCTACTACTGGTATCCATTGTTTAATATCGTGTTTAATACCAAATCCGATTAAGCCCATATCACCCGCTGTGCCTAAGGAAATAGTAGGCATATAACGTACCATTACTTCTGTATTTTTTATAAGTCCGACCGCCAATTGCGCTGTCGGCGCCCCCGAATACGGTAATCCCGTGCCTTGAGGAGAAGCAAACTCAGTCACCAATACTTCAGCACCAGGTGTAGTAGGATCAGCAGCATATAATTGATATATCGCATTGTCTTTAAGACTTTCTTCACCAGAAAGGGTAGCAGCATTCGGACCGGTACCAGCTTTAACTCTTAATTGGCTGAAGCCTAAGTTCGCAGCATTAAATATTTTATCTTCATCAGGTACAAAAGCAGCGTTGAAATTTACTGTAACATCAAATCTACCTAAGCCATGCGGCTTCGCAGTATTGTACCATCCACCGTTAAGTCCGGCCCCAAAGCCCTTCATCAACGGACTCATATACGCATCAACTAATTTACCCGCATCAGCGACACCAGCTTTCATCATTTCAGCAACTTGGTCTTGAGCAGAGGCGTTGTTGGTGATGGCCATCGAACCCAAGCTCAAAGCCAACACAGTCATGCTTTTTTTGAAGTAATTGTTTGTCCTCATATTAATATCTTTTTGGTTTATGTTTTAGTTTAATTGAAATAAAAATAATAAAAGATTTTGAATTTGAAGGACGTATATTATTCCCTTTCAATAATCTACATTACCTACACCCGTAAGGGTCGATTCCATCGACCCGTTTAAACGACAAATAGATCGTAATTCGATCTATATTTTACCCTAATAGATCTATATAGTTATGCTAATTCGATCTATTTGTAATCCGTGGCGGGGCGATGGAATCGCCCCCTACAGGTACTATCCATATTCATCGTTACGCATTCCAAAAATAGCACATCGGAATACGGAATACTGAATACGGAATACCTTTTCTATATTTGTCCCATGACCGACCACCTCGACATCAACCCCGACACCAACGAACCCGAAGAACAAGACCTTTACGAACATTTTAAAATCGTTGTCGATAAAGGCCAATCTCTTTTGCGCATCGATAAGTTCTTGATGAACAGAATGGTCAATGTTTCGCGTAATAGAATTCAAAATGCTGCCGATGCAGGTAATATTTTAGTCAATGGGACTGTGGTGAAAAGTAATTATCGAGTAAAACCGCTCGATACCATTACCATCGTACTACCACATCCGCCACGCGATACCGAAATTTATCCGGAAGATATTCCGCTCGACATTATTTATGAAGATGATTTCTTAGTCATTGTCAATAAACCTGCGGGCATGGTGGTGCACCCGGGATATAATAATTACACTGGTACACTCGTACATGCCTTGGCTTTTCATTTTCAGAATTTGCCGAATTTGAAAGGGAATGTGGCGAGACCGGGATTGGTGCATAGAATTGATAAAGACACATCGGGATTATTATTGATTTCGAAAGATGAGTTTTCGATGACGTATTTGGCGAAGCAATTTTATGATCATACGATTACTCGTAAGTATTACGCTTTAGTTTGGGGTGATATTTCTGAGGATGGTACCGTAACCGGATATATTGGTAGAAGTCTGAGAGATCGTAAGGTGATGGATATTTTTGATGATGAAGAGAATGGGAAGTGGTCTGTTACACATTATAAGGTGGTAGAAAGATTTCATTATGTGACACTTATTGAGTGTCAGTTAGAGACGGGAAGAACGCATCAGATTAGAGCGCATATGCAACACATCGGACATCCATTGTTTAATGATGCGACATATGGGGGTGATAAAATTCTAAAAGGTACTGCCACTGGCAAGTACAAGCAATTTGTAGAAAATTGTTTCAATATTTGTAACAGACAAGCTTTGCACGCACAGAGTATCGGATTCATACATCCGCATACAAAAAAATATGTATTGTTCGAATCTGAGTTTCCTGAAGATTTAAAGTTGCTGATAGACAAATGGTCAACATTTATTGCAGGCAGAAATCAAGAAATCGAAAATTGATTCAAAAAATAATCGCAAATTTGGGAAATGTTTTCGACAGGATTTTTTAGTTTAAACGGACAGTTATACCCACAAGATACGAATGTGTTTGGCACACAAAATCGTGCTTTGCGATATGGCGATGGCTTGTTTGAAACTATGCGTATGCTCGATGGTAAAGTGATGTTTTTTAAATATCATATGGATCGTCTATTCAAGGGCATGCAAGCTTTGAAAATCGATTATCACAGAGCTTTCGATGCGGAGTTTGTAGCTTCTGAAATTGTGGCGCTTGCAAGATCAAATAAAATCTACAAGAATGCACGCATCCGCTTTTCTGTTTTTAGAGAAGATGGCGGATGGTACACTCCCGAAAAAAATACATTCAACTACCTAATAGAAATTCAAGCACTCAACGAAGATACGTACATCGTTGAACGCGGATTGATTGCTGATGTTTACAAAGATGTTCGTAAAGATTTCTCAGCACTCTCACACCTCAAAACTTCTAATTCATTACCCTATGTTTTAGCTGGAGTGTATCGTAAAGAAAATAATTTAGACGAATGTATTTTACTCAACTCTCATAATAATATCGTTGAGAGCATCTCTTCAAATGTATTCTTGATCAAAGAAAATAAAGCCTACACACCAGCAATTACTGATGGTTGCATCGATGGTGTTATGCGTAAAGTAGTTATCGATCTTCTAAAAGAACTTAACATTACCGTCGTTGAAACTTCATTGCCAGCAAATCTTCTCGAACATGCTGATGAAATATTTTTAACCAATAGCATCAAAGGAATTCAGTCGGTTGTCGGCATAGGACTTAAAAGGTATTATAGTAAGATGGGGAAGCAGTTGATAGGGATACTTAATTCGAAAAGATAGGGGTGACTGGTAACTAGTAACTTGTAACTAGTTACCAATCACCAATTAAATTCGGTACCCCCGCAGCAACTCCTCCACCTTCATCCTCTTCTTCCCCTCCAACTGCAAATCTTCCACTTGCACCAAATGGTCTGCTGCTTTGAATCGCAAATAGGTTTTGCCATCTGACTCGAATTCACCGATGGCTAAATTGCTTGATTGTTCTATAACTTTCGCTGAATATATTTTCAGCATTTGATTGTTCAAGCTTGTAAACGCAACAGGGTAGGGTGAAAGTCCGCGTACTAAATTCACAATCGACTCTGCTGAATTATTCCAGTTGATTTCTCGATCTTCTTTGAAAATTTTCGGAGCATGTTTAAGCTCTTCTTTTTTCAAATTATTCTGTGTCATCCATTCATTTTGATCTATACTGCGGATGTTATCGCTCTCAATTGCTTGTACTGTTTTTAAAACTAAGTTAGCTCCTACAAGCATTGCTTTATCATGTAGTTCGCCCACATTCATATCATCCGAAATTTCTATTTTCTCTTGGAAAATTATAGAACCTGTGTCTATCTCATGCTTCAAGAAGAAGGTTGTTACCCCAGTATATTTCTCACCATTTATCACCGCCCAATTCAATGGCGCCGCTCCTCTGTATTGTGGTAGCAATGATCCGTGTAAATTGAAAGTACCTAATTTTGGCATCGTCCAGACTACCTCTGGTAACATACGAAATGCAACCACTATAAATAAATCTGCATTGATCTCTTTCAATGCATTGATAAACTCTTCTGATTTTAATTTCTCTGGTTGTAGTACACTTAAATTATTAGTAACAGCATACTGCTTTACCGCCGACTCCGATATTTTTTGTCCGCGACCCGCAGGCTTATCAGGCACCGTCACCACCGCTGCTACATCGTAATTGTTTTTAACTAATATATCGAGTGAGGCTACCGCAAATTCAGGCGTGCCCATGAATACTATCTTCATCTGTACAACAAATATTTTCTTCTGGTTCTATTAAACTTATGCAAATCTCTACGCCAACTTGAACGAATATCTTCTTCTGATTGCCCCTCTAAAATTTGTGTTCTTAACTTTGAATTGCCTGCTAACTTATCGAAAAATGAATTGAAAAATTTAGAACTATCAGGGTATGATTTGTACATCTCTATTAACCATTTTAATTCTATTTGCTTTCTGTTGTAAGCACTATCGCTAACGTAATTTCTCAAATCTATACCATAGCAAATTTCATTTTTATAAGGAGGCTCTTTGCTCATGCCTTCTATTGCCACTGGCTGAAAATTAAATGCATACTTCAATCCTAATAATGGGTGTCCGATCATTTTAAAAGGATCATAAGTTCCTCTACCTACACTGATCACCGTACCCTCAAAAAAACATAAAGAAGGATATAATGCAATAGCGTCAGCATCACCTAAATTAGGAGAGGGCTTAACCGGTAGTGTATATCTTGACTGATGATTGTAAGCTTTGTTTCTAATGGTTATTAATTCACATTGCACTCCATTTGCTAACCACTTCTCACCATTAATCATTCTGGCATATTCTGCAATCGTCATACCATATACTACAGGCACTGGGTGCATGCCTACAAATGATCTGTAATTTTCATCGAGTAGTGGTCCGTCGATATAATGCCCATTCGGATTAGGTCTGTCTAGTATCAGCAATGTGATATTATTCTCAGCACATGCTTCCATCACATAATGCAATGTTGAGATATACGTATAAAATCGTACTCCCACATCTTGCACATCAAAAATTATGAGGTCTATACTATCGAGATCTTTTACACTGGGCTTTTTGTTTTTACCATACAATGATACAATGGGCAACATCGTTGCTGAGTCGATTTCATTGTTTACGCTTTCCCCAGCATCAGCCTTGCCTCTGAAACCATGCTCAGGGCAATAGATTTTACGTATATCGACTTTTAAAGATAATAGCGAATCTACTAAGTGTTTATTAGATATTAAGGATGTTTGGTTGACCACCATCCCGATTCTTTTGCCTTCAATAATGCTTAAGTATTCATCTGTGAATTGTGCAGCAGGTATGGGCTTTGCAACTCTTTGTGCATAGCTTGAATAAGCTGTTAACAGACATATGAAAAGAATACTTAATATTTTCATTCTTTGAAGCTATTGTTCGTTACGTATATTAGCCAAAAATACGGAAAGCAATTTAAATTGAACTATACTTTTTACATAGCCAAAAGAATCACCACTCAGTCGAAGAGAAAATTCTCTAAGCTGATTGTACGTATAGCAATTGCTGGTATCGCATTGGGTGTAATGGTGATGCTCTTGAGCGTCGGTATCATCCGAGGATTTAAGGAAACGATTAAAGATAAGCTCACTGGCTTTTCAGGCGATTTACAAGTAAGTCGATTTCAGTATGCTCAAAATTCTAATGATTACCTAATCAGAAATTCAGATTTTGAGAATGCTTTAAAAAAGAATAATCAAATACAACAAGTACTGCAGGTTGCTAATAAAGTAACTATCATGCAACATCATAATCGTATTGAACCTCTAATGATCAAAGGGGTAAACAATATAAATGACTATCATTTCATGATTGAAAATATTGTGAAGGGTAGAAGAGCCAATGCGAATGATGAGATTTTAATTTCTAAATACATTGCTGATAAACATTCTATTGATACGGGTGAACGAATTTTATTTTATTTCACTGATCAGCCTGTAAAACTTCGTAAATACAAGGTAGTAGGGGTGTATGAAAGTTCTATCGATCAAATTGATCAGAACATAGTACTGGCGAATATTGACTTGGTGAAATCGGTGAACGACTGGACAAACAATCAAATCGCTTATTATCAAATTCATTTAAAAGACAGAACGAAGTTAAATGAAGAATTACTGGTTCAGTTAGATCAATATTTACCACTCGATCAAAAAGTATTTACGAATCAAGAGATATATTCTGAATTGTACGACTGGATAAATCTTTTGGATGTTAATTCGCAGGTAATTATCATATTGATGTTAATCGTAGCTGGCATCAATATGATCTCAGCAATTCTGATATTAATACTCGAAAGGGTAGCTTTTATTGGGGTTTTGAAAACAATGGGAGCTAGTAATGGCTTCGTAAAAAGAGTGTTTTATTACAATGCTTCGTATTTAATATTCATCGGATTGCTGATAGGTAATTCACTTACATTAATCACTTATTACCTACAAAAGAATTTTCATCTAATTGAACTCGATCCGAGTTCTTATTATATGAAATATGTTGAGATACATTTCAAACCATTAGATTTTGTACTAATGAACACGGGTGTATTCATTAGTACTTTATTCTTTGTATGGTTGGGTACTTTATTGATTACTAAAATAAATCCGCTGAAAGCTATACGCTTTAATTAATCTTCTTCGCTGCTAAAATAGTTTCAGTTCTTTCAGATGGAACTCTATTTAATTCTTTTAAGAAATCTAATTTGTAGATATACAATGAATCGCCTTTAAACTCGAATTCAAAAGAGTTACCTTCATTTTTACCATTTGATAAAAACACAGTATTAGATTTATTAAATTCTCTACAGAATTTTGAATGACACATAGAGTAATAATTCAAATTAGGTAATCCTCTTACTTCGCCCAATTCGTTGAATGTTACAGTATCACCATTGTTGATGTAACTGCCCGTAAATACAAGGTTATTGATGTATGGCATAGCATACGATACATATCTTTGTTCTGCAGACATTGTTAAATCAGATTCTTTAATTTTTACGAATTGTGTTTTTACATCAGTCGTAGTATTTCTCAATGTTAAAATTTCACCCTCGAACGACATTTCAGCATCTACTAAAGAACCATAGAAACCGCTGATGACAAAAAGGTTTTTCTTCACCGGACTGTACTTTGTTTCTTTTTTGCTTTTGCTTACTTCATAAAATACAAGGTTCGAATCATCGGCCGACATTACAATTTCGTATAATGCAATTTTATTATTCTTGAAGTTTTTGTCTTTTTTCACTGAATCTAAATACTCTTTAGAAACATAATGCCCCAATTGCTCTTTTTGAATTCTTATATCTTGATCACATGATATCAATAAAGTTGATACAATAATTGCCAGGGCTGTAGTTATTCTATTAAAGGTCATATATAATTCTTATAATTTTTTTGCTTGTTCCCAATATACATCCATTTCATTAAGGCTCATGTCTTTTAATGACTTGCCCATCTCTGTTGCTTTTTGCTCGAGGTATTGAAATCTTTTGATGAATTTTTTATTCGTTTTTTCTAAGGCGTTCTCCGGATTTATATCAATGAATCTCGCGTAGTTTATCAAAGAGAACATTAAATCACCGAATTCTTTTTCGGCTAAATCTTTATCAATAGCTTGTTGAGTTTCGGTATTGAATACTTCTTTGAATTCTTGCATTTCTTCTTCAACCTTTTCCCATACTTGCTCTTTCTTCTCCCAATCGAATCCGACCCCACGTGCTTTCTCTTGTATTCTCGAAGCTTTAATCAATGCAGGCAATGAAACAGGTACACCTTCTAAAACTGATTTATTGCCTTCTTTTAATTTCAATTGCTCCCAATTGCGCTTTACATCTTCTTCATTTTCTACCACTACATCTCCGTATATATGCGGATGTCTGCTAATTAATTTTTCGCAAATTGAATTTAGCACATCAGCTATGTTGAATGTACCATCCTCAGAAGCAATCTTAGAATAAAAAACGAGATGCAGCATTATGTCGCCCAGCTCTTTTTTTATTTCATTTTTGTCGCCTTCAACAATTGCATCAGATAACTCGTAAACCTCTTCAATCGTCAAATGGCGCAAGCTCTCCATGGTCTGTTTCATGTCCCAAGGGCATTTAGCCCTCAATTCATCCATGATGTTTAAAAGTCGTTCGAATGC
>JACCDI010808868.1_pt1 | contig 11589 bp, 9 predicted proteins | sample 7442791 | NCBI WGS metagenome assembly JACCDI01 (sample SAMN15323434, study PRJNA562643) | freshwater metagenome | isolation source: river surface water | place: USA:Blue River Watershed | collected 2017-08-15
GTAGTTCGGGGGCTTCAGCGCGTTCTTGTGAAGACAAGTAGCCATTGCGTGAGGAGAGGGCTAGACCATCTTCAGCACGAATAGTTTCGCCAGGAACAATGTCGACAGGTAAAGCAAATTGTTTTGCCATTTGACGAATAATCATCAATTGCTGGTAATCCTTTTTCCCAAACACGGCCACTTTTGGTTGCACGCACGAAAAGAGTTTCAAGACAACGGTGCATACACCTTTGAAAAATCCAGGGCGGAACTCGCCCTCTAAGATGTCGCCTAATTGATGCGGTGGATCCACGCGATATTCTTGCGGCTGAGGGTAGAGGTCACGCTCAGTCGGAGCAAATAAGATGTACACACCTTCTCTCTCGAGCTTTTCAATGTCATCCTGCATGGTGGGAGGATAGCTATCAAAATCTTCATTGGGGCCAAACTGAAGGCGGTTAACGAAGATGCTGGCTACTACAGGATCACCGTGCTGCCTAGCTAGGCGCATGAGAGATAAATGACCTTCATGGAGGTTGCCCATGGTAGGAACAAAGGAAGCGCGATTCTGTCCACGCAAGTGGTCACGCAACTCTTGTATATCGCTAATAATTTTCATGCAACGGGTGTGTAAGCTAGGCGAACATAGATTGGCGCATAGGGCTCAGCTTGAGTGATCTCTACCAATGCTTCGCGCGAAAGTTCTAGCATGGCAATGAAATTGACGATGACTACTGGAACACCCTTGCCAGATTTAATGGCGTCTTCAAATAGCTCACCAAATTCTACAAAGCGGGTAGTTTGTAAGCGACGCAATATACGTGTCATAAAGTCACGCACCGATAACTCTTCGCGGGTAATGGTGTGGTGCTGATTCAGTTTTGCGCGATGAAGTACATCGCGCCAAGCCATTTGCAAATCGTCTAGATTGACTTCTGGCCAGGTAACTGCAACGGTCGTATCTACATAGCCATGCGCAATCTGGAAATCACGACCTTGTTGGGGAATTTGATCAAGTTCTTGGGCTGCTAGCTTCATGCGCTCATACTCTAAGAGGCGTCGCACTAATTCAGCACGAGGGTCTTCAACCTCCTCATCACTATCCGCTTTTTTCATTGGTAGAAGCATGCGAGATTTAATTTCAATCAGCATGGCTGCCATGAGTAAATACTCCGCCGCTAGCTCGAGATTGTGGTGGCGAATTTGATCAATGTAGCTCAGGTACTGTTGGGTAACCTGTGCCATTGGAATATCTAATACATTGAAGTTTTGCTTGCGGATGAGATAGAGCAGAAGGTCGAGTGGACCCTCAAAGGCCTCTAGAAAAACCTCTAGTGCATCGGGGGGGATATACAGATCTGTGGGGAGTTTAAATAGAGGCTCGCCATAAAGCTTTGCAAAAGCTGAAGACATTCCATCCGTCACGGATGGAGTGCTATCTAATAAATCCGGTATCTCCTGCGAGATTGGCTCAATCATTCGAATATACGTAGGCGCGCTGTTTTACTTTTGCTGCCTTGGCGCGGCGCTGATCTTCTGGAGTTAAAGGTTCCTTGTCCCACAGAAGGGCGCGACCTGCTTGCTGATCCGCTTCGAGATGCGGTTTTTTGGACTTGAGCTCGTTTAAGAACTGAGTGAATTCGGATTGATATCTTGCCATCACATTTCCTAAAATCTTAATTAATTCAATAGCTTGCAAAATTATTTGAGAGACACATTTCTCTCTAAACCATCATTATTAACGATTTTTCCTACAAGCTAGCCGACTTTTTAACTGATTCCTTAAAAAAGGACTGCCAGATGGCTATTATTTACAGGTTTGCTGCCAGTAAAGCCTCGATATGAGGAGTTTCTACCCGTGTCATGAGGTGTTTATAGGGCTTGATCGGGTTCGCGCTGGAGAGGATCGTTTTGACGTCATTCCAGCTCATAGAGGGAATGGAAAGGAAGTCTTCGACACCGGCTGCCACGGTTGGGAGAACTGGCTTGAGATAAAGGGTGAGTAAACGGAAGGCTTCTAGGGTCACACTACATACTTTTTGAAGCTCAGCCTCTCTTTGGGGATCTTTGGCGATTTCCCAAGGTTTATTTTCATCAACGAAAGCGTTGACCTGATCTGCTAGCTCCATGATGGCGCGCAAGGCTTTCGCATATTCTCGGGATTCATACAGTTGGGCAATTTTCTCGCTTGAAGATGCAATTTCGGTGAGCAGGGGATTAGTCATGGCTTGATCAGAAACAATTCCGCCAAAACGCTTAACTAAGAAGCCCGCACTTCGGCTGGCGATATTGATGTATTTGCCTAGAAGATCGCTATTGACTCTAGCTACAAAGTCCTGAAGATTTAGATCCAAGTCTTCCATGCTGTCATTGAGTTTGGTGGCAAAGTAGTAGCGAAACCACTCTGGATTAAAACCAGTTTCAATAACACTATTTGCTGAGATAAGTGTGCCTCGTGACTTACTCATTTTCTCGCCATCAACCGTGAGGAAGCCATGTGCAAATACATTGGTTGGTGTGCGATATCCAGCAAAGTGTAATGTTGCTGGCCAAAACAGGGTATGGAAATACAAGATATCTTTACCAATAAAATGGTACTGTTCGGTAGTTGTATCAGGCTTAACCCACTCGTCAAAATGAAGACCTTTAGACTGGCAATAATTTAAGAAGCTCGCGTAATAGCCAATGGGTGCGTCAAGCCATACATAAAAGTATTTGCCTGGTGCATCCGGAATTTCAAATCCGAAGTAGGGTGCGTCGCGGGAGATATCCCAGTCCCCAAGCTTGCTCTCGCCTGGCTGTCCAACCCACTCTTTCATTTTGTTACGTGCCTCTGGTTGCAGCGGAGTCTTGCTTTGAGTCCATTCGCGCAAGAATGATTCGCAACGTGGGTCTGATAGCTTAAAGAAGTAATGATCTGAAACTTTTTTAATTGGTGTGGCACCACTTACTACGGAAAAAGGATTTTTTAAATCAGTTGGAGAGTAGGTTGCACCACATTTTTCACAGGAATCACCATACTGATCTTTAGCACCACACTTGGGGCATTCACCTTTAATAAAACGATCAGGCAAAAACATCTCTTTAACTGGATCATAGGCTTGCTCAATGGAGCGCATTTCAATCAGGCCAGCATCACGTAGCTTGAGATAAATGCTTTGAGACAACTGCTCATTTTCCGGACTATCGGTGGTGTAGTAGTTATCAAAAGAGATGAGGAAATTATCAAAGTCACGTTTATGTTCTTTCCAAACCCTGGCAATCAGTTCCTTAGGGCTGAGACCCTCTTTTTCAGCGCGCAGCATGATGGGTGTACCATGGGTATCATCGGCTCCGACATAGTGCACCTCATGGCCACGCATTCTTTGGAAGCGTACCCAAATATCCGTTTGAACATATTCCACCAAATGCCCAATATGAATCTGGCCATTGGCATAGGGCAAGGCAGAGGTTACTAAAAGGCGACGATGGGGCTTACTCATGAAAAGCGGTCTTAAAAAGAAACAAACTCAATAAAAAATGGGCAATTCAAGATTATGGGGCTTGAAATGGATTTCAGCAGTAATTTTAGTCTGCGGTTAAAGTTATTACCGATTTGAAAATAAATTAAAAGACGTTTTTTATGGCTTCTCCCCACAATATCCAGATGTCTAATGCTTCGGTGCCTCTGGTCCATGAGGTGCAAATCTTAGATGAGGCTGGCCGTTTGAAGACCACTCACATACCAGGTGAGCGCCCTCTAACCATTTACCTGGACAAGCGTGAGGTGGTGACTCTCATGACCTTGGGGAGTGCTCCAGAAGCCCTTGTCTTGGGTTATCTGCGCAACCAGCGCCTTGTGGAGTCTCCAGAGGATATTGCCAGTATTCAGGTGGATTGGGAGACGGACTCGGCTGCAGTCAAAACCCATCGCAGTACCGTAGATATTGATGCACTCACTAGTAAGCGGGTTGTTACTACCGGTTGCGGCCAAGGGACCATGTTTGGCGGTCTGATAGAGGAGATGGCAGAGATCAGGCTTCCGGATGGTCCCAAGTTATCTCAAGAAGCAATTGTTGCTTTAATTGACGAAATTCGGACTCATGACACCATTTACAAGAAATCCGGCTCTGTACATGCCTGTGCGGTATTCGAGCGTCAGGGCGATAGCGGGGTCCGATTGCTACATTTCATCGAGGATGTTGGGCGCCATAACGCCGTCGACTCCATATCGGGTTTGATGTGGTTGGCAGATAAGCAGGGGAAAGATCTCATTTTCTTTACCACCGGCCGCCTAACTTCTGAGATGGTAATTAAGGGTGCCCAAATGGGAATCCCTTTTCTGTTAACCCGTTCTGGCGTGACCCTCATGGGTTTGGAGTTGGCTCGAAAGACCAACCTAACCCTGCTATCTCGGTGCTCAGGTAAGCATTTTGAAATCTATAACGCTCCCGAGCGGGTGGTTTTTAGTAACTCAGCCTCACCAGCCTAAATTCATGGGTGTAGTGCCCACGATGGTTTTACAATTCGTCCATGACTATTAAATCTGACCACTGGATTCGCCGTATGGGCGAGCAAGGCATGATCACCCCATTTGAGGCTGGTCAAGTTCGCCAAGACGCTGCGGGACAAAAAATTGTGAGTTATGGCACTTCAAGCTATGGCTATGACATTCGTTGTGCTGATGAGTTCAAGATTTTTACGAACATCAACAGCACGATTGTGGATCCGAAGAATTTTGATGAGCAGTCTTTTGTCGACTTCAAGGGGCCAGTCTGCATCATTCCTCCAAATTCTTTTGCTTTGGCCAGAACAGTTGAATATTTCAAAATTCCCCGCAATGTTTTAACAGTTTGCGTGGGTAAGAGCACTTATGCTCGTTGCGGAATTATTGTGAATGTCACTCCATTTGAGCCTGAGTGGGAGGGGTATGTCACTCTCGAGTTTTCAAACACAACCCCGTTGCCCGCAAAGATTTATGCAGGCGAAGGCTGTGCACAAGTTTTGTTCTTTGAGAGTGATGAAGTGTGTGGCACCTCATACAAAGACCGTGGTGGCAAGTACCAAGGCCAAGTTGGCGTTACTTTGCCCAAAACCTAAACAGCTTTTCTTAATCTCATTAATCGCCTGTATAGCGAATTTAAAGGGCACTCATGAAATTTCGTTTCCCAATCATCATCATTGATGAGGACTTCCGCTCTGAAAATATTTCAGGCTCTGGTATTCGTGATTTAGCAGAAGCTATCGAAGCTGAAGGTATGGAGGTGATCGGGCTGACTAGCTATGGTGACTTAACCTCATTTGCGCAGCAGGCCTCTAGAGCCTCGACCTTTATCGTATCAATTGATGATGAGGAGTTTGTTACTGATTCCGAGGATTATGATTTACCGGCGCTAAATAATTTACGCGCGTTTATTAATGAGGTTCGCAAACGTAACCCAGATATTCCTATTTTTCTCTACGGAGAAACGCGTACCTCGCGACACATTCCCAATGATATTCTGCGTGAATTGCATGGTTTCATTCACATGAATGAAGATACGCCCGAGTTTGTGGCGCGCCATATTATTCGTGAAGCTAAAGTTTATTTAGATTCTTTGGCGCCACCATTTTTCCGCGCTTTAACCAATTACGCTTCAGAGGGCTCCTACTCTTGGCATTGTCCAGGACACTCTGGGGGTGTTGCATTTTTGAAGAGCCCAGTAGGGCGCATGTTCCACCAGTTTTTTGGTGAGAATATGCTCCGTGCCGACGTTTGTAATGCCGTTGAAGAGTTGGGGCAACTCTTAGATCACACTGGTCCTGTATTGCAAAGTGAGCACAACGCGGCTCGCATCTTTAATGCGGATCATTTGTTTTTTGTCACTAATGGCACCTCAACTTCAAACAAGATTGTTTGGCATTCAACTGTTGCCCCTGGTGACGTAGTCTTGGTAGATCGAAATTGTCATAAGTCGGTAATTCATTCCATCACCATGATGGGCGCGATACCTATATTTTTAATGCCTACCCGTAATCACTTGGGCATTATTGGCCCCATCCCTAAGGAAGAGTTTGAGTGGAAAAACATCAAGAAAAAAATTGATGCCAACCCCTTCATCAAAGACAAGAACGTCGTTCCTCGTGTAATGACTCTCACGCAAAGTACCTATGATGGTATTGTGTACAACGTTGAAATGATTAAAGAATTACTTGATGGTAAGGTTGATTCTTTACATTTTGATGAAGCTTGGTTGCCACACGCGGCATTTCATCCTTTCTATAAGGATATGCATGCTATTGGTGCAGACCGTAAACGTACAAAAAAGAGTTTGATGTTTGCAACTCAGTCAACACATAAGTTGTTGGCTGGTTTGTCACAAGCCTCACAGGTTTTGGTCCAAGATGCGGAGGAGCAAAAGCTCGATCGCGACTGCTTTAATGAGGCCTACTTGATGCACACCTCAACTAGCCCTCAATATGCGATTATTGCTTCATGTGATGTGTCTGCAGCAATGATGGAGGGTCCTGGCGGCACCACTCTAGTTGAAGAGTCCATTGCAGAAGCGATGGATTTTCGTCGTGCGATGCGTGAAGTTGATGATAAGTTTGGTGCTGATTGGTGGTTTAAGGTTTGGGGTCCAGATCACCTCGCAGAAGAGGGTATTGGCGAACGATCAGATTGGATTCTTGAGCCTAATGCTAGCTGGCATGACTTTGGCAATGTCACTAAAGATTTCAATATGCTTGACCCTATCAAAGCCACGGTAGTTACTCCGGGTTTGGATATAGAGGGTAATTTTGGTTCCATGGGAATTCCAGCAAGTATTGTTACGAAATACCTGGCTGAGCACGGCGTGATCGTTGAGAAGTGCGGACTATATTCTTTCTTTATTATGTTTACCATCGGCATTACCAAAGGCCGCTGGAATACCTTGGTGACTGAATTACAGCAATTCAAAGATCACTTTGATAAGAATGCGCCTTTATGGAAGGTTCTTCCAGAGTTCGTTGCCAAGCACCCGCGTTACGAGCGCATCGGTCTGAAAGACATTTGCCAGCAGATTCATGAGTTTTACAAGAGTCGTGATGTTGCCCGCATGACTACGGAGATGTATACCTCGGATATGGTCCCCGCTATCATGCCTTCAGAGGCCTGGGCAAAAATGGCGCATAAAGAGGTTGATCGTGTCCCCTTGGATCAACTCGAAAATCGGATCACTGCGATGTTAGTGACGCCTTATCCTCCAGGCATTCCACTCTTAATTCCTGGCGAGCGGTTTAATAAGCGCATCATTGATTATCTGTACTTTGCGCGCGATTTCAATGAACGCTTCCCTGGATTTGAGACGGATATTCATGGTCTGGTGAAAGCAGAGATAGATGGTCGAAGTGAATATTATGTTGATTGCGTAAGGCAAGAGCGCGATATTACGCTTTAACGCGATTAACTTTCAAAGCCGCCTCAGGATAGCTTTTCTATCCTACTTAAGTGGCTTATCCAATTGAAAGATGACGGGTGCATCTTCATTCACTTTGCCTTGAGATGCATCTGAAGACGTTTCTTCACTAGTCGTGAAATTGTATTCTTGACTTTGTACTACTGCCGCTGGCTTATCCAGAAAGCTGGTTACCAGTGCAGGAAACGCGATAACTAATAGCACCATGACCAGCTGCAGAGCTACCCAAGGTAATGCGCCCCAATAGATATCGCTGCTCTTTACCTCTTTGGGTGCTACGCCGCGTAAATAGAAAAGAGCAAAACCAAAAGGGGGGTGCATAAATGAGGTTTGCATATTGACACAGAGCATGACGCCAAACCATACGAGTGCGGCACTGGCAGCTGCTTGAGGATTCCCATTCATGGATGCGAGTAAGACAGGTGCTAAGAGTTTTACAGCGACTGGTGCGAGAAGTGGGACGATGATGAAAGCAATCTCAAAGAAGTCTAAAAAGAATGCCAAGAAAAAGACAAACAGATTAACAACAATTAAAAAGCCAACCCAGCCACCAGGTAAATTGGAGAATAATTCTTCAACCCAGTGACCTCCATCTACCCCTTGAAATACTACCGAAAAGCAAGTGGAGCCAATCAGAATAAAGACAACCATCGCAGTGATGCGAGTGGTGTTTTGATAAGCCTCTTTGACCAAGTCTTTGAGATTGGGAATTTTTGCTCGACGAAGCCAAGCGAGCAGTAGTGCGCCCATTGCACCCATCGCACCCGATTCTGTAGGAGTGGCAATACCTGTCATGATGGTACCAAGCACCAAGAAGATCAGAGCGGCCGAGGGAATAATGCCTAGCAAGCATTTTTTCCAAAGCTCCCAGCCCCTAAGGGTTAAATCACTCTCAGGTACGGGGGGTAAGTAATCTGGTTTAAAGCGTGACAACAAGAATGTGTAGAGGGCGAACAGTCCAATCTGTAGGAGGGATGGTCCCCAAGCTCCTAAGTACATACTCCCGACATCTGCACTACCACTTTGGGTTTTGAGCTGATCAGCTAGAACAATCAAAACCAGAGATGGGGGTACAAGCTGGGTGATAGTGCCAGATGCCGCTAAAACACCTGTCGCGTAGCGCATGTTGTAGCCATAACGCATCATTACTGGCAAAGAAATCATTGCCATGGCAATCACTTGTGCAGCTACCGTACCCGTAATAGCGCCTAAGATGAAGCCAACAATAATGACTGAGTAACCCAGTCCGCCACGGATGCGTCCAAAGAGTTGTCCCATAGAATCTAGCATCTCTTCCGCAAGACCGCAGCGCTCAAGAATAGCGCCCATAAAGGTGAAGAAGGGGATGGCTAGCAGTAGGTCATTTGCAAGTACGCTGCCAAAAATCCGCTGAGGAATAGCTTGTAAAAATGGCACGCCAAAAAAGTTTTCGCTAATGGCGATACCAGCAAAAAAGAGTCCCGCCGCCATTAAGGAAAAAGCTACAGGAAACCCAATTAACATAAAGAAAATGAGGCCGCCAAACATGAGAGGTGGCATCCATTCAAGTGGAATCATTGCATAGGCTTTTCGTAATCGAGATCAGCAAGGGGAAGGGTGTCTTTACCCTTGAGCATGCCAATGCGTTTGATGATTTCAGAGATGCCTTGAAGGCTCAGCATGAAAAAGCCAAAAGGCACTACAAATTTAATGGGGTAGCGCAATAATCCACCAGCATTGAGTGACTGCTCTGAAACTATCCATGATGGATAAAACAAGGTTGTCCAAGATAGCCATGTAAATAATAAGCAGGCGGGCATTAAAAATAAGATTAAGCCAAAAAGGTCGATGTAGATGCGACCGCGGTCAGATAGTTGCGAGTAAATTAAATCGACCCGAACATGTTCGTTGCGCTTAAGCGTGTATGAGGCACTCAACATGACGGCAGCTGCAAAGAGATACCACTGTAATTCGAGTGGCCAATTGTTGCTGATATCTAAGCCATAACGTAGCAAGGCGTTGATGGCAGACACAATACAAGATAGCAAAATCATCCAACTTGCTAGCTTGGCGAGCAGTTGGTTTATACGATCAATTCCGTTGGAAAGCGCGCCCCAAAAGCCCATGTGATTTAAAGGTCAGCGCGAGCCCGTTTAATTGCCGCCAAAACTTGCGAGGGGGCTGTTCCACCAGCATGTTGGCGAGAGCTGACTGAGCCATCGACTGTGAGTAGATTAAAGACATCATCACCCATGAGTTCTGGTCGATTATCTAAACCACAAGCAAAGCGTAGCTCGGAAAGACTGAGGTCGGTAAGCATGCAATTGCGCCCTACACAGGCCTTAACAGCATGGGCTACCGCCTCATGTGCATCGCGGAAAGCCAAACCTTTTTTAACAAGGTAATCAGCAAGGTCGGTAGCAGTTGCAAAACCTTCCTCAGCCGCGGCCTTCATTACATCAGCCTTTACTTCAATGTGAGGGACCATGTCCGCAAAAATCCGCAAGGTATCTTGCACGGTGTCAACTGCATCAAATAGAGGTTCTTTGTCTTCTTGGTTATCTTTGTTGTAGGCTAAGGGTTGGCTTTTCATCAGCGTTAATAAAGACATGAGATCGCCATACACTCGACCAGTCTTACCTCGAGCTAACTCAGGCACATCCGGATTTTTCTTTTGCGGCATGATAGAGCTGCCAGTGCAAAAGCGATCAGGTAAATCAATAAAGCCAAATCTGGGGCTTAGCCATAAGACCAGCTCTTCTGATAAACGTGAAATATGCATCATCAAGATTGATGCAAATGCGCAAAACTCAATAGCAAAGTCACGATCAGATACCGCATCTAAGGAGTTGTTGCAAATTCCATCAAACCCTAGAATTTTGGCAACTTCCTCTCGATCAATCGGGTAGGTTGTGCCTGCTAGGGCGGCAGCTCCGAGCGGAAGGCGATTAAAGCGTGCACGAAGGTCAGTTAGGCGACTAGCATCACGACTAAACATTTCGTAATAGGCCATTAGGTGGTGGCCAAAAGTAATTGGCTGTGCAACTTGCAAATGGGTGTGACCTGGCATGATGGTTGCGGAATGTTTTTCAGCAAGATCCAATAAAGCCATGCGTAATGTTTTGAGAGAATCTGCAATTTGATCAACACTGCCACGCAACCATAGGCGTAAGTCTGTTGCTACTTGATCATTACGGGAGCGGCCAGTGTGTAGGCGTTTGCCAGCATCCCCGACGAGTTCAGTCAAGCGCGCTTCAATATTCAGATGCACATCTTCCAGAGCAAGTTGCCAGTTAAATTCACCAGCCTCAATCTCACTTTGAATTTGTGCCATACCCTTTTGAATATCTGCAAGATCTTGCGCACTGATAATCTTTTGCTTGGCCAACATCTGTGCGTGCGCCAATGAACCAGCAATATCGACCAAGGCAAAACGTTGATCAAAACCAATGGAAGCGGTATAACGTTGAACCAGTTCGTCAACAGGTTCAGTAAAACGGGCCGACCAAGCTTGGGCTTTGTTGGCAAGGGAATTTTTCGATGAGCTCATAAACGCAGTATATTGGTGTAGGTCTTTGATTATTTTAAATGTTATGTCCCAATTCCCTATTTCTAGCTCGGCATCTGCCCTTTCTGGCTCTCCCCAGCGCCTAGTAATCGCCTCTCGCGAGAGCCGCTTGGCTATGTGGCAGGCCGAACATGTCCGAGATTGCCTTAAAAAGCTCTATCCAGAGTGTGATGTGCAGATTTTGGGGATGACTACCCGTGGCGACCAAATATTAGATAAAGCCCTCTCTAAAGTTGGTGGAAAGGGTTTATTTGTGAAGGAGCTAGAAACCGCTTTAGAGGATGGCCGGGCGGATTTAGCGGTCCATTCCTTAAAAGATGTCCCGATGGTGATGCCAAAGGGATTTGAATTGGCATGTGTCATGGCTAGGGAAGATGCACATGATGCATTTGTATCCAATGACTTTGGCAGTCTAGAAGCGTTGCCAAAAGGCTCGGTAGTGGGTACTTCAAGCCTTCGTCGAGAATCTGTTCTCAGGGCAAAGTTCCCGCACTTAGAAATTTTGCCCTTACGTGGAAATTTAGATACACGCATGGGTAAGTTAGATCGCGGAGAATATCAGGCGATTATCTTGGCGGCCGCGGGACTTAAGCGCCTAGGTCTAGAAAGCCGTATACGAGCCTTACTGCCAATTGATCCTTACAC
>JACCDI010522105.1_pt1 | contig 11585 bp, 8 predicted proteins | sample 7442791 | NCBI WGS metagenome assembly JACCDI01 (sample SAMN15323434, study PRJNA562643) | freshwater metagenome | isolation source: river surface water | place: USA:Blue River Watershed | collected 2017-08-15
ACCCGCAGTTCATGGCGGAACTCTTCAAGATGGAAGTGCCGGAAATCTATGATGGCATCATCGAGATCAAGGCCGTCGCCCGTGATCCGGGGTCGCGCGCCAAGATCGCCGTGATCAGCTTTGACAACTCCATCGACCCGGTCGGCGCCTGCGTCGGTATGCGCGGCAGCCGTGTGCAGGCCGTGGTGAATGAGCTTCAGGGCGAAAAGATCGACATCATTCCGTGGAACCAGGATCAGGCGACATTCCTTGTGAACGCGCTGCAACCGGCCGAAGTGTCCAAGGTCGTGATCGACGAAGAGGCCGGCAAGATCGAGGTCGTGGTGCCGGATGAGCAACTGTCGCTCGCCATCGGTCGCCGTGGCCAGAACGTGCGTCTGGCCTCGCAACTGACCGGCCTTGATATCGATATCATGACCGAATCCGAAGAATCGCAGCGCCGTCAGGCCGAATTCGCGGAACGCACCAAGCTGTTCATGGACACGCTGGACGTGGACGAGATGATGGCGCAACTGCTAGTCTCCGAAGGCTTCACCAATCTGGAAGAGGTGGCCTACGTCGAATCCGATGAACTCTTGTCCATCGACGGCTTCGACGAGGATACGGCGGCGGAACTTCAGGCCCGGGCCCGCGACTATCTGGAAGAGCAGAACCGCAAGGCGCTGGAAACCGCCCGGTCGCTGGGTGTGGAAGAGGCGCTCATTGAATTCGAGGGTCTGACACCCCAGATGGTCGAAGCCTTGGCCAAGGATGGCATCAAGACGCTGGAAGACTTCGCCACCTGCGCGGATTGGGAACTGGCCGGTGGCTGGACCACCGAGAACGGTCAGCGCAAGAAGGACGAAGGCATCCTCGAAAAGTTCGAAGTCAGCCTTGAAGAAGCGCAGACGCTGGTCATGACCGCGCGGGTCATGCTCGGCTGGGTCGATCCTACCGAAATGGCCGGTGCCGCGGATGACGCGGACGCCGATGAAGAAGAAGAGGCTGAGGCCTGATTTCAGGCCTCGGATAGGGTGCGGGCATGACACGCGGTGGCCGCAAGGACCAGGATGACGGACCGGAACGGAAATGCATCGTCTCGGGGCTTTCACAGCCCAAGGCGGGGCTGATCCGCTTTGCCATCTCGCCCGAGGGCGTGGTGGTGGCCGATGTGCTGGGCCGTCTGCCGGGACGGGGTGTCTATGTCTCCGCCGACCGGGCGGCCATCGAGAAGGCGGCCAAGAAGGGCCTGTTCTCGCGTGCCGCACGGCAGGCGGTGACAGCACCGGACGGGCTGGCCGATCTGATCGAAGGCCAGCTCTTGCGCCGGGTCGTCGAATTGCTGGCGATGACGCGCAAGGCAGGCAAGGCCGTGACCGGCTACGAAAAGGTCAAGGAGTGGTTGGCCAAGGGTCAGGGACGTGTCCTGATCCAGGCCAGCGACGGGTCGGAACGCGGCAAGACCAAGCTGCATCCGCCGCAGGGCGAAGGCACCTTTATTGGTTGCCTTTCCTCGGGGGAATTGGGTTTGGCATTCGGTCGTGAACGTGCGATACACGCCGCGCTGGCGGCTGGCGGACTCACGACACGTGTAGTAGAGGAAGCGGCACGGCTTGCGGGCATCCGCGGGCTAATCGGCGACGAGATCGCCGGAGAGGATACGAAGACGGCATGAGCGATACTGACGGCAAAAAACCCCTCGGCCTGGGTGGCGCACCGCGTTCTGGACAGGTGAAGCAAAGCTTCAGCCACGGCCGGACCAAGAGCGTCGTGGTCGAGACCAAGCGCAAACGCGTTGTCGTACCGGCCAAGCCCGGTGCAGCAGGCGCGGCTGCTGCTGGGACGGGGGCCACGCATCTTGGTGATCCGTCGAAACGCCCCGCAGGCATTTCCGACGCCGAGATGGAACGTCGCCTTGCTGCGTTGCGGGCCGCCAAGGCACGCGAACAGGAAGACGCCGCCAAGCGCGCCGAGGATGAGCGTCAGCGGGAAGAAGACCGCCAGCGCCGCCGCGCCGAGATCGAGGCGAAGGAGCGTGAAGAACGCGCCGCCGCCGAAGCGCGCCGCCTGAAGGCGGAAGAAGAAGAAGCTGCCCGCAAGGCAGAGGCAGAGGCCCGCGTTGCCGCCGCCGCCGCCCGCAAGGCGGATGTGCTGGGCACGCGCTCGCGCTCGAACACGCCGCCGGAAAAACCGGCTGCGGCCACGGAAAAACCCGCCACCACTGCCGCTGCGGAAAAACCCGCCGCCGCCGATGCGGGCACGGACAACAACCGCTCGTCCGCGCCTGCCGGGGCCAAGCCGGGCCTGTCGCCGCGCAAGACGGACCGGGAACGCGACGAACGCGCCACCGACCGCGATCGCGGCAAGACCAAGGGCGACGAAGGCCGCCGCTCGGGCAAGCTGACGCTGTCGGACGCCACCTCGGATGAAGGCGGGCGTCAGCGCTCGCTCGCCGCGATGAAGCGCAAGCAGGAAAAGGCCCGGCAAAAGGCGCTGGGTCTGGGTCAGAAGCCCGAAAAGCAGGTGCGCGACGTGCAGCTGCCCGAAACCATCGTGGTGTCGGAACTGGCGAACCGCATGGCGGAACGTGCGGCGGATGTGGTCAAATCGCTCATGAAAATGGGCATGATGGTCACCATGAACCAGGCCATCGACGCCGATACCGCCGAACTGGTGATCGAGGAATTCGGTCACAAGGCGGTGCGTGTTTCGGATGCCGACGTGGAACAGGCCATCGAGGCGGTCAACGACCGGTCCGAAGACCTGCAACCGCGCCCGCCGATCGTCACGATCATGGGTCACGTTGACCACGGCAAGACCTCGCTGCTGGATGCGATCCGCAAGGCCAATGTCGTGTCGGGTGAAGCCGGTGGCATCACCCAGCACATCGGTGCCTATCAGGTGAAGACGCCGAATGGCGCGCTGGTGTCCTTCCTCGACACCCCGGGCCACGCGGCCTTCACCTCGATGCGGGCCCGTGGCGCGCAGGTGACCGACATCGTGGTTCTGGTCGTCGCGGCGGATGACGCCGTGATGCCCCAGACGATCGAGGCGATCAACCACGCCAAGGCCGCCAAGGTGCCGATGATCGTCGCCATCAACAAGGTCGACAAGTACGAGGCCAACCCGCAAAAGGTGCGGACCGATCTTCTGCAACATGACGTCGTCGTGGAACAGATGTCGGGCGAAGTGCAGGACGTCGAAGTCTCGGCCAAGACCGGGCTGGGTCTGGACAACCTGCTTGAGGCCATCGCGCTGCAAGCCGAACTGCTGGAACTGCGCGCCAACCCGAACCGTTCGGCCATCGGTGCCGTGATCGAAGCCAAGCTCGACGTGGGCCGTGGCCCGGTCGCCACGGTTCTGGTGCAGAACGGCACGCTGCGCAAAGGCGACATCTTCGTCGTCGGCGAACAGTGGGGCAAGGTCCGCGCGCTGATCAACGACAAGGGCGAAACCGTCACCGAAGCCGGGCCGTCGGTTCCGGTCGAGGTGCTGGGCCTGAACGGCACGCCGCAAGCCGGTGACGTGCTGAACGTCGTGGAAACCGAAGCGCAGGCCCGCGAGATTGCGGAATACCGCGAAAAGGCGACCAAGGACAAACGCGCCGCCGCCGGGGCCGCGACCACGCTGGAACAGCTTATGGCCAAGGCCAAGGCCGACCAGTCGGTCACGGAATTGCCGGTTCTGGTCAAGGCCGATGTGCAAGGCTCTGCCGAAGCCATCGTTCAGGCGCTGGAAAAGGTCGGCAACGCCGAAGTGCGCGTGCGTGTCCTGCATTACGGCGTGGGCGCGATCACCGACTCGGACGTGGGTCTGGCAGAGGCGTCGAAAGCCCCGATCATCGGCTTCAACGTGCGCGCCAATGCCACGGCACGCAGTTCTGCCCAGCAGAAGGGCGTTGAGATCCGCTACTATTCGATCATCTACGACCTGATCGACGACATCAAGAAAGCGGCCTCGGGCCTGCTCAAGGCCGAAGTGCGCGAAAACTTCATCGGCTATGCGCGGATTCAGGAAGTCTTCCGCATCACCGGTGTTGGCAACGTTGCAGGCTGTCTGGTCACCGAAGGCATCGCCCGCCGCTCGGCCGGGGTGCGTCTGCTGCGCGACAACGTGGTCATCCACGAAGGCACGCTCAAGACGCTCAAGCGCTTCAAGGACGAGGTCAAGGAAGTGCAGTCCGGTCAGGAATGCGGCATGGCCTTTGAACGCTACGAAGATGTGCGCGCAGGCGACGTCATCGAAATCTTCGAACGCGAGGAATTCCAGCGCAGCTTGGCGTAAGCCACGGCCTGATCTTCGCCTCCAGAAATCCAGAAGGCCCGCAGCGATGCGGGCCTTTTGCTTGCGGGCGGGCGGCGCAAATGAAAAAGCCCTGCCGCAAGCGACAGGGCCAAACCTGTAGTGATGTGGGTTTCAGGACGCGCGCTGTTGTGCCACCGGATAGCCGACAAAGGTCTTTTCATCGACCTTCACGACGATCTTTCCATCCGACAACTGGCTGACGAACAGCCCTTGGATGGACACGCAACTGCCAACGCTGATGGTGCGGATCATGATCGTTTCTCCCCCCGGAAAACGCATTCTGTCGTTGATCAAGAGTGTACGACTCTCGCTCTACAAATCCACCATAAATTGTTCACATTTCGTGAACACATCCCTATGGATGGGCCTTTTCTGGTGCAAAACAGGTAAAATGCCCCAATGGGTATGGGTTCACAGCCAGTCGCGCAGGATCGGGATCAGGGGAATGTCGGCGGGCGGCATCGGGTAATCCTTCAGCGCGTTGGGGCGCACCCATGCCAGCGTCTGGCCCTCTTGTCCCTGCGGCGTGCCTTCCCAGCGGCGGCAAGCAAAAAGCGGCATCAGCAGGTGGAAGTCGTCATAGCTGTGGCTGGCAAAGGTCAGCGGGGCCAGACAGCTTTTCCAGGTGTCGATACCCAGCTCTTCCTTCAGCTCGCGGATCAGGGCGGCTTCGGGGGTTTCGCCCGGTTCCACCTTGCCGCCGGGAAATTCCCACAGGCCGGCCAAGGACTTGCCCTCTGGCCGTTGTGCCAGCAGCACCCTGCCGTCGGCGTCGATCAGGGCGACGGCGGTGACGAGGACGATCCTCAAGACCGGTAATCCGCGTTGATCTCTACGTAGCGGTTGGTCAGGTCACAGGTCCAGACCGTGCGCGCCGCTTTGCCCAGACCCAGATCGACGGCGATCACCAGTTCGGGTTGCAGCATGTAATTCGCGCCGTCTTCTTCCTTGTAGCCCGGGTGACGCCAGCCTTTTTGCGCCACGAGGATATCCCCGAAGCGGATGGTCAGACGGTCCCGGTCGGCCTGCGCGCCCGACTTGCCGACCGCGGCGACGATGCGGCCCCAGTTCGGGTCCTGCCCCGCCACGGCGGTCTTGACCAGCGGCGAATTGGCGATGGAAAACGCGACCTTGGCTGCATCCTCGGGAGATGCTGCGCCGGTCACGCGCACTTCGACCAGTTTGGTGGCGCCTTCGCCGTCGCGGATCACCTGCAACGCCAGATCCCGCATCACGCCTTTCAGCGCGGCCTCAAAGGCCTTGGCCACCGGCCCTGTCGCCTTGACCTCTGCCGCCGGGGATTGACCGGTGGCGGCGACCAGCAGCGTGTCTGATGTAGAGGTATCACTGTCCACGGTGATGGAGTTGAACGTGTCATCCACGTTGCGCGACAGCATCTTTTGCAGGTTTGCCGCGCTGATCTTGGCGTCGGTGAAGATATAGACCAACATCGTGGCCATATCCGGCGAGATCATGCCCGACCCCTTGGCGATGCCCGCGATGCGGATTTCGCCGCCCTCGCCCTGCACGGTGGCTGCGGCACCTTTCGGGAACGTGTCGGTGGTCATCATCGCCTGCGCGGCCATCTCGATGGCATCTTCGCGCAGGTCCGCGACCAGTTCGGGAACCTTGGCGGTGATCTTCTCGAACGGCAGCGGTTCGCCGATCACCCCGGTCGAGGAGGAAAACACCCGGCTTTCGGGGATATCCAGCGCCTTGGCGACCGATCCGCAGACCGCCGCCACCGCCTTGTCACCGACCTTGCCGGTGAAGGCGTTCGAATTTCCTGAATTCACGATGATCGCCGCCCCTGCCCCCTTGGGCACCGGCAGCGTCAGTTTTTCCTGCCCGTCACGCACGCACCCCGACCGGGTGGAGGATCGGGTGAACACCCCCGCCATCGCCGTGCCGGGGGCCAGACGGATCAGCATCACATCCTTGCGGTTCTGATACTTGATCCCCGCCCCGACGGCGGCGAATTCGACCCCGGCGATGCGCGGCAGCGCCGGAAATCCGTCTTTGGGGGCAAGGGGGGAGACCGGCTTGGCCGCCTTGGGCTTCACCGGTGCCGCAAGGGCAGAGGCGGCCGCCCGCGCGACCGCATCCTCGGCCAGACGTTTCTTCAGGTCCTTCAGACGCTTCTTCAGCTTCTGCGCCTTGGATTTCCAATTCGTCTCGGCCATCTCCGCCCCCTGCGATGCGCTGTGGTCTTATTTGTCCAGAATGGTCGCGTCGCGCAAGACCGCCGGATCGATGCCCTCGCCCGGACGGGTGACCGTGGCTTCGGCCGTCACCTTGGTGATCTGATCCTCGACGGCCTTCTGTTCGATCTCGGAGGCCAGTTCTTCGCGCACGTCATCCAGCGTCGGCTTCGCCGCGTCGCGGACTTCGTTCAACTTGATGATGTGCCAGCCGAAATCCGTCTTCACCGGGTCGGACACGGTGCCCGCGGTCATCGCGGCAACGGCGTTTTCGAACGGTGCCACCATCATGCCCTTGCGGAACCAGCCCAGATCGCCGCCATTCGCGCCCGAACCGGTGTCGGTGGAATTGGCCTTGGCCAGTTCGGCGAAATCCGCGCCGCCGTCGATCTGCGCCTTCAGTTCCTTGGCCTTTTCCTCGGTCTCGACAAGGATATGGGCCGCGTTGAATTCCTGCTCGGCGGGGGCGGTGGCATATTTCGCGTCATAGGCGGCTTGCAGCGCCTCATCCGTCACGGCGGCGGCGACCACGGCTTGCAGCGCCTTGCCGGCCAGATAGTTGCGGCCTTCGGTGGCGATCCACAGCTCATCGCGCTTGGACGGCGCGCCGACCGATTGCGCCAAGGCGGCCTGCTGCACGGCCTGATCGATCAGACCCTTGAACAGCACATCATCGGGCAGCGATTGATACTGCGCCGGCAGTTTCTCGCGCAGCACGATCAACTCACCCAGCGTGATTTCCGTGCCGTTCACAGTTGCCACCACGGTCGATGCCGTCAGGTCGGTTGGCGCGGCGGCCGCGTCATCCTGTGCATAGACCGGCATCGCTGCGGCGCAGACAACTGCCAGACCCGCCCAGAACCCCGTTTGTTTCGCCATTTCACCATCTCCTGATGTGGCCGCGCCCTCACGCGACGTTGACTGACGCGGCCATTCCCCTTACATCGCGGTGGTCGCGTGCGACGGGGCCGGCCGGTCCACTTGGCTCTTCTATGGAAGGCGTTGGGGGCGGGCAAGCCACAGCCTCACACGATGATGTCAGGTAACGACCAGGCGGAGAAAACATGCTGGGTCTCGGAACGCTCGCGCGGAAGGTGTTTGGTACGCCGAACGACCGCAAGGTAAAGTCTATCCGTCCGCTGGTGGCGAAGATCAACGCGCTGGAACCGCAGTTCGCGGCGCTGGATGACGCTGGCCTGATTGCCAAGACAGAGGAATTGAAAAAGCGCGTGCAGGAGGGGGGCGAAAGCCTCGATGACATCCTGCCCGAAGCCTTCGCCAATTGCCGCGAAGGCGCGCGCCGGGCGCTTGGGCTGCGCCCCTTTGACGTGCAGCTGATGGGCGGGATCTTCCTGCACCAAGGCAACATCGCCGAAATGAAGACGGGTGAGGGCAAGACCCTGATGGCGACCCTGCCCGCCTATCTGAACGCGCTGGCGGGCAAGGGCGTGCACATCGTCACCGTCAACGACTATCTGGCCAAGCGCGACGCGGAATGGATGGGCAAGGTCTATGCCCAGTTGGGCCTGACCTGCGGCGTGGTTTACCCCTATCAGCCCGAGGCGGAAAAGCGTGCCGCCTATCGCGCCGACATCACCTATGCCACCAACAACGAGTTGGGCTTCGACTACCTGCGCGACAACATGAAGGGCAGCATCGAGGAAATGGCGCAGCGCGACCACTTCTTCGCCATCGTGGACGAGGTCGACTCGATCCTGATCGATGAGGCGCGCACCCCTCTGATCATCTCCGGCCCCAGCCAGGACCGGAGCGAGCTGTACAATCAGGTCGATCACCTCATCCCGCTGCTGCGGGACGAAGACTTCAAGCTGGACGAAAAGCAGCGCAACGCCACCTTCACCGAAGAGGGCAACGAGCGGATCGAAGAACTGCTGCAACAGGCGGGGCTCTTGCCCGTGGGCCAGTCGCTCTATGATCCCGAAAGCACCACCTTTGTGCACCACGTCAATCAGGCGCTGCGCGCGCACAAGCTGTTCCTGAAGGATCAGCATTACATCGTGCGTGACGGCGAGGTGATGCTGATCGACGAATTCACCGGACGCATGATGCGCGGCCGCCGCCTGTCGGACGGTCTGCATCAGGCGATCGAGGCGAAAGAGGGCGTCAAGGTTCAGCCCGAGAACGTCACGCTCGCCAGTGTGACCTTCCAGAACTATTTCCGGCTTTACGCAAAGCTGGCCGGGATGACCGGCACCGCCCAGACCGAGGCGGAAGAATTTCTTGAGATCTACCGTCTGGGCGTGGTCGAGGTTCCGACCAACCGCCCTGTCGCGCGCAAGGACGAACACGATCAGGTCTATCGCACTGCCGCAGAAAAATATGTCGGCGTGGTGAACATGATCAAATCCGCGCATGAAAAGGGCCAGCCGATCCTTGTCGGCACGACCTCCATCGAAAAATCGGAACTCTTGTCCAACATGCTGCAAAAGGAAGGCGTGCCGCACAACGTGCTGAACGCCCGCCAGCATGAACAGGAAGCCAAGATCGTGGCTGAGGCCGGGCGTCTGGGTGCCGTCACCATCGCCACCAACATGGCCGGTCGCGGCACGGACATCCAGCTTGGCGGCAACGTCGAGCTGAAGGTGCTGGAGGCGATCACCGCCGATCCGCATCTGCACCCCGACGAAGTCCGCGCCCGGATCGAGGCGGAGCACGCCGAGGAAAAGGTCAAGGTGATCGAGGCGGGCGGGTTGTTCGTGCTGGGCACCGAACGCCACGAAAGCCGCCGGATCGACAACCAGTTGCGCGGCCGCTCTGGCCGTCAGGGTGACCCGGGCCGGTCGGTGTTCTTCCTGTCGCTGGAAGATGACCTGATGCGGATCTTCGGCTCCGAACGTCTGGATTCCGTCCTGTCCAAGCTGGGCATGAAGGAAGGCGAGGCGATCGTTCACCCGTGGGTCAACAAATCGCTGGAACGCGCGCAGGCCAAGGTCGAAGGCCGCAACTTCGACATCCGCAAGCAATTGCTGAAGTTCGACGATGTGATGAACGATCAGCGCAAGGCGATCTTCACCCAGCGTCTGGACATCATGCGCGCCGATCATGTGGCCGAAGTGGCCGAGGATATGCGCCTGCATGTGATCGACGATCTGGTCGATGCCCATCTGCCGCCGAAAAGCTATTCCGACGATTGGGATGCCGCCGGTCTGAAGGCCGCGCTGGCGGACAGGCTGAACCTTGACCTGCCGGTGGCGGAATGGGCGGCCGAAGAAGGCGTGGATCAGGAAACCATCCGGGAGCGGATCGTCGAACGCGCCGAGCAGATGATGGCCGACAAGACCGCCGCCTTTGGCGCGGACACCATGCAGTCCATCGAAAAGCAGGTCCTCTTGCAGGCCATCGACGCCAAATGGCGCGAACACCTGCTGCGACTGGAGCATCTGCGCTCGGTCGTGGGCTTCCGTGGCTATGCCCAACGCGACCCGCTGTCGGAGTTCAAGACCGAGGCCTTCACTCTGTTCGAATCGATGCTGAACGGTCTGCGGCAGGATGTGACGCAGAAACTCTCGATGATCCGCCCGCTGACGGCGGAAGAGCAACAGGCGATGATGGCGCAGGTGCTGGCCCAACAGCAACGCGTCGCAGCCCCTGAGCCTGCCCCGGTGGCGGCTCCTGCTCCGGAACCGGCCATGGCACTGGCCGAGGCTGCGCCCGCCGTCCGCCGCCCGGGTTTCGACGAGTCCGAACCGGCGACATGGGGCGACCCGGCCCGCAACGACCCGTGCCCCTGCGGATCGGGCGAGAAGTTCAAGCACTGCCACGGCAAACTTGCCTGAGGCACACCAAGGCCGCGCCCTGAACAGGGGCGCGGCCTCTGCCTTGCCTGACCCGTCCAAGCGCCATTACTCTCTGGCATCCGCTGTGTTGAGGGGGGCAAGGATGGCGCGCCGTCGAACTTACCTTTTGGCTGTTTGTGCCGCGGTGCTGGCCCTGGCATCGGCCTGTGCCGGTTTTCGCAGCGGCACCATGGCGGCGCCCTATTTCGTGGGCACGGAACCGCCCAGCACGCAGCCCGGCACCATTTATGAAATCAACCAGACCCGCACGCTGACGCGCGATGGCGTGGCCTTGACCATCACCTTGGGCGAAGATGTCCGCAGCAGCGATGTGCAGGTCGTGCTGGCGGTGGTGCCCACCTCGATCACGCTGGGGGACCGGGCGCGCGCGGCGGGCGACGGGGATATGACCCTGACGCTGGATGTCCAGCCCGGCCCGCGCGCCGTGTCCATCCTTCCCGGGCGCGTGCGCATCACGGCAAAGGGACAAGACCTGACACCGACCGGGGCGGCGCTGGCAGGCCGGACCTTGCGCTTGTCCGAATCCGTCAGCGTCGCAGCGCAGGGCTTTGCCAGTGTGACGCTGCGCTTTGACCTTCCCAAGGACACCGCGCCGGAAGAGATTATGCTGGATCTGTCGGACGCCTTGAAACGACCCATCCCGCTGATCCGCTTCAAGACCCTGCGCTGGCATTACGGCTATACCTGACGCCCGGCCTTTGCCATTTTTCTCCACGGAATGGTCATGTTTTTGCCCTGCGGATGATCCACCCTTTCGGAGGTAAAGACTCGGTCAAAGGTGTTGGTATGGATCGTAAGCGCAGCCTGTCTTCGGTTTTCGCCATTGTGGCCGTGGCGCTGGCCGCGGGGCAATTCGTGCAGGCAGAGGCCACAGCCGATGCGGCGGATGTGACCGCTCTGCCAGAAACGCCCGCGCCGCAGCTTGTCCGGGCAGAGGGTCCGCTTTCACCGCCTGCCGCCGTGGCGCCCGTGGTGAAGGACCCGGACCCCGTGCTGCTCCCGGCCGCCGCCACCCTGCCAGAGGCCACCGCCGCGACGCCGGCGCAGCCGGAATCCGTGGCACCGGACTGCCCGGTCCATCTGGATCTCGTGCCGCAGGATGGCGCGATGCTGGGCGTGACCCTCGTCGCCCCCTGCCATGCGGAGGAACGGGTGACCCTGTCCCATGCCGGGTTGACGGTGACGGCCCGGACCACGGCCACAGGCTCGCTGTTCACCGCCCTGCCCGCGCTGGATATGGCGGGTGGAGTCTTTGTCACCTTCGCCGCCAAATCCCGTGCAA
>JACCDI010295497.1_pt1 | contig 11578 bp, 9 predicted proteins | sample 7442791 | NCBI WGS metagenome assembly JACCDI01 (sample SAMN15323434, study PRJNA562643) | freshwater metagenome | isolation source: river surface water | place: USA:Blue River Watershed | collected 2017-08-15
CAAATGCCAGGGATAGCGCAAAAAGTAGGGGTTTAGTGACCAAAGGGAACGCACCCCACAAAGGTACGGGGCTAGGCGCCCTTTGGCCCGCTACTCCTTAACGAATAAAGGGGTCGCTGAACTTGTCATCTACGGCTAGCGCGGGATCGTCAAGGGTTTCCAAAAAGGCCACCAGCGCAGCCTTTTGGGCCGCCGTGAAGTTGGGCTGAATGGGAAGGCCATTGGGTCCGCGCAACTGCGGACTCAAGTTAGGATGGTTTTGCACCCCGGTGCTGTAGTGGTCAATGACCTGCTCCAACGTGGCAAATCGCCCGTCGTGCATGTAGGGTCCGCGGCCAGTTAGGTTGCGCAGCGACGGAACTTTGAACAGCCCGAGTTGACCTTGGTTCCCGTTGATTCCGCCGACACCTGGGTCGGTGGTGGTCGCGTCAAGGCCGTTGTTGCGGGGACCCGGCGCCGTAAAAGCTTCGGTACCGTGGCAGGTTACGCACGCTCCGGGCACAGGCGGGCCACCACCCGGGGGAACGCCGAAAAACAAGGCCTTACCCTGGTTTTCTTGAGCCGTAAAGTTGGGGAATGCCGCGGCAGGATTCGCGACTTGGGCACGGCCTTCGTCGTAGCGCGAGCGGTAGCTCATAATGCTCCGAACGAATTGCGCCAAGGCTTGACGTACCCTGATTTCAGTGACCTCCGTTGAGCCAAAGGCCTTTTCAACGAGCGGTGCATAGTACGGAAGTGCCGTTAAGCGCGCCAATAGCGTGTCAATCGTCAGGCCCATTTCAGTCGGATCCTGAACGGGCATGAGCACTTGGTCTTCCAGCGACGCAGCGCGTTCGTCCCAAAAAAAGGAGCCGTTCGAGTAAAAACGCGCATTGCTCAACCCCATGGAGTGGCGGGCGGTATGGCCGCCGGCGAAGCCGCGGCTAAATCGAGCGCTGTCGCCAAACCCTCGATCTTGGATGTGGCAGCTCGCGCACGAGGTCGTTTTGTTGGCACTTAGTGCGCGTTCATAAAAAAGCACGCGGCCCAGGGTAGCCCCGTCGTCGGTCACCGGATTATTCATCGGCGTATTGTCGGCCGCGAGCACATTGGGTTGCGTAAAATGTGCCGGCAGGTCGGGCGTGTAGGCATAGGGCTGGTCCGGCAAGCGCAGGTAGGCCGCAATAGGATCCACCGGGTCAGGGCGGCAGGCAACGGCCGCAGCGGCGGCAAGACAAAGTGCAAGGAGCTTGTTCATAGGGAGTAGATGCCCAAAATGTACAAAGGTTTAACGACTTTGTACCTTTAGGGCATGTTTTCGGCTCCGTCCAATCCCGTACTCGCCGTCGTAGGCCTCGGCTACGTCGGACTTCCCCTCGCTTTGGCCCTTTCGCGCGAATTCCGCGTCGTCGGTTTTGACATTAATTCCGCCCGCGTAGCTGAGCTCAACCGCGGCGAAGACCACACGCTCGAGGCCGACCCCGCCGAACTTGCCGAAGCGCTTGGTCGCGGACTTCAGTTCAGTGCCGACGTAACCTCGTTGAGTGACGCCAACGTGTACATTGTGACGGTTCCGACCCCGATTGACCAGTTCAAGGCCCCCGACCTCAAGCCCCTGCTGGCGGCATCGGCCACCATCGGCCGCGCCCTCAAGGCTGGCGACGTGGTGATTTACGAGTCCACCACCTATCCTGGCTGCACCGAAGAAGACTGTGTCCCCGTGCTGGAGCGGCATTCTGGCCTCCAATTCAACGTCGACTTTTACTGTGGCTACAGCCCCGAACGCATCAATCCGGGCGACAAAGTGAATACGCTTGAAACGATTAAAAAGGTTACCAGCGGAAGTACGCCTGAAGCCGCAGAATTCGTAGACAGCATCTACCGCCGCATCGTGAAGGCCGGAACCCACCTCGCCCCCAGCATCAAAGTGGCAGAAGCCTCCAAGGCCATTGAAAACGCGCAGCGCGACGTCAATATTTCGTTCGTCAACGAACTCGCACTCATTTTTGATCGCCTCGGAATCGACACCCGCGACGTCCTTGAAGCCGCGGGCACCAAGTGGAACTTCTTGAAGTACAGCCCCGGCCTCGTCGGAGGGCACTGCATTGGCGTCGACCCCTACTACCTCGCCCACAAAGCCCAAAGCGTTGGCTACCACCCCCAAGTCATCCTCAGCGGACGCCGCGTCAACGACTCCATGGGCATGTTTGTAGCCAACAAAGTCATCAAGCTGATGATCGGCAACGGCCTTGCCGTACACAGCAGCAAGGCGTTGGTGCTGGGCGTGACCTTCAAAGAAAACTGCCCCGACATCCGCAACACGCGGGTGGTGGACATCGTCGCGGAACTCCAGCAGTTCGGCATGAACGTGGACGTCTACGACCCTTGGGCCGACGCCGCCGAAGTGCACGATGAGTACGGAATCCAGCTAACCGATGCGCCCGGCAGCGGCTACCACGCGGTCGTTTTGGCCGTGGCCCACGAACAATTTGCTGGACTAAACCGCACGCAGCTTGGCTTGGTACCCGATGGCGTCGTCTTCGACACCAAAGCGCTCTGGCCGCGCGACATGGTCGACGGTCGGCTCTAGGGTTGGTTTAAAAGGGCATGGTGCGTTAGAACGGGGCCCTTAACGAGGTGTCCGTTGATCCGAATTCCGCCGGGCGCAGGACGGAGTCGAATGGCAGATTCCCCAGAGCGAAGCACCGCAGAGCGAAGGTTCATTGACCCCAAAACATAGGTCGCGTTGGACGGATTTACCGGGTAAAATCCAAGGCTTGAAAAAAGGTACCAAGCGCTCATTTGACCGCAGTCGTCGTTGCCAATAAGTCCATCCGGGCGGGGCTGGTAGAACGCATTAAGTATGTTTTGTACCAATTCCGCAGTCCGCTCCGGTCGACCTGCTAGGGTGTAGAGGTACGCAATGTGGTGGCTGGGCTCATTGCCGTGGGCATACTGGCCGATCATGGCCTCTTGACCTAAATACCGTTGCGGATTCCGCGCTGGAATCGAAAAAAAACGATCCAACTTTCGAACGGTAGCCTCGGACCCGCCCAGGAGTGCAACCATTCCCTCGAAATCATGCTGTGCCGGCGTCCAGAAGTACTGCATGGCGTTGGCTTCGGTGTAGTCTCCGGGATTGTTTAGCGGAGACGTCGCCGTAAGGCTGTCGAATGGACTGCGCCATTCACCGGCTGAATTTCGGCCCCGAAACAGCTGGGTTTCGGAATCCCAAAGTGACCGATAGTTCCTTGCACGCTGGGCAAATGGGTGAGCCTGGTCAGAGAATCCAAGTTGGTCGCCCAATTGGCTCGCCGCGGCGTCGTCAACTCCGTGCTCCAGGGTCCGCGATACGGACTCATCGGGGACTAAATCAAATGGATAGTATCCGAAGCGATTCAGAAGGGTCCAATCGTTATTTCGGTGGTTTTGGGTCAAACTTTGCCGCACCGCAGACCAGACGCGGGCCGAGTCGACTCCAAGGAGTCCTTTTTGTGCGGCGTCCGTCAAAACGGGCAGGGCGTGGTTGCCAATCATACAGTAGTTCTCTTGGCCCCAGGCCGTCCATATTGGCAGTTGGCCAAAAAGTTCACTGTGCCGCACCAAGGAATAGGTGAGGTCCGGAACTACCTCAGGGGCTACCAACGTGTACCACGAATGCGTGGCGCGGTAGGTATCCCAAAGCGAAAACGTCGAATAATAAGCCCCCGAAGGCCGTTCGGATCGGTGAATTTGGTCGTCTGGCCCCCGAAAGCGCCCGTCGACGTCGGCTATGTTAGACGGCTGAACTAAGGTCCGGTACATCGACGTGTACCAAAGCGTTTTAACGCTGCGGGGGGCGCGCACCGTGGCCCGCCGGAGGTACGTATTCCATTCGCGCTGTGCATCACGAGCCACCGCGTCAAAATCCCAACCGGGCAACTCGGACTGGAGGTTGGCGGTTGCGCCCTCCACACTCACGGTAGACAAGGCAATTTTAACGCGAACCTCCTGTTGGCTGGGAGCAAAGTGAAGCACCAGGCGCTCCGCATGGTCCTTTGCCCGCCGCGGAAGTCGGTTGGGCTCAGCGAAGGGTACGCTGAATTCCGCGACAAAAAAATACCGCCGGTCCACCCAATTCACTTTGCGTGCGAATCCCATGATTTGGCGGTCTGAAAGGACCGTATAGCCCGACTCCACAACCAGACTGTCCGTAAATACGCGAAGACCATGCTGCATGTCCAATACCAAGCCCATGGAATCACTCGCCGAAGTAAAGCGGTACATCGCGACCCTTGGGGTGCACGTGAGTTCTGCTCGAATGCCGTTATTCAGCTCCACCGTGTAGTACCCGGGCCGTGCCCGTTCTGATGACTTTCGGTAGCCAGTGCCAGCCGGAGTTGGGGTTCCGCCCGAAAAGGGCTGAAGTAATAGATCCCCAAATTCACTGATTCCAGTGCCGTTGGCCCGCGTCTGCGAAAACCCAAGTATCAACGTATCGCGGAACTGGTAGCCCGAAGTGTAGTCCCAGCCCTCGTCGCGGTTGTCGGGACCAGGCTGTACCATGCCCCACGGACGGGTTGGGCCGGGAAACGTATGACCTGTACCGTCCGTGCCGATGAACGGGTCCACCCAACGCGCGGGGCCGGTCGGCCGTTTGGGCGCACACGACATGGTCATCAGGCATAGCGCGGTGACCCAAGCAGCACCAATAGCAAGCGAACCCCTCACAGTATGGGATTTAGTGGTGTATCTAGAACTTCGCCCACCGCCACCCCCGGGCACCATTGATCCAAATCAGCCTGCTGGTGGGAATTCGTTGGTGGGGATGCGCGCATTTCGGCATCCATGTAAATGCCGGTCATCACTTTTCGCATGGTATGGGATGCGTTCGGACTAGCCCGGTGAAAGACCCAACCCGAATGCACGCTTACCGTACCTAGGGCATAGGCATCCCGCAGCATTGGAAAATCCCCTATGCGCATGCGTGATCCGATCCGAGCCTCGCTGTCCGAGCTAATTTCAAGATTTCGACCTTCGGTAAGCACGTGACTGCCTCGCGCAAATTCAAGCGGCCCCATTTCAAGCGGAACTTCGTGCAGCGGCATCCACATGGTAGCCACCCGAGCGGAATCCATAGGCCAGTAGTACTGGTCGGCATGCCAAGGAGTTATTCCGCCACCTGGCTCCTTGAACAAAGCTTGGTCGTGGTATAGGCGTACCGAAGCGCAGCCCAACAGCTCCTTCATGACGCCGCCAATTCTCGGACTAAAAATGAATGCCCGAACCCGAGGATCGTGCGTCCAGAGGTTAAAGGCCTGGCGAAAGGCTTGGCCGTAGGTGTCCCGCTCCGTCAAATCGGGCATTTCCCTTGTCAGGTCCTGCACGAGGTGGGTAATCACGGGCTCGACGAATTCAAGGACTTCCTTCGGCCAAAAACCAGGAAGAAGAACGCACTGATCGCGTTCATAATGCGCACGCTGATCGGCGGTAAGCGGGTACGGTTCGCAGAGGGCCTTTTGGATTGACTCCGGTATACGCTTCATGACATACCAAAAATCCGTGCAGCAAGGACTCCCCACTTGCCAGAAATTTGCTATTTCTTATCTTCAATTAACGTTAATCTGGAAAAAACTACGAAATACCACAAAAATGAGAGTACTCCATGAAGTGACTGGTCTCCACCGCGAGCCTAGTGGACTGCAATTCAAGGACGTCAGAGTGCCCAAATTTGAGCTCAACTGGCATCAGCACACGGAATGGGAACTCACGTACATCGTTTCGGGTTCGGGCTACCGTATGGTGGGCGGTTCCATTGAGGCCTATTTCCCAGGTGACTTGGTACTGATCGGCAGTGGAATCCCGCACTCCTGGGTGAGCAGCGACGCCACCGACGACTCAGCTCGAGCTATTGTCTTGCATGCTTCCCCCGAACGGATGGCTTGGTTTGCTCAGCTCTCGGGGGCTGAGCGCTTTTTCCAACTCACGGAGTTGGCCCACCGGGGAATCGCATTTGAGGTGGACGACGCCCGCGCACTCGAACGAATGGCCGCAGGAGTCGCAACCCACGGCCTTCCTCTGCACCGAACTGTAGCCGATGTTTTTGCCATGCTCGAAGAGCTGCCGTACCGAACCCTGAATGTAGGACCTGAGCCGCCGCGAACCTCGCTGGGCCGCGATTCGGCTCCCCAACGAGCGCTCGAAATCATGGCCACACATTTTCGGGATCCCGATTTTGGATTGCACTCGGTACTCCATCACGTCGGGTTGAGTCCGGCCAATTTCTGCGCACAATTCAAGCGGGCGACGGGAACCACGTTTACCGCACAACTCAACCAACTGCGTACGGCCCACGCCGCCCGGGAACTCGCCGCGACCAAATTGCCCATCAACGAGATTGCCCTGCGGGCCGGGTACGGAAGCGTACCCTACTTCAACCGAGTATTCAAAAGGGCGCACGGAACAAGTCCCAACGAATTTCGAAATAAGGCCGCATCCCACTTCGGAACCAGCCGGCGCACGAACCGCTAAGTCTGCAGCACCCCCGGATTGTAGGGCCGCTCAATTGGCGCCTGGTTGGCTGCTTCGATGCCCATCGACAGTACCGTGCGCGTTTCGGCGGGATCAATAATGCCGTCGATCCACAATCGGGCCGCCGCGTAGTACGGACTCATTTGGGCCTCGTAGCGGGCGCGGATGCGCTGCAAAAGCTCTTGTTCCGCTTCGGGCGTCACCTCGGCCACCCGCGATTTCTCGATTTGCAGCAGCACCTTGGCGGCCTGCTCCCCGCCCATCACGGCGATTTTGGCGGTTGGCCAGGCTACGATGAGGCGCGGATCGTAGGCCTTTCCACACATCGCGTAGTTGCCGGCACCAAACGAGTGGCCCGTAATCACGGTGAACTTGGGCACCACGCTGTTCGCCACCGCATTCACCATCTTGGCGCCGTCCTTGATGATGCCGCCGTGCTCCGAGCGCGAACCCACCATGAATCCGGTCACGTCCTGCAAAAACACGAGCGGAATCTTCTTTTGGTTGCAGTTCGCGATGAAGCGCGCAGCCTTGTCGGCGCTGTCCGAATAAATTACGCCGCCAATCTGCATTTCGCCCTTGCCGGACTTGACCACTTGGCGCTCGTTGGCGACAATGCCCACGGCCCAGCCGTCGATGCGCGCGTAGGCCGTGATGATGGTCTTGCCGTAGTCCGCCTTGTACTCGATGAGCGAGTCGGCGTCGACCAAGCATTCCAGCAGGCCGCGCACCGGGTAGGGCTTGCCGTCCACCGGCATGCGCTCGTACATTTTTTCGGGAGCCACGGCCGGAGCCTGCGGCGCCACGCGGTCAAATCCCGCCGTGGGTCGTGCGCCCAGCTTGTCGACCAGCCCGCGCAACGTGCGCAGCGCGTCGTCGTCGTCCTTGGCCTTGTAGTCGCAGACGCCGCTGATCTGGGTGTGGGTGGTGGCTCCGCCCAAGGTTTCGTTGTCGATGTCTTCGCCGATCGCGGCCTTGACGAGGTAGCTGCCGGCCAAGAAAATGCTTCCGGTGCCCTCCACGATCAGGGCCTCGTCGCTCATGATCGGTAGGTACGCGCCGCCGGCCACACACGAGCCCATTACGGCAGACAGCTGCGGAATCCCGAGGCTGCTCATCACCGCGTTGTTGCGAAAAATCCGGCCAAAATGCTCTTTATCGGGGAAAATTTCGTCCTGCATCGGCAGGTAAACGCCTGCGGAATCCACCAAGTACAAAATGGGAATGCGGTTCTCCATCGCAATCTCCTGAGCGCGAAGGTTCTTTTTGCCCGTCATGGGGAACCACGCACCCGCCTTAACCGTCGCGTCGTTGGCCACCACGATGCACGTGCGCCCCGCAATGCGACCAAGCACGACGACGACACCGGCCGACGGACAGCCACCGTGCTCGGCATACATGCCGTCGGCTGCAAACGCGCCAATTTCCACTTGGGGAGCGTCGGGGTCCAGCAGGCGCTTCACCCGTTCGCGCGCACTGAGCTTACCCTGTTCGGCTAATTTTTCGAGGCGTTTCTTCCCGCCGCCCAGCGCAACTTCACTCCAACGGCGGCGGCTTTCGGCAACTAAAAGTTTGAGTTCGTCCGCGTTGCGTTCTGTTTTGAGGTCGTGGGCCATACTAGGTTCGGATTCAGGGGTGCGAACCCGAAGTTAGGCCTCAAGTCCACCTCTAGCCAACAGCCAGAAACGAGTACCTAGTAACTAGTAGCCCAAGTACCACTCCGCCACGCGCGCCCAAAGCTTCTCGTCGTTGGGCACTGCGTCGCTCAGGTAAAGCAATAGGCGAATTCCGCCGGGCGTCTTCTGGAACAGCAGCGCGTCGGGCGTACCGTCGCCCATCAGGTCTCCGCTCCAGTGCACCTCAGGCGGACATACCACCACCGAATCGACCACATCAGCCAGCGTGTCGCGACGAATCCACTCTTTGTCGGCTCCGCGAACTCCGGCAATTAAGGCATAGCCACCCAATTCGGGGCAGTCCGCTCCCACGCCCTGAACGATGCCCGTGGCATACACCACCACATTGCCCCGGTACATTCGGTCGAGCGAAGTGATGGACCCGAGGTCTGCCTGGCTTCCGGGCAAGAGGACTGCCGATCCCTCGCGCACATTTCCGAGTTCGGCGCTGTCAAGGCGAACTGGGCTGCCAAATAAAAAATGGCTGCCCTCTTCGCGGTTGGTTTTAAGGTCGAATTCGAGTCCGCCACCGGCGCCCGACGGAAACTCGCTGAGTTCTGCCTTGACCCGCACCGGGCGAAGCTTCCAGATGCCCTCGACGTCATAAATGCCGTACCAGTATAGGGAAAGGTCCAGTCCGCGCAGGTCGCCCTTGTAGTTAAAGGCCTCGGTGGCAATTTGGTAGCGGCGCTGCTTGATGGCCTCTACGCGCTTGCGCGTCTCGCCCGCGGGACCGCCTTCTTCGAGCCAAACCAGCAGCGAATCCCGCTTGTACCCCATAGGCGTGCGGAGCATTCGGCCCGTCAGGCTGTCGGCCGGCCAGGACCAGGTGCGCGCCGCCCAATCCACGCGAATGAGTTGGTTGTCGCTCAGCTGGTCCCAACGCTCAGTACGGTCCGCGCGAACGGCTGCGGTGTCCACGGGCTGCGCCCAGACCCCGAGGGACCACGCTAAACCAGCAACCAGCAACCCAAACCGCATTGTTTTAGGCCTTTTTGCGCTTTCGGTACCAATCCCAGCCGTAGTAGAGGGCCACTAGGATGGCAAACGGAATCAGGTAGCTTCGCGGCTTGCCCTCGCCGTGCACCACGGTAAACAGGCGCTCGGTGCGAATCTTGTCGAGTCCGCTGACGAAGGAATCCATGCTCCAGAAAATGAAGACCGGCTTGCCCACGACGTGGTCTTCGGGCACAAAACCCCAGTAGCGGCTGTCCCAGGAATTGTGGCGGTTGTCGCCCATCATCCAGTAGTAGTCCATGGCAAACGTGTAGCTCGTCGTCGGCTCGCCGTCCAAGAGGTAGCGCTCGCCCTCCGGGCCCTGTTCGCGCACCAATTCATGGCCTTCATACGCATTGATGGCGTGGCTGTACTTCAGGTAGCTGTCGTAGTTGAGCTCGATCGTAGCTCCCTTGGACGGAATCCAAAGTGGGCCATAATTATCTCGGGTCCAGGCGTATACCACCGTGTCGCTGTGTCCGCCCATGGGGTTCGGGAACATCAGCGCTCCGCCCACAAAATTCGCGTAGTACCACTTCAGGGCCTCGGGAGTGCCCGGCACAAACGCGGAATCGCCTCCGAGCGCGTCCATGACAAACATCGTGTCGAGGTTCGGCATCTTGGCAAAGTCCGCCACCGACTGATTCGGAATCGTAACCACGTACTCCGTCTCAGTGACCTGCAGGACGTCGCTGACGTTTTGGTTGTTCACCGTCATGTTGGTGACGTAGTTGATGTCAAAGTCCTTTTTGAGCTGGCGCGCACTAAATCCCTGGCCGGGCAGGGTGCGCACGTAGTAGCTGAACTGGGCGTTGCTGCGCTCGGGGAACTCAACAGCCTCGCCGTCGACATACACTTGGCCGTGGCGCACCTCGAGCGTGTCGCCCGGAACCCCCATGCAGCGCTTGACGTAGTGGTCCTTTTTGTCGGCAGGGCGGCCCGGATCCTGTGGAAAATTGAACACCACGGCGTCGCCGCGCTCCACGTCGGCCAATCCAGGAAGGCGCAGGTAGGGCAACTGAATCCAGGTCAGGTAACTGGGAACGTTGGCAAACGGCAACAGGTTGTGGGTCAACGGAATGCTGAGCGGCGTGTTGGGCATGCGCAGGCCGTACGCGATCTTGCTCACCACCAAATAGTCTCCGACCATGAGCGACTTTTCCATGGACGAGGTCGGAATGTTAAACGCTTCAAACGTCATCATGCGGATGGTTCCGGCCGCGACCACCGCCCAGAGTACGTGGTTGACCCACAAGGGCATGCGGCGGCGAATGTCGTCGTTGCTGCGGGCTCCGCGCTCGAGCTTGGCCGTGGTGTTGAGGTAACCCAGGTAGAGTCCGCCCGTGGCAGCCGTCAGAAAAATGTGCTTGTTTTGGCGAAAGCCATACATGTGCAGCGTTTCATAGGCCAAAATCAGGGCCATGGCATTGTCGACCACGGGGATGTAGGCCAAAATCGTCCACCACCATGGGCGGTCGGCCACCTGGGTCCAGAGGTAGGTGCGGTAGACGGGCACAAATGCCTTCCAGGTCGGAATGCCGGCGGCCTTGAAAAAACGCCAGGTGATGGACGCTCCGTAGAGGTTCAGAAGAAGGTAATAGAGGAGGTATTCCATGATGCTAGTAAACGGTTAACGCGCTTCGTCCGCGCCCGGCTTGAGCCACGACGCGTAGATTCCGTAGTTTTTGGCAATTCGCTCCACCTCGCCGGCCATGAGCTCAGGGGTAATGTCTTTAACTTTTTTGGCCGGAACACCCGCGAACACCGAACCGGCCGGCACGTGGGTGCCTTCGGTGAGGACGGCGCCTGCCGCAACAATACTGCCCGACTCAACGACACAGCGGTCCATCACGATCGCCCCCATACCAATCAGCACGCGGTCGTGCAGCGTGCATCCGTGCACCGTCGCGCCGTGGCCGATGCTGACTTGGTTGCCGATGGTCGTTCCGTGCTTTTGGTAGGTGCCGTGAATGACCGCGCCGTCTTGAATGTTGACCTCGTTGCCGATGCGGATGAAGTTCACGTCACCGCGCACGACGGCGTTGAACCAAATCGAGCAGCCTTCGCCCACCGACACGTCGCCCACGACGGTGCAGTTAGGCGCCAAAAACGTCGACTCGGGTATCTGAGGATGCGTGCCGCGTACGGGCAAAATCAGGGGTTCCATGCCCGAATTTACGCCGGAACGACGTCGTCGACTAGCGTAGGCAGCATGCGCTGCAGAATGTTTTTAATGCCCTGCTGAAGCGTCAAGGTGCTCGAAGGACAACCCGCGCAGGCGCCCTGCAGCTGGACCTTGACAATCTTGTTCTCGTAGCCGGCAAACACAATGTTGCCGCCGTCCTGAGCCACCGCAGGTTTCACGTATTCTTCAAGGATCTCCACGATGCGCGCTTCAATGCCGTCCTCGGGGTAGG
>JACCDI010830912.1_pt1 | contig 11574 bp, 7 predicted proteins | sample 7442791 | NCBI WGS metagenome assembly JACCDI01 (sample SAMN15323434, study PRJNA562643) | freshwater metagenome | isolation source: river surface water | place: USA:Blue River Watershed | collected 2017-08-15
CAATCACTCAATAATTCAATATGTTGTATCAAGTTCAAATTAAAGTAATGCCGTTGAAGGATTTATTAGATCCACAAGGTAAAGCAGTATTAGGCGGATTACATAATTTAGGTTTATCAGGTATACAAGACGTTCGTGTTGGGAAAAATATCAACCTACAAATTGAAGCTGCTGATGAAGTTGCAGCAGTGGCGATGGCTACAGAAGCTAGTAAGCAATTATTAGCAAATGCAGTGATGGAATATTTTGAAGTAGTGGTATTGTAATCGACTTCATTCATTAAGTACTATGTTATATTTAGTCCCTACGCCCATTGGAAATTTAAAAGATTTTACTTTTAGAGCAGTAGAGACACTCCAGTCTGTAGATTTTATTTTATGTGAGGATACAAGAACTTCCTCCAAATTGTTACAGCATTATCAAATTCAGAAGCCTTTAACGCCTTTTCATCAACACAATGAACATAAAATTGTGGAGCATTTGGTGCAGCAATTGATGGCGGGTAAAAATATTGCACTCATTACAGATGCCGGTACGCCAGGAATTTCTGATCCGGCATTTTTACTGGTTCGTGCATGTAAGGCTGCAGGCGTTCCAGTGACAAGCCTTCCAGGAGCCACCGCATTTGTCCCTGCATTGGTAAATAGTGGATTGCCTACCAATCGCTTTATTTTCGAAGGTTTTATTCCGTTGAAAAAAGGAAGAAAAACTTTAATGGATGCCTTAGCTAACGAAGATCGTACCATGATTTTTTATGAAAGTCCTATGCGACTCGTTAAAACGCTTGAACTTTTTAAAGCGACATTTGGTCCTGAGCGAAAAGCTGCCGTAAGCCGTGAGTTGACTAAAATGTTCGAAGAAAACATCACCGACACCTTGGAAAATTTAATTCACCATTTTACTGCAAAGCAAGTGAAAGGGGAGATCGTGATTGTTGTTTCAGGGAAGGATTAAAGTATTATCAAAGGGCTAAGCTAATTCACTTAAACTGCCTATCTTTATTTTATGTTTCAATTATTATTTCTAGGTAGTTTATTTAGTGCCTTACTAACAATCTATATTTTACTTTTTAAGCGTGATGCATTAAGATCTTACGCCGATTATTTACTTGCAATTACTATTATATGCTTCTCATGGAATGCAATAATCTATTTGTTACTCTTTTATAACTTAATGCTAGAAGTACCCTTTTTGTTTAAAACTGCTGCTCCTTTGGCTTTTGCTATACCGCCATTATCTTATTTGTATACTAGGGCAGTGTTATTTAATGAAAAAGGCATTCAATTTAAAGATCTTTTACATTCCATTCCTTTTGTAATCATATTGATCAATTATGTTCCATTTTTCATAATACCTATAGAAGAGAAAAGAAAGATCATTCAATTAATTTTAGAAAATTTAGATCTCTCATTTACTTATCAAGCCGGTATTATTCCAGAAAAAATGACAAATATTATGAGAATTTTAATCCTACTGATTTATACTATTGCCCAATGGAGGTTAATAATCAAGTATAAAAAAAACTTCAAAGTTATTCAAGTAGAAAATCAAATACATGCCATTTTGCAATGGCTAAAAATATACGCGTGGTCTTGTACTGCTCATATCATTGCAATTATAATCATTGCAGCATTTTTCTTATCCAATAACTCGCTTTTTTATAACTGGGGCTTTATCAATCTACTACCATTGATTATCTATTCTGTTAGCTTTTTTGTCATTAATTCTTATTTACTTATTCACCCGAATGTCATGAACGGATTGCCTTTTATTAAGTATAAAGAAATTGAATCCAATGTCCTTACAGAAGAAGTAAGTAAAATTCCATTTATTGAGGAAGATTACACTGAACAAATTAAACTGATTAACCAGTTTTTTGAGGAACAAAAGCCCTATTTACATAAAGATTTATCCTTGGTCCAAGTGGCTGCATCGCTAGACTTACCTATTAGAGATTTATCATATATACTAAATAATTATTACAATTTGCGATTTACTGATTTTGTGAATCAGCAAAGAATTAATCATATCATCAGCATTTATAAAGATGCCTATTTGGACAATTTCACCATCGAATCCGCCGCATTGGAAGCTGGATTTATGAGTAAAAGTGGTTTTTATAAGTCATTTAAGAAATTGTATAAAACCACACCAACAGCTTATTTTCAAAGTTTAAAGGCAAAAATCTAGCTTTAAATAGGTTATTTTCTATTTTCTTGTGTCCATATGCTTAAATGGAGACATGAAAATGCCATTTAATCGTTTATTTTTTTTGTTGAGGCATATTTTAGAGGGTATAAAATTCCTCTAAACACAATGCGTCAATACTCAACAAAATTTCCAGCATTAATATTATTTTTTATTTTAATTCGTTTTAAATCTACATCCCAGTCTATAAGCCCTGCGACTTTTAATAATGGGGGTGGTTTTAGTGGTGGATACGAATGGAATATCGGGGAGTCAGCTTCAATTAAAAACTTTAATGCTAATAATATAATTCTAACAACTGGAGTACTTCAACCATTATCAAATGTGGTGACCTCCATCAATGAATTTGGTCCTTCTGTTTTTGGGAATCAGATTGTTGTAGGACCAAATCCGGTTTTAACTACCCTCAATTTTAAAGCACAATTCACTCAAATTGGGCAATTATCTATTCAATTATTAGATACAAAATCTAAAATTGTTTTTTCAAAACAAGCTGGTACTATTTGGAATCAATTTCAAACTTCTATTCCAATGGAAAATTTTGTTTCTGGTTTATACTATGTCAAAGTAGATTATAAACTTAATAATGGTAACGTTCAGACAGGGGTATATAAAATTATCAAATTATAGTAGTTAGAATAAACATAAATTCAAAAATCAAATGAAGCCTTTTAATTTCAAAAATAGTTTAGTAGCTTTTTTTCTTTTACTATCTATAGCGACTCAAGCACAAAACGGATTAAATTTTCAAGGTGTAGCAAGAAATAGCAATAATGTGATTCTTGCATCACAGCCCATAAGTTTGCGATTAAGTATTGTACAAGGAACAACAAATGCCGTTACTGAATACACAGAAGTTAGAAAGGTAACAACGAATGCGCAAGGTTTATTCAATGTGGTGATTGGTGATACAGGTACCGTAAGTGTAGTTGGAAACTTTAGTACAATCGATTGGAAATCGACCCCAAAGTTTTTGAAAATTGAAATGGATATTGCGGCTGGCAATAATTTTAGTTTAATTGGTACGACTCAGTTTCAGTCCGTTGCCTATGCGCAATTTGCGAGTCAGGTAGATGCAGAAAAGATAAATGGGGTTCTGCCTGTAGAAAAAGGTGGAACAGGTGTGGCAAGTATTACTGCATTAAAAGCTTCATTGGATATAGATACAAAAGTGGACAAGGTAACTGGTAAGGATTTATCTACCAATGATTACACCACTGTTGAAAAAACAAAACTAGCTGCTATTACTGGTACAAATACAGGTGATCAAGATTTAAGTAGTTACGCAACAAACACTGCGATAACATTAAAAGAGAATGCTGCCAATAAATCTACAGCAACAGATTTGGGTGCAGGTGCAACAAGTGATATTTTATTCCCAACCCAAAAGGCAGTAAAGACCTATGTAGATGCGCAAATTAATACTGTTGGAATTGTGGATGGCTCAATCACAAATGTAAAAATTGCAAATAATACGGTGGATCTATCCACAAAAGTAACATCAGTATTACCAACAACTAATGGTGGTACGGGTACTTCAACAGCTACTGCAAATACTTTTTTTGCCGCTCCTGATGGAATAACAGGTGATCCAAGTTTTAGATCTATAGTTGCATCTGATATTCCAACAGATTTAAGTGGATACATACAAAACGCACCTAGCACTGCACAATCCGCATCTATTAGCATTAATGGTTCAATTAATGCAGGAAGTATTCAAAATACAGCCATTGGTAACACTGTTGCAAGTTCTGGTTCATTTACTACCTTAAGTAGTACAGATAAATTAAATGTTGGGGTTAATGGTAATGGTGAGGCATCAGCATTAGTAGAAATAAGCTCCTCATCTAAAGGTTTTCTGCCACCAAGAATGACTGCTTATCAAAGAAATGCCATTGTCTCGCCAGTTGCTGGTTTAGTTATTTGGTGTACCAATTGTGGTGCCTCAGGAGAATTGCAAGTATTTAATGGTGCCATATGGGCAAATATGAGTGGTACTGCGGGTTCGGTTGTTCCAACATTATCAATAGGCTCGGATTACCAAGGTGGTAAAGTTGCTTATCTATTAGTTTCTGGTGATGTGGGTTACGATGCAAATACCCCCCACGGTATAATTGTTGCTCCAGATAATTTAAGTACCAGTTCAACATTAGATAATGCAATTGTACTTGCAAACAATTATACAGGAGGTGGATATAGTGATTGGTTTTTACCTAGTATATCACAGTTAGAAAAAATTTGTATAAATAGAAATGCAATAGGGTATACTTTTTCCTTAGCAAATGAATATTTCTGGAGTTCTACTGTAGGTGTCAGCGGAAGTGTCAATAATTACTACTTAACTAATTTTTATAGCCCCTATTCAGACACTACTCTTTATACAATATTAGCATCTAGAAGTACTCTTGCTCATGCGAGAGCTATAAGGGTATTCTAATTAAACTAACTACTAGTAAGACTTTTGTTCTTCTATTTTAAAACATGATCAACATGCATTATATTTTACGAGTTATTTCAGGAATTTTATTTGTTTTGATTGGAATTGCGTCTCAAGCACAAAATGGATTAAACTTTCAAGGGGTAGCAAGAAATAGTAATAATGTGATTCTAGCATCACAACCAATAAGTTTGCGATTAAGTATTGTACAAGGATCAACAAATGCAGTTACTGAATATACAGAAGTTAGAAAGGTGACAACGAATGCACAAGGTTTATTCAACGTGGTGATTGGTGATACAGGAACAGTTAGTGTAATAGGAAACTTTAGTACAATCGACTGGAAATTAACGCCTAAGTTTTTGAAAATAGAAATGGATATTGCTGCTGGAAATAATTTCAGTTTAATTGGTACGACTCAATTTCAGTCTGTTGCCTATGCGCAATTTGCAAGTCAGGTAGATGCAGAAAAGATAAATGGGGTTCTTCCTGTAGCAAAAGGTGGGACAGGAGTGGCAAGTATTACTGCATTAAAAGCTTCATTGGCTTTAGATAAAGCGAGTGTCGGTTTAACCAATGTTGATAATACTTCGGATGCTTTAAAACCAATCAGCACAGCTGCTCAAACTGCTTTAGATACAAAAGTGGACAAGGTAACTGGTAAGGATTTATCTAGCAATGATTACACCACTGTTGAAAAAACAAAACTAGCTGCTATTACAGGTACAAATACAGGGGATCAAGATTTAAGTAGTTACGCAACAAACGCTGCGATAACATTAAAAGAGAATTCAGCAAACAAATCTACTGCAACAGATTTGGGTGCAGGTGCAACAAGTGATATTTTATTCCCAACACAAAAGGCAGTAAAGACCTATGTAGATGGGCAAATTAATGCTGGCGGCATTGCGGATGGTGGAATATTGACAAGACATTTAGCAAATGGAGCTGTAACTGGTTCAAAATTAGCTAGTGAAATTGATGGATATAAAAAGTTCTTAGACGGAGCAGGTAATGTGACCATTTCAAATACAGTATCAACTGATGTTGATGTGAATACAGGTTCATTGGCAATTGGAGGTACATCCAATTGGCAATCATTTACAGCTGGATTATCTGGAAAGCTAAGTGCGGTTGAATTCCAAACTGTTAATCCAAGTTCAAGTGGTCCTGCACCTATTGCATATGTAGAAATTTATAATGGACAAGGTTTATCAGGTAGTTTGTTGGGCACTAGTTCTAATATTTCAATTTCTGGCATGGGACGAAATTGGTACTCATTTGATCTCAATGGAACAAATATTAGAATTTTAGCAGGTAATATTTATACTGCTAGGTTAGTAGTAAATACAACAAACCAAAATTATGTTTATGGGGATAATGCTATTTATAATGGTGGTATATCAAATATATCCTCGACTTGGGATTTGAATATTAAAACAAAAATTAAACAATTTAGCGATGATCCATATTTAACCACAAGTGTAGCAACAGGATTATATGGTGGACTTGTCTCAAATGCGACACATACAGGGGATGTTACTGGTGCTACAGCCTTAACTATAGCAGATGCAGCAGTGACAACGTCTAAAATTGTAGATGCAGCAGTGATAACTTCTAAAATTGCAAATAGTGCTGTGGATTTAACCACAAAAGTGACTGGATTATTGCCTACAGCTAATGTGGCAGATGCAGCTATAACGACAGCTAAAATTGCAAATAGTGCTGTGGATTTAACTACAAAAGTAACTGGATTTCTTCCAACTTCGAATATTGCAGATGCAACTATAACGACAGCTAAAATTGCAAATAGTGCTGTGGATCTAACCACAAAAGTGACTGGTGTATTACCAACTACAAATGGTGGGACCGGAACAATTACTAATACAGCCAATTTATTTTTCGCAACGCCAAATGGTACTGCAGGTGCGCCAGGTTTTAGATCATTAGTGGTGTCTGATATCCCAACAAATTTAAATGGATACATACAAAATGCGCCAAGTTCCACGCAGTCCGCTTCAATAAATATCAATGGAGCTATTGTTGCTGGTGGAATTCAAAATACACCTATTGGAAACATTACTGCTAGTACAGGAACCTTCACATCATTAACAACTTCGGGGTCGGCATTAGTTGGCGGCACTTTAACTGTAACTGGAAGTGTATCACTTGAAACAATTACAAGTTCAACAGATTTAACAATCAATGGTATCAAAGTAGGCATTGGTGGAGGGAATAATACAAATACGAGATTAGGTGTGGATGCCCTAAAAAATAATTCTACTGGAGAAGGCAATATTGCAATTGGTTACCAAAGTACTTACAATAACACTAACGGATATAATAATGTTGCAGGAGGTTATCAAAGTTTGTTTAGTAATCTATCTGGATTTGATCAAATAGCATTTGGACATTCTAGTTTATATTCAAATACGACGGGTGGAAATAATATTGCATTTGGACATTCTAGTTTATATTCAAATACGACGGGTGGATATAATATAGCATTAGGTAATTCAAGTTTATATTCCAATACAAACGGAAGTTATAACATAGCCAATGGTTATCGAAGCTTATATTTTAATACATCAGGTAGTCATAATGTTGCTTATGGTATATATAGTTTATTTTCAAATTCCACAGGTAGTAATAATTTTGCTTCTGGTATTTATAGTTTATATGCAAACACAATTGGTAATGATAATATTGCAATTGGGCAGAGAAGTTTATATGCGAATACAACAGGTAATCAAAATATCGCATTTGGTGGAAGCAGCTTAGAGAATAATACGATTGGAGTTGATAATATTGCAATGGGATATCATAGTTTAAAAGCGAATACAATAGGCAATAATAATTTCGCATCAGGAGCGAGAAGTCTTACAAGAAACACAACTGGGAATAATAATATTGCAATTGGTTTTGAAAGTTTGCCATTTAATACCAGTGGTAGTTATAATACGGCTAATGGTTATCAAAGTTTATATTCAAATACAACTGGTAGACATAATACGGCTAATGGTTATTTTAGTTTATATTCAAATATATCGGGTGATTATAATAATGCAATTGGAGTTCAAAGTTTATATTCAAATACAACTGGTAGTAACAATATTGCTTCTGGTTTTAATAGTTTATTTTCAAATACAACTGGTAGTTACAATATTGCTTCTGGTTTAAATAGTTTATATTCAAATACAATTGGAAATGAAAATGTTGCTATCGGCCAGATGAGTTTATTTGCGAATACAGAAGGTAGTCAAAATATAGCGATAGGTAGTTATAGTTTATATCAAAATACTACAGGCGGTTCAAATATTGCATTTGGTGGTTATAGTTTAGAGAATAATACGATTGGATTCAACAATATTGCGTTGGGTTATCAAAGTTTAAAAGCGAATACAATTGGTGCTAATAATTTCGCATCAGGAGAAAGAAGTTTAACTAGAAATACAACTGGTATAAATAATATTGCAATTGGTTTTGAAACCCTACCATTTAATACAACTGGATCTAGTAATATAGCTTACGGGTACGCTGCATTATATTCAAATACAACAGGGGGAGGTAATATCGCATATGGGTACCAGGCATTATCTGTAAATACAAATGGAGTTAACAATATAGCTATGGGATCACTTGCAGGAAGTTATCTTGTGGACGGATCAGATAATATAACCATTGGAAGAGAGGCAGGTGGGGCTTTAAGTACAGGTTCAAATAATATTATTTTGGGGGCTGAAGCTAGTCCATCAGCAACAAATGTAAGTAATGAAATTACATTAGGCAATTCAAATATCACAAATATTAGAAGTGCCATTCAGGCAATCACTTCTTTGTCAGATAGACGAGATAAAACTGATATTCAAACAATAACAGAAGGTGTTGATTTTGTCAAACAATTAAAACCTGTAACCTATACTTGGAATACAAGAGATAAATCAAAGGTTGGTATTAAAGCTGCTGGTTTTATTGCACAGGACTTATTGGCCTTACAAAAAACTTCACCAATTGGGGTTAATTTAGATCTGGTTAGTGAAAATAATCCAGAAAAGTTAGAAGCTCGATATAGCAACTTATTACCTGTGATGGTGAAAGCGATTCAAGAACAACAGGTAATTATCGAGGATCAAAAGAAGCGTTTAGAAGTACTAGAAAAATTGGTGGCAGAGCTGATCAAAAAATAACATCTATCTACTTTGAAGTGATTATCTATCTGATATAGCTTCAAAGTACCATAAAATACTTAAATTAGCTTCTTAATTCTACATTATGAAGAAGAAGCTTTTCATGTTTGGTTTTGCCATTTTTACCTTGGCAACTAATTTGTTTGCGCAACCGGAGCGTTGGCAACAACAGATCAATTATAAAATTGATGCTAGTTTAGATGTACAAAAAAATACGGTTAAGGGTACCGAAGAGATTTTGTATACCAACAATTCAACTGACACTTTACACAAAGTCTATTTCCATATGTATTGGAATGCTTTTCAGCCCAATTCAAATATGGACGCAAGAAGTAGAGAGTTGGGTAAAACAACTTTCACAAACAGAAGAGGGGAGGAAGTGAAAGACTGGGACATGCGTGTACGTGACCGTATTCAAAATTTAAAGCCAGAAGAATATGGGATTCAGAAAGTCAATTCACTTTCTATCAATGGAAAGGCACAACAGTTAATTGAGCACGAAACCATTTTAGAAGTGGTGTTGACACAACCTATTTTACCTAAGTCTTCGGTTAAAATGAACCTCAATTTCGAAGCGCAAGTGCCTTTGCAAATTAGAAGAGCGGGTAGAGATAATAAAGAAGGGGTACGCTATTCTATGAGCCAATGGTATCCTAAAATGGTGGAATATGATTACCAAGGTTGGAATACCAACCCCTATATAGCAAGAGAATTTTATGGCGTTTGGGGTAATTATGATGTGACCCTAAGATTAGATAAGTCTTATATGGTGGGTGGTACAGGTGTCTTACAAAATCCAACAGCTCCTTTAGACAAGGACGGAAATAAAGTGTGGAATTTCAAAGGCAACACCATCCATGATTTTGTTTGGTTTGCCGATAATAATTTTAAACATTTATCTAAAGAAGTGCGCAAAGGTTTAACTCTTCATGTATACTATAAAGCAAAAGATGCAAAAGCAGATAGTGCTTGGGCGAATGTATTATGGGCCGCAGAAAAAGTATTGCCATTTATGGAAAAGAAAATGGGAGCGTATCCTTATCCTCAATATTCCTTTATTCATGGGGGTGATGGAGGTATGGAGTATGCAATGGCTACTTTATTAGTAGGGCCTAGTTTGGGTACTGCTTTTCATGAGTGGATCCATAGCTGGTACCAGCATATTTTAGGTTCTAATGAAAGCTTATTTGCATGGATGGATGAAGGCTTTACAAGTTATGGTGAGGAGATGGTGAGTCATTATTATGAAACTAATTTTGCAGCTCAATCTCCTTATGTAAGTGATGCTGCAAAAAAGCAAATTCAACTGGGCCTAGAGCGACAAGCAAAGTTATTGCCAGCTGTTCAAAGTGGCAATTATAATGGTTATTTAGCTTTGGCTAAAAGTGGATACGAAGAACCAATGTCCACTCATGCCGATCACTTTAACACCAATTATGCATATAGCAATGCCGCTTATAGTAAGGGTGGAACTTTCCTAGGCGTTCTTGGATATGTAATGGGAGAAGCTAAGCGTGATCAATTAATGTTGAATTATTATAACACTTGGAAATTTAAACACCCAAATGCAAATGATTTTATTAGAGTGGCTGAAAAAACAAGTGGTTTGCAATTGCAATGGTTGAAAGAATATTGGGTGAATACAACTAAGACAATTGATTACGGCTTAAATGACATTCAAGTAAGTGGTAATGCAGCTTTAATTAGTGTTCAAAGAGTAGGGAAGTTCCCTATGCCAATAGAAGTAATGGTGACTTATAAAGATGGCACTAATGAGTTGCATTATATGCCATTGGATTTAATGTTGGGAGGGAAACAACAAGAAGGGACTGTAAAACAAATCAATCATCCAGAATGGAAATGGACTCATCCAACTTATACTTTTGAGACCACGCAACCATTGAGTGCCATCAAATCTATCGAGATTGATCCAAGCCAAAGAATGCCAGATATCAATAGAAGCAATAACAAAATAGAGATTCCTAATTAAAATATAGGTGTTGTTTCAAAAATCTATCTTAAATAATAAAGGCGTCCAATGGACGCCTTTATTTTATTTTTTAACTTGAATAATGTATTTCTCTTTAAAGTAATCTTCCTGAAAAATATCATAGATCGGCATCATTTTTGGTCTTGTGCCACTTTCGAAAATTTCTTGGTGTAAATCACCTCCCTTTAAACAAATTAAACCATTCGGTTGATTTGGTTTTTTAACGAGTACAGGGTTCGCCCATCTCCATAAGTCTTTAAGTGGGGCAACCGCTCTACTGACTGCGAAATCGAATTTTTTATTCTTTATATCTTCAACGCGAGTGTGCTTGGTCTCTACATTTTTAATCCCTACCATATCGCAAACGGCGTCTACTACTTTTAATTTCTTTGCAATACTATCTACTGCATAAAATTGTACCTCGGGGAAAAAGATAGCCAACGGAACAGTAGGAAAACCACCACCACAACCAATATCAATGACTTGTGTGCCTGGGGTCCATTCTGCAATGGCAGCGATGCTTAAGGAGTGCAGGACATGGTGTAGGTATATTTGATCAATATCTTTTCTAGAGATCACATTGATCTTTGCGTTCCATTCTTGATAGGCAGCATCTAGCCCCGATAATTGAGCCAATTGAGCTGGTGTAAAATCCGCAAAGTAGCGGGTGATTAATTCCAATTTTTCTGTGGTCTTTTCCATACGCTAGGCAAGGTAAACAAATAATAGAATATTGACCATATATCCAATAA
>JACCDI010272306.1_pt1 | contig 11573 bp, 10 predicted proteins | sample 7442791 | NCBI WGS metagenome assembly JACCDI01 (sample SAMN15323434, study PRJNA562643) | freshwater metagenome | isolation source: river surface water | place: USA:Blue River Watershed | collected 2017-08-15
CAAAACGGCTGGCTCGATCATGACGCGGTGATGATGGAGAGCCTATTGGCCTTCAAACGCGCCGGGGCCGATGGCGTGCTGACCTATTTCGCCATCGACGCGGCTCGCATCATTCGGGGCCAGTAAAGCCCCAAAGCCCGGCTGGGCCGGGCTGGCCTCAGCCCAAGTGGGTGGCAAAAAAGGCCAACGCCCGTGCACGCGCTTGGTCGGCCGCCGTCGCATCGAAGGACGCGCGGTGGTTGCAGTTAAAGCCGTGGTCGGCTTCGTACACATGCACCTCGACATGGGGATGGGCTTGGCGAAAGGCCTCCACCGTGTCCAAGGGAATCCAATGGTCTTTGGCCCCAAAGTGGGCTTGCACCGGGCAGTGGGGCTGGTGCGCCATTTCGCCAGCCGTTGTCACCCCGCCACCGTAGTAAGGCACAGCGGCCGACACGCCTTTGACATGGCAAGCCGCCCGCCATGTGAGCAAGCCACCCCAGCAATAGCCCACCACACCCACTTTGCCAGCGCTCAGGCTGGCGGCATGGTCAACGGCGGCTTGGATATCGGCCAGCACACCGGGCGCGGGCAAGGCTTCGATGGCGGTCTTCAAAGCAAAGCCCGCGTTCATGTCCTCGGGCTTGTAGCCCAGGTTGACACCGCGCTCAGCGCGGTCAAACGTGGCCGGTGCCACGGCCACATAGCCGGCCTGGGCATAGCCATCGGCCACCTCTTGGATGTGTGCATTGACCCCAAAAATTTCTTGCAACACCACCACCGCCCCTTTGGCCTTGCCAGCGGGTTGGGCCACATAAGCGGCGAAAGTGTGGCCATCGGCGGCCTTGAGTTCAATCATTTTTCCCATGGTTTGCTCCTGTCTTGAAAATCAAAAGTAGATGATAGTCACATGCCCGCAGATGTGGGTCACCCCTGGGCCAAGCGGCGCTCCAAAAAGCCCAACCTGTCTTGGCCCCAAAAAATCTCGCCTTGCACCACATAGCTGGGGGCACCAAAAACCCCGGCATCGATGGCCTGCTGGGTATAGGCCTCATAGGCCTCTTGCACGCTTTGGCTGTGGGCCTGCTCCAAGCGCGCGCTGGGCAAGCCTTGTTCGGCGAGCAACTCTGCAAGCACATGGCCATCGGCAATGTTGCGCTCTTGCGCCCACACCGCGGCAAGCACCGCAGCGGTGATTTTCATGGCGGCGGCATCGCCCTCGTGTTGGCGCACCGCAATGATCAAACGCGCCGCATCGTCACCGGCCACCGGGAAGTACTTGGGTTTGATGTGCAGCGGTTGGTTTAAAAATTCGCTGAAGCGTTTGAGCTCCACCAAGCGGTAGGCCTGGCGCTGCGGCGCACGGGCACCCAAGGGCAAGCCGCCCGAGATGGGAAACACCTTGCCGCCCAGATCCACCGGCAACACATTGACTTGGGCCTTGAACTGCGAGGCCAAAGCCGTCAGTCGGGCATGCCCCAGGTAGGTCCAAGGGCTTTGTGGGGCAAAGTAGTAATCAATGGTCAAAGGCATGGCGGTCTCCACTCGTGTTATCTTTTCGGGGCGGTCTTTGACCCAGGTGTGCCAGGCCAAACCCCTCGTTTGTACCCGCTGCGCCCTTTTCTTGCAGGAGTCAGCTTTTGAAACCCGCTGTATTGATCACCGGTGGCAGCCGAGGCATTGGCGCGGCCACGGCCTGGTTGGCCGCCCAACAAGGCTGGGCGGTCGCCGTCAATTACACCCAGGATGTGCAGGCCGCCCAAAGCCTGGTGGCGCGCATCCATGCCAGTGGCGGCCAGGCCTTGGCGGTGCAAGCCGATGTGGGTGATGAAGCCCAGGTCAAGGCCATGTTTGCCCAAGTCGACCAAGCCGTGAAAGCTTGGAATGCGCGTTGGGCGGGGTTGGTGAATTCAGCCGGTGTGGTGGACCAGGCCCAACGGGTGGAAGACATGGCGGTTGAGCGCCTGGAGCGCATGATGCGCATCAATGTCATTGGCTCCATCGTCTGCGCCCGCGAAGCCATTGGCCGCCTGTCCCAGCGCCACGGCGGCCAAGGCGGCAGCATTGTCAACCTCAGCAGCGTGGCCGCTCGACTCGGGGCCGCAGGTCAATATGTGGACTACGCCGCCAGCAAGGGCGCGATCGACAGTTTCACCGTTGGTTTGGCGCGCGAGCTGGCAATCGACGGCATCCGCGTCAATGCCGTGCGCCCGGGCATCATCGACACCGATATCCACGCCAGCGGTGGCCAACCCGATCGCGCCAGCCAACTGGCCCCCCAAATTCCCATGCAGCGGCCCGGCACGGCCGCCGAAGTGGCCCAAGCCATCGTCTGGCTGCTTGGAGAACAATCGAGCTACAGCACCGGTGGCATCATCGACACCGCCGGTGGCCGCTGAGCCAGCCTTTTTTCAGAACCCATTCAAACAGGAACCGCATGAGCAACATCATCAGCCACCACATCCAAGGCAAAACCCAGGCGGGCCAGGGCCATCGCCAACAGGCCGTGACCAACCCCGCCACGGGGGCCATCACCGCCCATGTGGCATTGGCCTCCACCACCGATGTGAATGCGGCAGTGGCCGCCGCGCAAGCCGCATTTCCGGCATGGTCGGAGCTGCCACCGTTGCGCCGCTCGCGCGTGATGTTCAAGTTTTTGGAGTTGCTCAACCTGCACCGCGATGCACTGGCCCATGCCATCACCGCCGAGCATGGCAAGGTGTTCACCGATGCCCAAGGCGAGGTGACCCGGGGCATTGAGATCGTTGAATTTGCCTGCGGCATTCCCCAGTTGCTCAAAGGCGACTTCACCGACCAAGTGTCCACCGGCATCGACAACTGGACCTTTCGCCAGCCTTTGGGGGTGGTGGCGGGCATCACACCCTTTAACTTCCCCGTCATGGTGCCCATGTGGATGTTCCCCATGGCGATTGCCTGCGGCAACACCTTTGTCTTGAAACCCAGCCCGATCGACCCCAGCGCCTCATTGATGATGGCCGATTTGCTGCAACAAGCGGGTCTGCCCGATGGCGTTTTCAACGTGGTGCAAGGCGACAAGGAGGCGGTGGATGCCCTGCTGGTGCACCCCGATGTGAAAGCCATCAGCTTTGTCGGCTCCACCCCGATTGCCAACTACATCTATGAAACCGGGGCGCACCACGGCAAGCGGGTGCAGGCCTTGGGCGGCGCGAAAAACCACATGGTGGTCATGCCCGATGCCGACCTTGACCAAGTGGTCGATGCCTTGATCGGCAGCGCCTATGGCTCGGCGGGCGAGCGTTGCATGGCCATCAGCGTGGCGGTGCTGGTGGGCGATGTGGCCGACAAAATCATGCCCAAGCTGATCGAGCGCACGCGCGCCTTGAAAGTGCTCAACGGCGAAAACCTGGCCGCCGAGATGGGCCCCATCGTCACCCAAGCGGCGCTAGAGCGCATCAGCGGTTACATCGCGCAAGGCGTGCAAGAAGGCGCGCAATTGCTGGTCGATGGCCGGGGCTTCAAAGGGGCCAGCGCTGGGGCGGGTTGCGACAACGGCTTTTGGCTGGGCGGCACGCTGTTTGACCACGTGACCACCGACATGAAGATCTACAAAGAAGAAATCTTCGGTCCGGTGCTGGCCTGTGTGCGGGTGCCCGACTTTGCCAACGCGGTGCAGATCATCAACGACCACGAGTTTGGCAACGGCGTGTCTTGCTTCACCCGCGACGGCAACGTGGCCCGCGAGTTTTCGCGCCGCATCCAGGTGGGCATGGTTGGCATCAATGTGCCGATTCCCGTGCCCATGGCCTGGCACGGCTTTGGCGGTTGGAAGCGTTCGCTGTTTGGCGACATGCATGCCTATGGCGAAGAAGGCGTGCGCTTCTACACCAAGCAAAAGTCCATCATGCAGCGCTGGCCCGAGAGCATTGGCAAAGGGGCAGAGTTTGTGATGCCCACCTCCAAGTAAAGCCTGGCCCCCACGCGCAAGGCCTGGCAACCGCATGAACGACACCACCTTTGACTACATCATCGTCGGCGCTGGCACGGCGGGCTGCTTGCTGGCCAACCGCTTGAGCGCCAACGCCAGCAAACGCGTGTTGCTGATCGAGGCGGGTCGCAAAGACGATTACCACTGGGTCCACATCCCGGTGGGTTATTTGTATTGCATCGGCAACCCGCGCACCGATTGGATGTACCACACCGAGCCCGCCGCTGGCCTCAATGGCCGCAGCCTGCGTTACCCGCGTGGCAAGGTGTTGGGCGGCTGCTCCAGCATCAACGGCATGATTTACATGCGGGGTCAGTCGCGCGACTACGACCACTGGGCCGAAGTGACGGGCGACCCCCGCTGGCGCTGGGACAACAGCCTGCCTTACTTCAAGTTGCACGAAGACCATTACCTCGGGCCCAATGCCTTGCACGGTGCCAAAGGCCACAAAAGCGAGGTGCTGGCCCAAGGGCAAAGCATCTACCACCAAACCTTGCGCCACCACAACGCTGGCGGCGAGTGGCGCATCGAAAAGCAACGCCTGCGCTGGGACATCTTGGATGCCTTTGCCCAAGCCGCTGTGCAAGCGGGCATCCCCGCCACCGACGACTTCAACCGGGGCAGCAACGAAGGCGTGGGCTACTTTGAAGTCAATCAAAAAAGCGGTTGGCGCTGGAACACCGCCAAAGCCTTTTTGCGCCCCACCTGTTATGCGCGGCCCAACTTCGAGCTGTGGACATCGGCCCAAGTGGCCAAACTCGAAATGGCAACCTTGCCCAACGGCCAATCGCATTGCACCGGTGTGCAGGTGTGGAACGGGCACGAGATGGTGCTGGCCACCGCCCAACAAGCCGTGGTGCTGTGCGCCGGTGCCGTGGCCACGCCGCAAATCTTGCAGCTCTCTGGCATGGGGCCGGGCGCTTTGCTGCAACAACACGGCATCGCACCGGTGCTGGACTTGCCCGGTGTGGGCGCAAACCTGCAAGACCATTTGCAAATCCGCGCGGTGTTCAAGGTCAAGGGGGTGAAAACGCTCAACACCTTGGCCAACAGCTGGTGGGGCAAGGCCGCGATTGGCATGGAATACCTGTTCAAGCAAAGCGGCCCGATGAGCATGGCACCTTCGCAACTCGGCGCTTTCACCCGCAGTGACCCGTCCAAACCCTGGCCCAATGTCCAGTACCACGTGCAACCCTTGAGCCTGGACGCATTTGGCGAACCGCTGCATGCCTTTCCCGCCTTCACCGCCAGCGTGTGCAACCTCAACCCCTCCAGCCGGGGCACAGTGCACATCCAAAGCGGCCAATTCGCCCAAGCGCCACGGATCGCACCCAATTACCTCAGCACCGAAGCCGACCGCCAAGTGGCCGCCGACTCGCTGCGCATCACCCGCCACATTGCCGCGCAACCCGCGCTGGCCCCGTACCAACCCCAGGAGTGGAAGCCGGGCACCCAATTTCAAAGCGACGAGGACTTGGCGCGCTTGGCGGGTGACATCGGCACCACCATTTTTCACCCGGTGGGCACGGCCCGCATGGGCCGCTTGGACGACCCGCTGGCCGTGGTCGACCCAGAGCTGCGCGTGCGCGATGGGCGCGGCGGCGTGGTGAAGGGTCTGCGTGTGGTGGATGCCAGCGTGATGCCCAGCATCACCAGCGGCAACACCAACAGCCCGGTGCTGATGCTGGCTGAAAAAGCCGCCGAATGGCTGGCGCTGGAAAGCGAAACACCCGCCTGAGCCGTGGGCCTGGCCCCAGCGGCCCACGGGAAAGCACCTAGAAAAAAGGCCTCATTCAGGCTTTACATTGTGACCACTCGATCCAGCCCCCGGGCTGGTCACGAGGGTCCGAGGAGACAACATCCGAGAAACACCGTGCAAGTGTTCGACCCCCAAGCACCGCTGCGGCGGTGCTTTTTTTTGTGCCCCTCTTGCGCCCCACACATTGGACAATCCCACCATGGATGTGCTGCTGGTTTCCCTGGCCTCGGCTTTGGCCGGTTTCATCGACGCGATCGTGGGCGGCGGTGGATTGGTTTTGGTGCCCGCTTTGTTTGCCACCTACCCCATGGCCCACCCGGCCACTTTGCTGGGCAACAACAAAAGCGCATCGGTGTGGGGCACCTCGTGGTCGACCTGGCAATACAGCCGGCGCATCGACCTGCGTTGGGCCTCGGTCTTGCCCGGGGCAGGGGCGGCCTGGGTGGGCGCTTGGCTGGGCGCTTATGCGGTCACCCTGATTGACCCTGCGTTTTTGCGCCGCGCTTTACCGGTGGTGCTGCTGCTGATCTTGGTCTATACCTTGGCCCGCAAAGACATGGGCCGCTCCCATGCCCCGCGTTGGGCCGGGCGCACCGAGGCGCTGGCCTTTGGCTTGCTGGGTTTGGTGCTGGGTTTTTACGATGGCTTTTTTGGCCCCGGCACCGGCAGTTTTTTGGTGTTTGCTTTGGTGCGGGTGCTGGGCTATGACTTTTTGAATGCATCGGCGCATGCCAAGGTGCTCAACACCGCCAGCAACTTGGCCGCTTTGCTGCTGTTCACCCTCAAAGGCCATGTGTGGTGGCACATTGCTTTTTATTTGGCGCTGGCCAATGTGCTGGGCAGTTGGCTGGGTACCCGGCTGGCCTTGCGCCACGGGGCCGGTTTGGTGCGCTGGGTGTTTGTGTGTGTGGTGGCCGCCCTGATCGTCAAAACCGGCTGGGACGCATTCATTCGCTGAGGCGTTGGGCCAAGCGCAGGCCAGTGAGCGCCTCGGTGGGCGCTGGCGAGGGGGTGCGCGCCACAGGGCTTGCAGGCCGCTGGGCCAGGGGGCTGGTGGGTGCAGACTTGGCATCGGTGGGGGCCTCGTCTTTGGGCACTGGCTGGCGCGGCGGCCACGCCATGGTGGCCACTTCACGCGGCTTGCCAATGGGCCGGGTGGCCTGCCCGCGCTGAACGGCAAGGATGTCTTCTTCCGAGGGATAGAGCCCTTGGATCACAAAGTCAAACACCCGGCGGGCAATCGGGGCTGCGTTTTGCGCACCAAAGCCCGCGTTTTCCACCACCATGGCCAGGGCGATGCGCGGTTCTTCGGCCGGTGCATAGGCCATGAACAATGCGTGATCGCGCATGCGCTCATCGATGCGCGCGGCATTGTATTTTTCGTTTTGTTTGACGGTGAACACCTGGGCGGTTCCGGTTTTGCCACCGCTGGTGTAGGGGGCACCGTTGAAACTCGATGCCGAGGTGCCCTCGATGTTGACCCCGACCAAAGTCTTTCGGATGATGTCGAGGTTTTCGGCCGACAAGGCCAATTGCCCAATCGGTTCTTTGGCCACGGGCGTGGCCAACTTGGTCTCCACATCCACCACCTCGCGCACCAAGTGGGGCTTCATCTTCAAACCGTTGTTGACCAAGGTGGCGGTGGCATGGGCCAGTTGCAACATGGTGAAACTGTTGTAGCCCTGGCCAATGCCCAGTGAAATGGTCTCGCCCGAATACCAGCGTTGTTGCTCGGGCTTGCGGTAGGTGGTGCGCTTCCATTCGGTCGAGGGCAAGATGCCGCGCGACTCGCCCAGGATGTCAATGCCGGTGATCTGGCCAAACCCCAAGGGCTTCATTTGCTCGTAAATCAAGTCCACGCCCATGTCGCGCGCCAGCAGGTAGTAATAGGTGTCGCACGACTGCACCACCGACTTGTACATATCGACCATGCCGTGGCCGCCTTCTTTGTCATCGCGAAAGCGGTGGTTGCCAAACTGGAAATAGCCCGGGTCTGGGAACACCTGCGCCGGATTGCGCTTGCCCGTTTGCAAGGCCGCCAATGCCATGAAAGGCTTGTATGTGGAGCCCGGCGGATAGGTGCCGCGCAAAGCGCGGTTGAGCAAGGGCTTGTCGAGCGACTCATTCAGGGCTTGCCAATTTTCGGCATCGATGCCCTCGACAAACAGGTTGGGGTCAAAGGTGGGTTTGCTGACAAAAGCCAATACCTCGCCGGTTTTGGGGTCGATGGCCACCAAGGCACCACGCCGATTGCCATACAGGTCTTCGACCAACTTTTGCAGCTTGATATCGACCGACAACACCACCGTGTCGCCGGGCTTGGCCGGGCTGCTGCTCAAGCGGCGAACAGCCCGACCACGGGCCGAGGTTTCCATCTCGTGCACGCCGGTGATGCCATGCAGTTCGCGCTCGTAGCTTTGCTCCACCCCGAGCTTGCCGATGTAATCGGTGCCGCGGTAATTGGCCGCGTCTTCGGACTCTTCGATCTTGGCCTTTTCGCTGGTGTTGACGCGGCCGATGTAGCCAATCACATGGCTGGCCAATTCACCATACGGGTAGTTGCGAAACAAGCGCGCCTGGATCTCGACCCCGGCAAACCGATAGCGCTGGGCGGCAAAGCGGGCCACTTCTTCATCGGTCAAGCGGGTGCGGATGGGCACAGAGTCAAAGCTTTTGGACTCGTCGAGCAGCTTTCTAAAGCGCCGCCGATCGCGACCTTGGATCTCCACCACCGTGGCCAACTGATCGATCAGCGTCTCCAGCGGTTGCGTGACCTTGGACGGTGTGATCTCCAAGGTGTAGGCCGAATAATTGGTCGCCAGCACAATGCCGTTGCGGTCCATGATGACACCCCGATTGGGCACGATGGGCACGATGGCCGTGCGATTGCCCTCGGCCTGCTCGTTCAAATCGTCATGGCGGTAAATTTGCAAATAAGCCAGGCGCAAGGCCAGCAGGGAAAAAGCCGCCACCACCGCCAACGAGGCCACCAACACGCGGTAGCGAAAGCGGCGCAAATCGAGCTCTACATTGCGCAATATGCTCATAGGGGTCGGTGGTCGTCAGGGTCAGGGGCGCGTCGCTGCGGGGCGAGCAACAGCACCGACACCAGCGGCCAAGACAGCGCTTCAATCACCGGGGCCAACAGCATCCACCAGCCCGGGAACAAACTGCCCGAGAGCATGCGCACCATCAGTTCGAGCAGGTGGGCCAATACAAACAAGGGCAGCACTTGCAAGGACTGCTGGGGCTCTTTGAACCACAGCAAGCGCCGGTGAATCAATACGGCGCAATACCCCAACACGGTGTAGGACAAAGCATGTTGCCCCAGCAAAGAAGACTGCTGCACGTCATTGAACAGGCCAAACAAAAACGCCACGCCAATGCCCACCCGCTGCGGCTGGTGCACGCACCAAAAGACCAACACCAGGGCCAAAAAGTCGGGTGTCCAGGCCGCATTGCCCAACACCACCATGTTGAGCACCATGTTGAGCAACTGGGCCGACAACAGGCTCATGAAAATAAACCATGGGTTGGCTGGCAACAGCAACTGCTGCCCACGCGGCATGATCATCGCGGGCCTCCCTTGATGGGCAAGGTGCTGGGCCGCTCATGCGGCGGGCGGGGCGGCACTTGTTTGCCCAAGGGTTCGAGCACCATCACATGGCGCGCCCCTTGCACCCGGCCCTGCGGTTGGCACAAGATGCGCGCAAACACCGACTCGGCGCGCCGCTCCACCTTGAGCACCACTGCCACCGGCACACCCGGCGGGTAAATGGCATCGACACCGCTGGTGGTGAGCAAGTCGCCCACCTCAATGTCTGCGTTGGCCGCCATGTAACGCAGCTCCAGCAAAGGCGCACCCCCGGCCTCGCCATAAGCCACGCCGCGCGCACCGGTGCGGGTGTTGAGAACCGGGATGGACTGCTCGCGGTCGATGACCAAGGTGACTTCACTGACCAGCGGCATCACGCGGGTGACTTGGCCCAGCACCCCGGCATCGTCCATCACCGGCGAGCTTGGCTGCACCCCTTGCAGCGCGCCTTTGTCGATCACCACCTTGCGGGTGAACGGGTCGGCCGAGTCGTACAACACCTCGGCGGCCAAGGCGCTGGAGCTCAGGCGCTCTCGCAAATCCAGCAAGCGGCGCAGTTGTTGGTTTTCCAAACTGAGTTGCTCCACCTGACCGGCGCGCAAGGCCTGCTGCTGGAGCTTGAGGGACATGGCCTGCACCTGCTGCTGCGCTTCGTCACGGCCTTCAAAAAATCGACCCGCTGTGTCGATCAGCCAGCTGGGCCGCATTGACACCCACTCCAAGGGGTAGAGCAACAAAGACATGGTGGCCCGCAGGGGCTGGGTCACGCCGTAGCGGGCATCGGCCACCATCAACAGCACCGACAAGAAAGAAAACACCACCAGTTTGGACAGCGCCGACATCCCGTGCCTGAAAAAAGCCGGGGGTTTGCGGTCAATCGTGCCCAGTGGCATGGCGGTGGTTCAAAAGGTCAAGTTTGGACAAAGAAAAGGGCCCATCGCTGAGGGCCCGTCTGGTTGCACAGGGGTGGGCTTGGCAGGCACACCCGTTGGCTCATTCACTGGTGAAGATAGAACCCAAACGCTCCATGCGCTCCAGGGCCAAACCACAACCGCGCACCACACAGGTGAGCGGGTCTTCTGCCACCAACACCGGCAAGCCTGTTTCTTCGGCCAGCAAGCGGTCGAGGTCGCGCAACAAAGCGCCGCCGCCGGTGAGCATCATGCCGCGCTCGGCAATATCGGCACCCAACTCGGGCGGGGTTTGCTCCAAGGCGTTTTTGACCGCTGAGACGATGTTGTTGAGCGGGTCGGTCAGGGCTTCCAAAATTTCGTTGGAAGAAATGGTGAAAGAACGGGGCACGCCTTCAGACAGGTTGCGGCCCTTGACTTCCATTTCTTTGACCTCGCTGCCTGGGAAGGCCGAGCCAATTTGCTTTTTGATCGATTCAGCGGTGGGCTCGCCAATCAACATGCCGTAGTTGCGGCGGATGTAGTTGATGATGGCTTCGTCGAACTTGTCGCCACCCACGCGCACACTGCCTTTGTAAACCATGCCGCCCAAGGAGATGACACCCACCTCGGTGGTGCCGCCACCAATGTCGACCACCATCGAGCCGGAGGCATCTGAAACGGGCAAACCCGCGCCAATGGCGGCGGCCATGGGCTCTTCGATCAGGTAGACCTCAGAAGCACCCGCACCCAACGCAGACTCGCGAATGGCGCGGCGCTCCACTTGGGTGGAGCCACAGGGCACACAAATGATGATGCGCGGGCTGGGGCGAAACAGCGAACGCGGGTGCACCATCTTGATGAACTGCTTGAGCATTTGCTCGGTGACGGTGAAGTCGGCGATCACGCCGTCTTTCATGGGTCGGATGGCTTCGATGTTGCCGGGCACCTTGCCCAACATGGCCTTGGCTTCGTGGCCCACGGCCTGAATGCTTTTTTTGCCTTGGGGGCCGCCTTCGTGGCGGATCGAAACCACCGAAGGTTCGTCAAGCACAATGCCCCTGTCACGCACAAAAATCAAGGTATTGGCTGTCCCCAAATCGATTGCCAGATCGGTCGAAAAATACCGACGAAATGATCCAAACATGTCTGTCCTAACGAGCGCACGCGTGGCGCCCTGGTGCGTTGCTTATTAATTCACCCGCCGGGTGCGGGTCACAAAGGCGAGATAATACCCTAACGCCCTGTCAATCAGGGCTTTGACCGCCCTGGCAAAACACGGTTCCACGGCTTAATTTGCCTACTTTTTGATCAATTCGCCATGTCTTTGACCCCCGCCGACATCCAGCGCCTGGCGCAACTCTCTCGTTTGTCTTTTGACAG
>JACCDI010781366.1_pt1 | contig 11572 bp, 13 predicted proteins | sample 7442791 | NCBI WGS metagenome assembly JACCDI01 (sample SAMN15323434, study PRJNA562643) | freshwater metagenome | isolation source: river surface water | place: USA:Blue River Watershed | collected 2017-08-15
CGCCAACTTTTCTAACACAAGCGGAATGGTTTTGAGAGGGTGGGTGATATTCCTATACCACATGAGCTTATCGATTGCTTCTATGCGGCACCAAACGCAAAATTCAAGGCTGAAAAGAAAGTCTTCAACCTTGGATTTGCGGGGAGAGAAAAAATGGTGCGTCGCTCAGCTCTTGAAGCTCTGGTTTGGCTTGCCGTCGTCGAGCAGATCTCCGATGCGGTTCACCGAGTCTTTGAGAATCGAAGCTGCCGCAAATACGATCACTCCGATCTTTGGGTCAACAAAGGGAATGACGTTGAGTGCAGATACGAATCCGGCGATCTTACCAGTAAGGCTGAGATATTTGAGTGTGTTCATGACAACTTGGGGATTTGTCCATCTCCTAAATGTGGCAGAAATCAGCGCTGTGGCGTTCGTATATCAGCTAGCCAATTTTCCCGCTTCGTTACCCAGGGAAGTTCCCTGATATACGAACATTTCTTTGAGTATTTCCCTGTCCGAGCAAAGAAAAATTGATTTTTTTGTCACTGAAATGCCCACTTGATATAACGATTAAATGGGATATGAATAAATACTGCATACTAAAAATGAAGACACCGATTTTTAAGCGTAGATCAATGACGTTCGACATGGATAACTACTATGCGCAGAATACAGATGTTTGGGTTTTCGGAACGCCTGCTCAGTATTCTTCATTCGCGACGCTATTGAACACTCACAAAGGTCCCAAACGGATTCCGGCTGACGAGAGAGGGGGTATGGACCTTTTGTTGCTTCCGATAGCTGTTCACGTAACCCGCGAATTCTTGGTGATTCATGAGCGACTTGTTCATCAGGAAGGTCGATTTAATATGGAATTGATCATTGGTGGATCAAGGCTTGGCTTTGGGCTTCTCGCCAAGACATTCCGACGCTCCGCAAGGCATCATTCAGGCGATCCTGATGACCATCTCCATTTTGATTATGAGCAGGAAGCATTGATTCTTCCTTCTGTATTTCTCAATATACGTGGGCCAGTCGAGGACATTACTATCCTTGGCGATGAGATTGCTACCCCCGCTCCATCTGATCTACCAAACGACATCATATGCCTAAATCCTGAGCTTTATCCCTACCAGCTGTTGGAGTATGGCTCTTTGTTCGGACGTATTCCCGTTACATTAGGAAGCGAACAAGTCGGTGGTGGCAACAGCTAGGATGCTTTGTTTTCGATTGCCCTGAGTGTAGGTTTATTTTATCACTTCGTTGTGAGACCGCCACCTCCTAGCTGCGCCACACCTCAAAGTTGAGCTGAAGCGATGCACTTACGAATAATCATAGCAATCGCACTTACTTCGACTCAAGTTTTGGTCGCTGAAGGGCAATGGCCGCCTGCCAATATCGCAACGGTAAAGGCATTCACTTTTTCAGGAGGACCATCAGATCTGATTCTCAAGGACGGAAAGCTTCACGAGTCAGTCGTAAAGAGGTCAGGAACCACGCTCTCCAAAGAGCAGTCCCGGAGGGCTATTGCAAGTTTGATCAATGGACCTGATCATTTCGGTTTCAAGTATTGGTGTTTTGAACCGAGAGACGCTCTCGTCTTTTACGATAAGGACGAGAAGATGCTGTTGACCGTAAACATATGCTTCACTTGCTTGGATTGGCGCCCGCAGTTCGGCAAGTTTGCGCTTCAGCCTGACTTTTCAGCCATGGCTGACCTGTTTGCGGAGCTACGACTTTCAGGGGGCTATGACTTTTCAGGGCACAAGGCAGATGCCTACAAGGCGTTTTATCGAAAGAAAGTCCGAGAGTGGCAAAAGCGAGCCGAGAAGCGGGATCTCGGAAAGACAACTGGAGCCTCAGCCGAACAAGACGATACTGAGCAACCCGCTACACGCTCCCAGTCGAAGTCGGAGGCCAGCGAGGAACCTCAACCTGAAGCGGAGTGGCGCTCCCGGTAGCGAGTTGCCAGGCCTCAACCGTTCTCAAAGATCATGAGATTTATTCGCATCCATTTGATCATCATAGCCCTCGCCTCCATTTTTCCTAGCTGTGTGATGTATCGCAGTTTTGACAGGCATGTCCGCATCTGGAATGATCAGAGTGGCAATCCTGCCCGGCATGAAGAGCTTCGATACAATCATGCGACGCCGTTGCCTCATTTTCCATGCAATCCAGATCCGGTAAGGATTGAGCTAGATGACCAAGGTGAGACGTTGGTTCGACTACCAGGAGCCTTTGGATGGATTGGGTTTGGAGATTATACCACCATGATTCAGGGCTCTGAGATTCGAGATGGCGGCACCTTTGATCTATACACCATCTCGGTTACCGGCGCGAAAGAATCACCGTGGAAGGTTCAAATCAGTAAGCCATCCGCATTGAAAAAGAACCGTGAACAAGATTAGAGACACGCAAGCCCCGCTGGCCGCCTCGTCGTCAACTTTACCCAAAGTATGAACCCAATCACCGGAGACGCTACGCCGACGATAGCCTTGAGAATGGAGTCGATGTCAGTTGGTCTTCAATCAAGTTGGCATGTCTCGCTTGATTCCAATTCAACCAGTGCGAATTCTGCTGACAAGAACGATGAGAAATTCTGGAGGCTGGCATTGAGTCCTCGGGCAGTATGATCAACGCGCCGTCTCTGGCAAACGGGCGACTTTTCCCTGTTGATCTGTGATTCCGCTCAGCGCATGGCGCATCGAGGTGATATCGTAAATCGGCTCACGCAGGATCATGTTCTGCATGATTTCAATGGGAACATTGCAAATATGGCAACTTTTTTACTAAAATAAGCATGATTTCGTGCGGCGTCGAAGCAGTCGATCAAGTCGAGGAAACAGAGTTGCAGCGCAATACGCGAAGCACGAGCGCATGGAAAGTGATGGCGGTGCGACGGATGTGACGGATTTACGGATGGATGAATCATGAGGCAGAGCACCCGTGTTGCATCCGAATCGGGAATGCCTTTCGCTTCTTCAAGATGTTTTTCATCCGCACGAAAAATCTTGATAAAGAGCCTCGGATGGCTACTTTCGCGGCCCGTTCCAAGCGCAGTGCGATCTCTTCATCACGCTACTGTCTCTGTAACGGTCAACTTATTGCTAACGAAAAAATTTTCAGTACTATCATGAAACTTTGGATGATTTCGATTATGTGGATTCTGTCGCTTTCCATGGCGCCCGCGATGCAGGTTTTTGTTAAAACGCTGACCGGAAAAACCATCACTCTCGACGTTGAGCCCAGTGACACAATAGAAAATGTGAAGGCAAAAATCCAAGATAAGGAAGCGATTCCGCCGAATCAACAGAGATTGATCTTTGCCGGGAAGCAACTGGAGGATGCTCGCACTTTGTCGGATTACAATATCCAGAAGGAGTCCACATTGCATTTGGTGCTGCGCATTCTGCTGGACGAATCGAGTGTGGCGGAACAAGCGCAACTTACTCGCACAGCGATGCGCACGGCGGGGATGGTGTTGCATGGCTTACACGGGCATCCCCTGGATTTTCGGATCAAGCCCGGAAAGGATCATACGGTTTGGATGGGTGGAGATTGGGGCATGGATCAGCACGACTTTAGCGATGGCGCGATTGGTATTGCCGAGTTCGGCGCGGCCAGGTCCCTCGGTTCATCCGGCATGCAATTGGGGGGCGCAATTGGTCAATCATGGAGTGATCACGATACCTACCTCGGAGGCAATCAAGACCTACGCGGTCCATATCTTCTTAGTGAACTTATCTTGCCCATCGAAATCGCTGGCCCCACTGCGTGGATGACCTTCACGGCATATTATCACCAGTCCGATGCCGATATCCTTCGTGCCTATACCAATGGGCCTAACATCGATACATCCTTTGGCGAAACAGATATCGACACATGGGCTTTTCGGGCACGCATTGATTGGGAGAATGTGACCAAGTTTGCAGGCGTTACGTTTTCACCTTTTTTGGATTTCGCTTACATCAATGCTGACGTCGACGGCTACAGCGAAGCGGGTGGTGCAGCTGCGGCGGTTTTTGCATCGCGCACGGATCATGCCATGGAAGCGCGTGCAGGAGTGAACATGAGCTATGAAATCAAGAAATCGCTCGCCCTCACCGCAGAAACGAGTCTCGCTCAACGATTGAGCGATAAAAATTCCGCCGTTGCGGGTCAAGCATCAGGAACCGGATTTCGTTTGATCACACCTGATGATCATGACACGTGGGCAATAGGGTCGTTCGGTATCAGGGCCGATACAGATGCAGGTGTCGTAAATCTTCGTGTGAACGGAACCACCCAAGGTAGTGGAGCTGCTGCTTGGGTTTCACTCATGTGGAGCCTTCCGCTTTGACTAATTAAAAGAAAGGGCTGGCAAATGATGTGAGGTTCTTTCCATCGGGCCTAAATGTTTTGCCGTATGCAGTAGATGATCGTCGGCAAGGATGTCTGATTTTGAACTCGTGCCGTGTTGGTATGGTCAAAGATTCCGGGGAAAAAATTGGCAATTCAACGAGAGGAAGATACCGGGAATCATGGTTATTTCGAATGTTGGATGCGATTGTCAGTCGGGTGTGGCAGGGATCTCCATTCTGATCGTGTTCGTGCGATGCTGACGTGTCATTTCGCAGGAAACGACATGGCCGCAGAAAATCAGTAGCATAGGGAATAGCATGGGCCTTGATTGTTTTACGACCATGTTCATGGCTGGCTTACTTGCGATGAATTTTCACCGAGGGTAGAAGCTATGGATTTTACGATTTACCCAGTTTTTTGAGTCGTTCGTTTATTTCGATGGTGCGTTTGGCTTCTTCCGTTCGGCGGTGGTCAAGGCGGGTTTTGCCGTCGTCGTTCCATTGTTTGCTGAACTCCCTTGTCAGGCCCTTGTCGGTGAGGTCCGCGCTTTCGGGGAGGTCCCAGGAATCCGTCCGGAACTCGGGGACGGGCATTTCTTTATGGCCTTGGACATACAGGTTGCCCATCGGACTGTTTCCCCAGGCATAACGAACGTGAACCGGCTTGAGGACCAATGGACTCCAGACGTGAACAATTTTTGCGGCGGTCCAGAACTCTCCGGCAGTTGAGTTTCTCGCGTAGGCTTTGTAGAATTTTCCATCCTCGCCGGCGAGGGCGAAACCTTCGATGATGGGTGACATATCGTCCGGGTGGATGCGTTTGTCGAAGGTGAGAATCATCTCTTCTCCGTTCGTTTTTACCGAGAGCAGTTTCGCCTCGTCCCATTGGACCTTTTTGTCATAGAATTGATGAAGTGCCCATCTTGCGGCGCGATGGCCGTGTTCGACCTTCTTTGTCGGATGCAGTCCTGGGACTTGCACATCATAGGAGGGGATGTAGCCATTCAGAAGAGGGTCTTTCAAATCCTCGACTCCGAGGCGCTGTGCTTCACGGATGTATGGTGGACCGGGAGCTTGGAGTTCGAAGTCTTCGTCGCTCTGTGGTTTTCCACCTGCGCAGAATCCGATGATGCCATAGGCAATCGATGGGTCTTTGAAATCCTCACGCACGCCTTCGATGAGAGCTTTAGTCATCCATCGGTAAAACTTGGGGCGGCAGTTGCTCGTCATTGCGTTATTGTAGCCGTGATGTAGCAGCACACCCTTGATGTGGTAGCCCTTGAATACGCCGAACATGCCGTTGTAAACACTGCCGGGATGGCTGGGGCTTTTGCCGGGAATGTTCCAGGAGCGGACATTTTCGCCGTTCAACGGCTTTTGAGGCCATTTGTCTTCGGGTAGTTTTTTGTCCTTGGCCTTTTTCAGTTCCTTTTCATAGGCCTTCTGGGATTCCGCTTGAAGATCGAAGGAGGCACGCAGAGTGTTGATCGACTCGACAAGTGCTTTGCCTGACGGGATTTCCAGGAACTTGTGGGGTGGCACCAGTGCCTCCATCGACGCGCCACCGCGAGAGTTCTTGATCAGGCCGATCGGGATATCGAGCGAGCGCTGGATCTGCGCGCCGAAAGCAATCCCGATGGCGGAAAATTCCAAGGCTGCATCAGGCGTGGAAGTTACCCAGCCCCCGGTGTCGATCGCTTCACGTTTGATGTCATCCTGCGGGTCTGCTTGCTCGTTGGTGGCGATGGAGAAAAGGCGTAGGTTAGGTAGGTTTGCCAAGAGGGATTCCGTATCCCTGTTCTCCACTTGTTTCAGGGGAAACGCCATGTTGCTCTGGCCATACATGACCCAAATGTCACCGATGACGATATTGCCCATCTCGATTTTCTCACCACCTGCGGTTACGGTTAGCCCTTGCGGATCGGCACTGGCTTCGCGCGCGGGAAATATCACTTCCCAACGACCTTTTTCGGCTGCGGCGTTGGTTTCGGCCTTGTCCTTGCCGAGTTGCACTACAACGCTGACACCAGGCTTGGCCCAGCCCCAGATTACGATAGGCTTGCCGCGTTGCAGGACCATGTCGCTATCGAAGATGGCATGGAGTTTCAGTGACTCCGCATGAATCGAGTGCGGCCCCAGTAGCAATGCGATGGCCGTCACCATCTGTACAATTCTTTTCATATGATTTTTTCGATGGGTTGATTTTGAAGAAGGGGAGATGGAACTATCTCTCGATGCGATCATTCGAGTGATAAGAATCATCACCGAGCCTGGATTTTTGCCAAGCACCATTTTCTGGGATCCCGTGTTTGGAGTGGATCTCCGAATCACGTTTGATCGCGGAAACATTCTTATTTCTGGTGATTGATTTTTTGCCTTTTTCTGACCAGACTATTACTGTTACCCGATTTTGGAGAAATTTGGTTTTTTTTGGTTTTTTGTTGACAAAGCCGAAAAAACAAAGAAAAGTCCTTCTGCACATGTCTTCTTCAACCCAATCCCAAGTGAACCGCGAGATCATCGAGCGGCTGGTGCGCGAGCAAGTGTATGCCGCACTGAAGAAACCCATGCCGCGTCAGTCTCCTAACAAGTTGTTAGTGAATATCAGTGCCCGTCATTGCCATCTCACGCAAGAAGCTGTCGAGGCTCTTTTCGGCCCTGGTTATCAGTTGCAACCGATGAAAGACCTGTATCAGCATGGTCAGTATGCTGCCAAGGAAACCGTGACGCTCATTGGACCGCGCAGTCGTGTGATTTCCAATCTGCGCATCCTCGGCCCCTGTCGTAATCTGAATCAGGTCGAGCTGGCCTACACGGATTCGATCGCTCTTGGTTTCGATATCCCTGTGAAAATGTCTGGTGACATTGCTGGCACACCAGGTGGCATGCTGATGGGGCCTCATGGCTATTTTGAACTCAAAGAGGGCATCATTCGTGCCCAGCCTCACGTTCACATGCATCCGGATGATGCCGATTTTTACGGCGTGAAACATCTCGATACGATGAAGCTGAAGGTGCATGGTCCACTGGCCATGACTTTCGACAATCTCGTCGTGCGCGTTGATCCTACCTTCAAACTGGAAGTCCACATCGACACCGATGAAGGCAATGCCTGCGGCCTCAAGCCTGACACTTTCTGCGAACTGACCAAGTAATTTTTATCAACAATCAACTAAAACGAACCACAACCAACCACTATGAGTGCAGCACTCGGATTCATTGAAACCAAAGGATATGTCGGCAGCGTCGAGGCTACCGATGCCATGACGAAAGCGGCTAACGTCGAACTCGTGAAACAAATTCAAACCGGTGGCGGTTTCCTCACCGTCATCGTCAAAGGCGACGTTGGCAGCGTGAAGTCCGCCGTCGCCGCTGGCGCGGATGCCGCTGGTCGGGTGGGTGAGCTCGTCGGCTCGCACGTGATCGCTCGTCCGCACAACGACCTGCTGGTGCAACTCGGCATCGCTTAATTTCTCACCATCTAACAAATTACCATTATGGCCAAACAAGCAATCGGAATCCTGGAAACCAAAGGCTTCATCGCACTCATCGAGGGCGCGGACGCCGCACTGAAATCCGCCGACATTCAAATGAGCGGTTGGGAAAAACTCGGCTCCGGTCTCGTCACGGGCTTTTTCACCGGCAACGTCGCCGCTGTGAAAGCCGGTCTCGATGCCGCTGCTGCTGCCGCATCCAATGTCGGCACCGTCACTTCCGTGCAAGTGATCGCCCGTCCGCATGACGACCTCGGCAAGCTGGGTAGCTGGATTGGGTGATTTTTTCAATCAAGTTATCAGTTATTTGTTATCAGTTAATAGTATTTCCAAACCCTATTAACCAATAACCCTTAACCACTAACACATCACAATGCTCATCCTCATTGCCAACCTCGGATCCACGTCTTTCAAGTACCGTCTCTATCGCATGGAGTCCACGGGACAGGAAGTCTTGGCCAAGGGCGGTTATGAGCGTGTGACGGACTATGCATCCGTGATCGACGATGCTCTCGCCACTCTGCAAAAGGATGGTGTGATCGCCTCGGCGGAGGAGATTGACGCCGTCGGTTTCAAGACCGTTCTCGGCAAGGATCTCAGCGGCTGCGTGCTGGCGGATGATACCTGCGTGAAAGCTCTGGACGACTTCGCCGCCGTAGCGCCTGCGCACAATCCTCCGTATGCGAATGGCATCCGTCAGTTCGCCCGATCATTGCCCAAAGCTCGACTCGTCGCCCTGTTCGAGACCGCTTTCTACCAATGGGTGCCACAAGCCCGCGCAAACTACGCGCTGCCGCAATCCTGGCGCGATGCCGGAATCAAGCGCTATGGCTTCCACGGCGCGAGTCACAAGTTCGTGGCCGAGCGCTCAGCGGAGTTGTTAGGTCGCAACGATGTGGCAGCCGTGACGGCTTCGCTCTATCAAAAAGGCCCGCAAGCCATTGCCGGTAAAGCATTGCGTGTGGTGTCCTGCCACCTCGGAGGTAGCAGTTCGGTGACGGGCATTTGCAACGGTGTCGCCATCGGCACCAGCATGGGTTTTTCGCCGCAAAGTGGCCTGCCACAAAACAATCGCGTGGGCGACCTCGACTCGGGCGCGCTTCCATACGCCATGAAGACTCTTGGGTTATCGTTGGAGGAAGCGGAACGACAACTCACGAAAGAATCCGGTCTGCTGGGTCTCTCGGGCGTCAGCAATGACATCCGCGACATTTTGGCTGCCCGCGATTCAGGCAATCCTAATGCAGCGCTTGCTCTCGATCACCTGGTGGACTCGATCCGTCACTGGGTCGGTGCTTTTGCCTGGCAGATGGGCGGGCTCGATGCCCTGGTCTTCACCGCCGGCATCGGTGAAAACAATCCCGACATCCGTGCAGCGGTGTGTGCCGGCCTAGAGGACTTCGGTCTCATCATCGATGCCGAAGCCAATGTCGTCACCCGTGCAGTCGAAGCGGAACTTCAGGCCGCTACCTCCCGCGTGAAAATTCTCGTCATCCCCGCCAACGAAGAGCAGGTGCTGGCTCGCGAGGTCTATCGCAAAATTTCTTCCCTTTCCTGAAAACCATTTCATTCAACAACTCAACAACCAAACCAACCACAATTATGGCTAAACAAGCAGTAGGACTATTGGAAACCCGCGGGCTCGCCTGCCTCGTCGTCGGCGTCGATGCGATGCTCAAATCCGCGAACATCGAACTTGCCGGTCCGATGAGACATGTGGGCAGCGCCCTTTGCAACGCCGTCATCACCGGTGATGTTGCTGCCGTGAAGGCTGCCATCGATACCGGCGCCGCCGCTGCCAGCACTTGCGGAGAAGTGGTCAGTGCCCACGTGATCGCTCGTCCCGATGATGCGATCGACGGTGTGCTGCCCAAAGAAACCGCCGCCCGCGCTCCACGCAAATAAGCCCTTGAATCCGCGCCCGCCGCTTTTGCGTGGTGGGCGCGCCATTCTCTAACGAAACAATCCTATGTTTCTCGCAGAAGTCATCGGTCAGGTCGTGGCCACGAAAAAGGACGAGCATCTCACGGGGCGCAAGCTCTTGATTCTCCGTCCCAAGCTCGTGGATGAAAAGGATAGCCGCCAATTCAAGAACGGCCAGAACACCGTTGTCGCGATCGATACCGTGGGTGCTGGCGTTGGCGAAATGGTCCTTTTTTGCCAAGGCAGCAGTGCTCGCCAAGCCGGCGACCTCAAGCCCGTTCCCGTCGATGCCGCTGTGGTGGCCATCGTCGATCGCGTGGAAGTGCAGGGGACGACGGTATACAAGAATCAATGATCCGTCTGATCAGCTCACTTTGACTGAGCATACCAAACAACAACAATTTTCATGACTCTCGACCAACAACAAATCCAATCCGTGGTGGAAAGCGTGCTGTCACGCTTGCAGGCGGCGAATGTGACCGCGGCGCCCGCTGTGAAAAAAGATGGTTGCGGCTGTGGCTGCCCCGGAGCTGATGGCGACCACGGTGTGTTTGCATGTGTGGACAAAGCCGCCGATGCCGCGCATCACGCCCATCTGAAACTCAAAAAAGCTGGCATTGGCGCGCGTGCCAAGGTGATCGAAATCGTTAAGACTTTGGCCGTGGCGAATGCCGAGCCTTGGGGCAAGTTTGAAATGGCGGAAACCAAGATCGGTCGTGTGGATCACAAGATCGGCAAACTGCTCATCACCAAAAACGTTCCCGGCGTGGAATATCTGCGCCCCGACGCGATGAGTGGTGACGGCGGCATCATGATGGAGGAGTTCGCTCCCTTTGGTGTGATCGGTGCCATTTTGCCTGTCACACACTCAGTGCCGACACTGACAGGCAACGTGATCAGTATGGTCGCAGCAGGCAATGCGATTGTTTTCAATCCTCACCCGGGTGGTGCCCGCAGCGCGGCGATGGCCGTGCGTGAATACAATAAGGCCATCGAACGTGAATTGGGCATTCCCAATCTCATCACCTGCATCGAGCAACCGACGCTCGAGTCCTTCAATCTCATTTGCAAAAACGAGCAAATCCCCCTTCTTGCCATTACCGGCGGACCTGCTGTCGTGAGTGCCGCCATGAAATCCGGCAAGCGTGCCATTTGCGCTGGTCCGGGTAACCCGACTGTGGTTGTCGATGACTCCGCCGATCTTGCCCGTGCCGCTCGTAGCGTGATCGAAGGTGGTGGTTTCGACAATAACCTGCTCTGCATCGGCGAAAAAGCCGTCTTTGTTGTCGGATCCGTCTTCAATCGTTTCATGGAGGAGTTGGAAAAAGCGGGAGCCGCCCGCCTCAATGCGGCGCAAATCGACTCTCTTACCAAGGCGGCATTCACCTACAAGGAAACCGACGGTGGTTGTTCGCATGCCGCGGTCAATCGCGATCTCATCGGTGCTGATCCCTCCGTGCTTGCCCGTCATGCCGGAGCCAACGTATCCGCCAGCGCTCCGATTTTGTTCGGTGAAACCAGCGCGGATCATCCCTTCGTGCAAGAGGAGCAAATGATGCCGATGATCCCGATTGTGGCATGCCCCGACTTTGCCACAGCGGTGAAACACGCAAAGCAGGCGGAGCACAACTACCGCCACTCGGCGATGATCCATACGCGCAACGTCGATCACATGACCGCCATGGCGAAGGAAATGGATACCACGATTTTTGTGAAAAATGGTCCTAGCACCGCCGGTCTCGGCCTCGGTGGCGAGGGCTATCTGTCCTACTCCATCGCCACCACGACGGGCGAAGGTATCACCACTCCCAAAACCTTCACTCGCGTGCGCCG
>JACCDI011553585.1_pt1 | contig 11564 bp, 9 predicted proteins | sample 7442791 | NCBI WGS metagenome assembly JACCDI01 (sample SAMN15323434, study PRJNA562643) | freshwater metagenome | isolation source: river surface water | place: USA:Blue River Watershed | collected 2017-08-15
AATGAGCTATTCATTGAGCGGACAAAACTGTAAGTGTTATCGAATTCAGCACCCGCTTTGCTTTGCCTGTAGTGAACGTGCTCAATAATCAAATCCTCTAAGAAAATCAGCCGTCCTAGAATCCGAGCATTTTCTGTTGACCATAAGTCCCATAAGCTTCCTCTGCCTGGCTGAACCCATGTACCTAGAGTTTCAACCCAGTTCCTGTGAAAGAAACCATGGGTAGCTATTTTGCCGGCGTGCGTACCGAGATCATTCCCGTAAACCAGGGCAATTTTGTCTGGCATCGACTCGAAAGTCGCTGACACAACCGTATCCCAACCAGCAGTACGAAAAACCATGTCATCCGCTGCCGTCATAATTATTTCACCGTGACAATTGCTGTATAAAAAATTTTGAGCGTTGGAAATCCAAGTGCGTGGCCCTTGAAAAACCTTTACCGTATCCCCGAACTTATCAAGATTAGGAAATGTGACATCATCCTGATCAATGTAAAATAAAATTTCTATGAGTTCAGGGTGATCTGAATTAACTAGGATTGAATCAATTAATCGAATAACCTGTTCAGGTCTTTCACGTGTGGGGCATAAGATTGAAAACTTGGCGGGACTAGCTGCGGACTGGTATTGGGTGCTCATCTATCTACCATCTTTCGAACTAGATATCTTTTTTAACCGCAAATTAGAGTTCCAATACATTTCACGGATTTGGCGGACTAAAATAAATCTGTTGATGTTATAAGTATTGAAGTGATTATTAATCATTTTCGGATTAATAAATATCTTAAAACCACCATCTGTAATTCTTTTGGAAAATGCGACATGTTCACTTTCAAAATCCAGATCCCCTTCATGCAAAGAATAATCGAAACGCTTAAACAATTCAGACTTGTAAATTCCAAGTCCACCAAAACCGGATTTCACTTCAATCCAATCTTCATCATGCTTAATTCTAATCATTTTTGAGTAGATTGCCTTCTTACGGGCACGATCATATTCAGCTCTCCTGCTTGTGCGACGTAGAAATGATCTCCTTGGTAAATCTGTACTATCAATTAAAGACTGTTCGTGTCTGAGATCAACTAGTACATCTTGAGGACACCAGCTTGGATGCCTTAGAGCCAACACATCATAATATCCACCCCGTTGGTTAGAAAGCACAGCCCCCCAGTCATCTCTTTCAAAGGAAGAAAGAATCGCTTTAGAAGAAATCTTGGAATTCATCCCGTCTAAGTCTGCGACGAAAACATATTTGATATCAGATGATTCAGAAATACTTCTAACCTTTTGTACATATACATTCCTGCAGTGCCTAATTCGGTGGATGCGATCGGGTATCGCAGTCCTTAGATCTCCCATACTCACGAAGTTGAAGTTTTCGATTTCCGTACGTAAATTTTCTAGGACTGAAAGCGTAGAGTCGGTTGAGTCGGACTCTACTAAAAATACTTGAACCAGTTCGAATGTTGATAGAGCATTCATAACTTTAGTTAAATCCGACCGCAAGCTGCCCGCTGCATTTGAAATCGTACCCACGAGAACAACTTTCTTCACATGCTTAATCTAGAGCATATTTGAAGATTTATATCTCACATAACATGAGAAATAATTTTTCAATAGTATTTAGCGAAATGTCCAATTTTTATGAATTCAAAACTAGAGTTCACTAGTGGGTTGTTGGGTAAGAATTCAAGTGCTTGGAATTTATAACAGTCGATTTTATATATTGATCTACGTTCTCCAAAGGTAGAGAAGACGGACTTTGGTAAACAACATCCCTTAACCCTGCAATCCAAAATGAAACTTTAGAAGAAGTTCCGATGAAATACTTAGCTCGAGTCGCATTCGCAATAACTAAGGATGTTCGTGAATCGAGGACTAAGAATTCACCCGAAAGTAAGTGAGAGAATCTTGAACGTGCTTCGGACGGGGAGTCGGAAAAAACAATTAATTCTTCAATTTTAATTTCCTTTTGAACCTTTATATATTCTGAAACAACCGATTTTGCAGATATTGGATTCTTTTCATTTATTACCAGCAAATCACCCAAGCGGTAATGAACGATACAAGATTTACCTAAATTGGTAATTTTGGATTCATTGACACTCTCACAACGATCTGCCAGACGGTACATAAATGCAGAATTTATAGTTCTATATGAATAATGACCGCGAATTGAAAGAACCCACGGACGTAATCTCTTTGTCGCACGGTCATCATTACACTGAGCCAAGAAACCGACCCCGGAAAGAATCCTCTTTAAGGTAGTTCTAAGGATAGAACTCTCGCCAGCCTTAGTTTCCGTAGCGACTTTTTTTGTTTGTTGAAAATCCTCTTCATATTGGTATTCGTATTCTGGAAAAAGTTCAGCAACTTCTGGGATCCTTCGTGTAACACCACCCGTATGAAGAACAATCTTCATGGATCTATTTGGGAAAATGGCTTTAAAGTCCTCGGCGATCGCGATTGCAAACAACTGCGATCCAAGACCTCCCCATGAATGGATCCGAACCGGTGGTAGGAGTCGCTGCACTTAATGAGTATAAAGGTGAGCATCGCCTAAACTACTAAGGTGGAGATTCAGAATCTAAATAAAATAGACGTGCTGTTTTTGAGCTTTTTAGGAAAGAACTATTCAAGATCTAGCACCATTCTTAATGTTGATTCCCTGGCGTTAAACAAGCAGTATCTCGAGTTGCCTATAGGCATTTTCCGATGGATTAGGGCTATTTATAGAAACCGGCACTATTTTCGACAATTCGACTGCCTGGTCGTAATGTCCCCCTGCCATATTTTGAGTGCACCGCTAAAAATAGTTTCGCGGAAGCCACTAATCCTCGATGCTGGATGGTCACTTACAGACGGACATATTTCAAGAAAACCAAAACTTACCCAGATATTAAAATTACCCGTAATCTTCCTAATTGATCTCGTGTCATTACATTTTTCGGATATCGTATTATTGGAAAGTAAAGCGCAGACTAAACGTATAAGTAGATTGTTTGCTGTGAGTAAATCTAAATTACGAGTTCAGTTTACGGGTTTGAATGAATCAAACTTCACTTCCAATGATCGACCTTCAAGATTAATACTAGGGATAAGAAAACGAATCCAAGAGATAGGTTTTCCCGTTGTTGTCATATTTCGAGGGAAAATTAATCGCGAATCGGGATTTGAGAATTTACTTTCCGCTGCGCGGATACTGAAAGATTCAGCTGCCTTTATATTTGTAGTGGGAAAAAATGATGAGGTTCTAGAATGTCCCAAAAATGCCATAGTGGTTTCGGATATAACTGATAAGGAAATGATGGATATTTATAAATTATCAGACATTTCTATAGGACAAATATCGAATCATCGCCGCCTTAGGTACACAATTCCACACAAAGCATTTGAAGCTGGTTTTTTCTCAATGCCTTTTATTACCGCGGATTCGGCTGGCGTAAGAGAATATCTAGGTCAGGATTGTGCACTGTTCTTAAGTGACCCTTCTCCTGAATCATTAGCTGAGTCTATAAAAAACTTGAGTGACAAAAGCAGCCTTCGGGCATTGTCAAAGAAGATAAATGTGAATCACAAAAAAATTGCTTCGCAACAGTTGTTAGTTACAAATTTTGAGCACATAGTGCTAGATCTTTACGAGACTAGACCCCATAGACGCGTCTAATTTTTTGAGCCATTACTTGAGCCCCAAAAAGCTCTAGTCGCTGACGTTGTTTATCCAGCACTAGCTTCCGATAAACCGGATCATTTAAATCATTTATTTTCTCAAAAAAGTCTTGGCTATCTCCTGTTGTGCATAACCCTGGAAAATCTTCTCCCAAGACTTCAGGAATGGCCGAATTGTGAGAAGCGACAATTGGAATTCCTGCATCCATGGCTTCGAGTAGGACCATTCCAAAACCTTCATATTTGCTGGTAAGCATAAAAACATCAAGTTCAGTTAAAAAGTCATAAATGTTTGAACTTCGCCCCAGGAACTTTACCGAATCAGAAATAGCCATCACTTTTGTTGATTCACGCAATTCTGTTTCGAGCGGTCCCGCACCTAATATAGAAAGTGAACTTTCGTTCGAAAACTTTTTATACTTTCTGAAAGCACTTATCATCGTCGGTATATCTTTTTGATCCGTAAGCCTTGAAATTGTTCCTAATTTATTGATTTTTCTTTTAGGATCAAATGTGTCAGATGCGTAATTCATTTGCTTTTGATATCCATAATGAACAATCTGAATATTCTTGGGTAGGGAGATCTCACCTCTATCCAAGAGAAAATTGCGTACTGCATTTGATATTGCAATAACTTTCTGACAACGCAGTTCTACAAGGCGGGAAAGCAAATTAGATATAATTTTTGGTGCGCCGGGAAAGAATGGCTCAGCGTTATGTCTGGAAGAAATGAATATAAAGTGTGTAAATGTTAGTAGCGCGACGAGTTCGGCTCGTGGAAGATGTGCATGAACTATTGCATCCACTCCCTTGACGATTCGCCTAAATTTAACGGGTTGAAGTAATGGGGTTACGTGGGCCAATTCAGAGTGAACAAAAGCCCCCGCTTTCACGAAATCGGACTCGAGTTCTGGCTCACCCTTGAGGAAAACAATATGAACTTCAAAACCCTGATTTACCTGTTCCTTAACAAGAATTAACAGTTGATTCTCTGCGCCGCCACGATTAATTGTGGTTATAAGGTGAAAAACCGTTTTCAAACTTTAAGCTCCTTGGCAAAGTACTCCGCAGTCAATTCGATGCCAGTTTCAAGGGCTATTTTCGGCTTCCAATCTAAAATAGAATTGGCAAGCGTTATGTCAGGCTTTCGTTGTCGTGGGTCATCCTCTGGAAGTGGCTCGAAGATTATCTGTGAGCTCGACTTTGTAATTCGGATTACTTTCTCGGCGAGCTCTAGCATTGAAAACTCACCAGGATTTCCAAGATTGATTGGAGTATCCACTGGAGCCTCTAACATAAGCATTCTATATATTCCGTCGATTAAGTCTGAGACAAAACAAAATGACCTTGTTTGCGAGCCATCGCCATAGATGGTTATTGGATTTCCTTGCAGCGCTTGAACTATAAAGTTGGAGACAACCCGACCATCACCAACTGCCATATTTGGCCCGTAGGTATTGAAAATTCTCACTAGACGTGAATCAACACCGTACTGCCTTTTATAATCGAAGCAGAGGGTTTCAGCAGCGCGTTTTCCTTCGTCATAACAGGAGCGAATTCCGATTGGGTTTACATTGCCCCAATAAGTTTCAGGTTGCGGCGATACATTTGGATCTCCGTACACTTCACTGGTTGAGGCTTGAAGGATTCTGGCTCCCGTCTCTTTGGCAAGATGAAGCATATTTATAATTCCCAAGAAGTTTGTTTCAATAGTCCTAACGGGATCAAGTTGATAATTCTTGGGAGATGCTGGGCAAGCAAAATTTAAGATCGCATCTACCTCTGATTCAAAAGGCAATCGAACATCATGTTCAACAAATTTGAATAAAGGATTCTTCAATGGTTCCGATAGATTCTTTAGCGATCCCGTAGAAAGGTCATCAATCCCCGTGACTTCGTGTCCTGAATCCAACAGCTTTGAGGTTAGGTGAGAACCCAAAAATCCAGCAGCTCCGGTTAATAGAATCTTCATACCCGAACTTTCTCATGAAAAGCCAAAATATCTAATTATTGGAGAAGTTGAGCCAGCTTAGCAATCCAGTTTCGGAGAGAGTGGTCGCGGCGAGCCACATCCAATCTTCGGTCCAATTCTAGATTGATTTGGTCAGGGCTGAGATTTCTGAAAGCTAGATATTCACCCTTCAAATCTGAATTAGGTAATTTGGACCATTTTCCGAAAACGTTTATGTATTCTGGATTCAATGTAATAACTGGAACTCGCAGCATTGTTGACTCAATAAGAGTCTTATCGAGCGACCCAATGTACGAATGAATAAAGCACCCATTTTTAGCCATCTCAATCGGAAACTGTTCTCTAGGTATTGAAGGCTTGAAATGAAGCCATCCTGATTCAATCCAAGGCTTAGAGTCGCTAATCAGAGATTTCGCCCAATCTTGAGATTCTAGATTTGCTGGTGAACCTACGATCGTAAGTTCAACACCGGGGAGAATCTTTTTGAGTTCCCCTGCGGTAGAAATTAACAGATCAATATTCTTGGACTTATCGAATCGACCTATGTGAACCAACTTATTAAAGTCCAAATTAGCAAAATCAATTGGCCTAAATTTATCTTGATCGATCGCTTGTCCAATCGGTGTTACAAATTCTCCAGTAAGTGGACAGGACCCGCGTGTTGAGGTGACTATCCCAGTCACCCATCGGGACGCAAAGACCAAATATTTGGATTTGAAAGTGTGCGCATACCAAAGGAATTGACGTCGCCGCCGCAATTTAACGAACGGCGCGAGAAAGGCAGATTGCAAATCTGTCATATGGTAAAAAACCGAATTAAAGTCACCGCGAATTATTTGAGGAATTGCCTTAAAAAATAACATCAAAATGTTTATCAATCTATGGCCCGGCCGCCAATTTGTGGAGATGATCCGAATTCTGGGATCCGGATTTACTTGGCCAATTCTTCCGGTTATTACGGTTATTTTGCGGAAATCGTTTGCTAAAGCCAAGACCGCTTCATATTGGTGCGAAAGCAAGGGGTCTTTAGGATCCATGGCAAAGTTAAAAACCAATAAGTTCGAATTTGATTTCACATGCCTAGTGTATTGTTTGAACCATCCTTGAAGTGAGCAGTCGAAAGGTTGCAGCATTGAAATATTTAGTCACTGGCGCAGCCGGCTTCATAGGCTCGAATCTTTCAGCACGATTGGCTAAATCAGGCAATACTGTTGTCGGCGTAGACAACTTCAGCCCTTACTACTCTCCAAAGTTCAAAGAACTTCGGGTTAGCGAATTCTTAACACCGAATGGTATCGAAGTTAAAAGCATCGATTTATCGAATATTTCAGAAGTAGAGAGAATTGTACGAAACTTTAAACCTGAAGTAATTATTCATTTAGCAGCACAACCCGGCGTTCGTACACCTCTGGGCAAAAGCTACCAATACATACAAAATAATCTTGTGGCATTTGCTAACGTGCTTCAAACAGCTATCGAAGAATCGGTTCCTGAGATTCTTTATGCATCTTCTTCAAGCGTTTATGGAAATTCAACTGAAACAAAATATAAAGAGGATGATTTATCTGTACGTCCAATAAGTATTTACGGGGCAACTAAACTATCCAATGAGATTTTAACTCCAGCTTTCATTAATGGCAGTAAAACTAGGGCACGTGGAATGCGCTTCTTCACAGTTTATGGACCTTGGGGTCGACCAGATATGGCTTACTTCAGGATTATAGATTCGATCCTAAATGGATCCGAGTTTAAAAAGTTTGGTGGTGGAGAAGTAAAACGAGACTTTACTTATGTAGATGACATCACAGACACAATTGAAAAATTGTCGAACGAGTTATCTGCTAGACCAGCAGGTTTCTCGGATGTTGTAAATATAGGCGGAGGTAATCCTCACTCACTAAACGAACTTATTGAAGTAATAAGTAGACAGCTCGGCTCGAATCCTTTGATTTCGGAATCATTAAGCAATCCTAATGATGTGAGTTTTACATGTTCAGATATTTCAAAGCTGAACGATTTAATAAGTAGTGTTCCCGCAATAGATTTAGAATCAGGTGCCAAAGAAACGATTGCTTGGGCCAAGCGAGATGGAATCAAGGAGCACTTGGCGGAGTGGATTAACTCAACATATTAATTATCAACCCAAGAATGAACCAGCCTAGTTATGCCTTGTGAATCTATTTGTATTTGTGAATCAATTTGATTTGGCATGGCAGCAACAAATTTTTGATTGAGAGAATTCTCAATCAAAGCTACAGCCTCAGCTAATGTTGAAAAAGTCTTAATTTGAATTGGGTACGAATCTTGAGCTTCGCGTACCCCTTTAGAATACTGCGCAACAACCAGCACCTGACTCAACGCCGCTTCGCGCAAAGTTAAACCGTACCCTTCTCGTGGAGCGGTTGAAATCAAAATTTTTGTATCAGCATAAACATTGAGAATTTGTTCAGGATTCAAGTAGCCAAGCAATTTAACATCACCTTGTTCAATCCACCGAGAAAGTTCTTTCTGGATCTGTATACGTAAAGGTCCGTCTCCAGCGATGGCCACTCTGGTTTCTGGCATTGCCTTCTTGACTAATTCAATTATGCGGATTAAGTCAGAGATTCCTCGTTCCTGATGGAGTCTTCCGATAAAAGCTAGATCGGTATTCTTACTTTTATGCGGAATTGCGATACGTAAATTGTCAATGGGAATCGGAGCTAGAACAAATTTATTTTTCGATTTAGGGGCGAAAGCAACAATTTCATCCATTTGGAATTTAGAAACAATTCTTATTGAATAAGAAACAATTATGCCAAGTCTCGAAAATAACGCTCGCAAAGTACCTTTAAGTCCTCGGTTGAATCTAAACGAATATATATCACCATGGAACTGTGTTTGAATTCGTACCCTTGATCCAAGAATTAATCTTAGGTAAAGCCCGATCATCAAAGTTTTCTGAGTATCGCCGCAAACGAGTGTGAAATTTGAGGTGCTTTTTCTAACTTCTCGAGTCAAAAATAGAATTCTTCCAAGTATGTTTTTTTGTGATTCCACGGAATCAAAAAAATTAAGGTACTTCTCTTCATGAATTTCACCCACCATGGAACTTGGAGTAAAGAGCCAAACTCCATCATCACCTGAATACTTGTGAACGGCTTCCCCGTATTTGTTCCATCTCGATAAGAGGTTTACGAGTTCGGGTTTATTATCAGGAAATTTGTTGTGCAGAAAAATTACTTTTCTCATTTAATTGTTTCCTTGGATGGTGCTAAGAATTTCATTAAAATTGCGATCTTTATTAAATCGGGACAACGAATCTATTTTGGCCCTCTCTGTGTATACAGAGGTTTTCCCAACGGAGGCAATGGCAAGGTCTATCGTCGCATTTAGGGACCGATCTGAGCGAACAAGAAACCCATCAATATCATCATTGATAACTTCTTCAGATCCGGTTCCTGCGCGACCCACAGTCAGTATTCCAGCAACTCTCGCTTCTACAAGCGCATGAGGAAGTCCTTCATAATAACTATTTAACACAAAAACTCTACTTCTACTGAAGAGCTGATTAACTAACTTATTCGGAATTTCTCCCAAGAATGTAACTTTGGCATCTAGATTTCTGGCCAGGGCCTCCAGTCTTTCTCTCTCTGGGCCATCACCTGCCACAACCAACTTTAAATTTCGCTCGGCGCTATATTCAATAAGCTCGTCAACCCCCTTCCAGGAAACAAGGCGGCAGACTGTGACTAAATCGTATTCGTAATTATCTGTCGGCAGATTAATTGAATCCAAAGTTTCAACGGAATTGTAAATTAGACGGAGTTTTTCTTCCGTTACGCCCCAATTCAAACATAAGTTATAAAGACCTTGAGAGGGAACTATTACCTTCCTTGCTCGCTTAAGACTATTCGAGTAAAACTTTCTAAAAATTCTATATTTAATGTTTAATTTTTCTAGCTGAAATTCTGCAATATTCATTTCTGTTAGCTGATTATTTCGGGCACGTTCCCAAACAATATCTCCAGGTACCTTAACGGTGTAGGTGAATCTATAGATAATTGAAGCAATGTATGTTTCCAGAAAGGCACCGACAGCCAAAATTGATTCAGATTTATCTCGCCCAATACTTCGCACCATTTGTGAATATCTATATGGAAGTTTAGAGGAACGGAGAATTCGGGTTAAATTTATTTTGTAAACGTTTGTCACTACTTCTTGGCTATCCGAGTAGGTGTGAACGCCAACTTTTAAGTTTTTTTGCGAAGCCCATTCTGCAAATTCCACAGCAAACTTCGATGGACCACCCGAATCCGGCGGAAAAATACCAGTTATTAGTAGTATCGATGTGGGCACGTACCCAATTTACTATAGAGCCCATTAGTTATTGCTTCCTTGCGGGTAGACTCCAGCTACTATGAGAGGGACGTTTGAATGTTTAGTAACTCGGTAATTGCGCGCTCAGTGCGCATTCTCTCGTCCTCGGATAGAAAGAAAGTCATTGCTGTAGTTGCAATTCAGATTTCTTTCGGCTTGCTCGATTTAGCTGGAGTTGCACTTGTTGGAATGCTTGGCGCATTAGCCGTAACCGGAGTCCAAGCGCGAGTTCCGGGAGATCGCGTCTCAACGGCGCTGCAATTGTTGGGTATTCAAGACAATTCACTTCAGTCCCAAGCAACGATAATTGGATTGCTAGCCGCGGCGCTTCTAATTACTAAAACCCTCTTTTCGGTTATCTTCATACGAAAGACTATTTTCTTTCTGTCCAGAAGAAGCGCAGCAATTTCTGCAAATTTAACATCAAGAGTTTTAGCACAACCTTTAGCAAGAATTCAATCTAGATCTATGCAGCAGACACTTTATTCTGTTACTGCAGGTGTTGACTCAATTGCTATGAACGTAATTGGAACCACTGTGCTAATTATAAGCGACACATCATTATTGCTGATTCTAGGATTTGGACTTTTCGTTGTAGATCCAGTTGTGGCGCTAAGCACCTTAATTGTATTTGCTGCTATCGCACTTCTGCTATACCGCCTAATGCAAGTAAGGGCAGTCAGGCTTGGAGAAGCGCAAAGATATTTATCAATTGAAAGTTCAGAAAAAACGCTTGAAGTTTTGAACTCTTATCGTGAAATTGTTGTTCGCAATCGAAGAAGTTTTTATTCAAGGGAACTCGGGAGTATTCGTTTCAAATTGGCGGATGTAATTGCGGAGCGGGCATTTATGCCAAACATTAGTAAATACGTTATTGAAATTACCGTTGTTTTAGGTTCACTGGGAATCGCAGCATTGCAATTTGCAGTCAATGACGCCTCTCGCGCCATTGCGGTTTTAGCTGTTTTTATGGCAGCAAGTACTCGCATTTCTCCAGCAATACTTCGTTTGCAACAAGGCGCTATAAATATCAAATCAAGCATCGGATCCGCAGGTCCCACACTAGATCTGATTGAAGAGTTACAAGAATTAACACCAGGAAGTGAAAAAGTTGACGACCTGAATTTTGAACATGCTGGCTTCACGGGCGAAGTTGAACTTAAAAATATCACCTTGACGTATCCGACAAAAAAACTTCCGGCCGTAAAAGATGTTTCCTTAAACATAAAGCAAGGTCAGGTAGTTTCTTTTGTTGGTCCATCAGGAGCAGGTAAAACCACAATTATTGACGTAATTCTTGGAGTTCTTGAACCAGATAGTGGAGTTGTTCAAATGCAGGGTCATGCGCCTTTAAGCGCCATAAAGCGCTGGCCTGGGGCAATTGGATACGTTCCCCAGGATGTGATGATTTCCAATGGCTCGATAAAGGAAAATGTCTGTCTGGGTTATTCACTTGAAGAAGTTAATGACAAAGATGTTTGGAATGCTTTAGACCTTGCGCATCTGGGTGATTTCGTAAGGATGCTACCTGACGAACTTTCTACTCAAGTTGGAGATCGCGGGGC
>JACCDI011642523.1_pt1 | contig 11554 bp, 13 predicted proteins | sample 7442791 | NCBI WGS metagenome assembly JACCDI01 (sample SAMN15323434, study PRJNA562643) | freshwater metagenome | isolation source: river surface water | place: USA:Blue River Watershed | collected 2017-08-15
CTAAAATATGTATAGCATTTGGATTTGAAGACAAATTTATCCAGTAAAATATAGATGATTTATGTCTATTTTTTTCTAAAATATGACACGCTTTTTCATTTACAGCCAAATTTTCCAGATCTTCATTTTCATTTAAAATAAATTCTGGTTTTCCAATCATATTTTATTTTTTTAAACTAACAAAAAAGAATGAATTTAATTCAATTTTATTGGTTAACTCCCCGGGGCGACAATTCTTAATACATATCTACTAATTCATCCAAATCTATTCCTAATCTATCAGCTACGCGAGTTAGTCGTAAAGGATGAAACACATACGCAACTAATTCTTCAGCAAATGGTTTCATTTCAGTTTTCATTTTGTTAGTATCTAATGGTGCTAATAAATGAATTGCGTTTGGGTTTTGTGATAATTCACCCCATTTAATCCTGTCTATATTTTTCTCCAAAATATGAATTGCATTTGGATTTGCAGATAAATTAAACCAACCAATTTTATCAAAATTCTTTTCTAAAATATGAATTGCATTTGGATTTCTAGACAATCGAGACCATACAACTTTATCTAAATTCTTTTCTAAAATGTGAATTGCATTTGGGTTTCTGGATAAGTAATACCAATCAACCTTGTCTAAATTCTTTTCTAAAATGTGTATAGCATTTGGGTTTGCAGACAACCATTCCCAATTTACTTTATCCAAATTGTCTTCTAAAATATGAATTGCATTTTTATTTTTAGACAAAATTGCCCATTCAACTTTATCTAAATTATTTTCTATAATATGAATTGCATTTTTATTTTTAGACAAAATTGCCCATTCAACTTTATCTAAATTATTTTCTATAATATTAATTGCATTCGGATTTTCAGATAAACAATACCAATCAACTTTATCTAAATTATTTTCTAAAAGTCGAATTGCGTTTGGATTTCTAGACAATGTAATCCAATTAACCATTTCTATATTATTTTCTAAAATGTGAATAGAATTTGCATTTAATGATAACATTGTCCAATATAATTTATATTTAATTCGGTTAAATATATCTTCATTTTCTAATATGTAATGAGCATTAGGGTTCATACATAATCTATTTAAAGTCACATTTTTAATAATAAAATCAATGTTATATATTGGTTTTCCAATCAATGTCATGTTGTTTTGATGATTATTTAACTCATTTATTCTCATTAAAAAATTTCAATTTTTTACATATTGTAATTATGTTGATTTCTATGTCTTAAAATGTATCTAACAATTCATCCAAATCCATATCTAATCTAGTTGCAATGCGATTTAAACGCACTGGATTAAATACATAAGCAACTAATTCTTCAGCAAATGGTTTCATTTCAGCTTTCATTTTGTTAGTATCTAGTGGTGCCAACAAATGAATTGCATTTGGGTTTTGAGATAACTCAGACCAATCAACTTTATCTAAATTCTTTTCTATGATACTAATAGCATTTGGGTTTGAAGCTATCCAATCCCATACGTAATCCAATTTGTCTATATATTTTTCTAAAATCCCAACCGCACTTGGATTTGTAGCCAGATTAACCCAACCATAGGAGTCTTTTTCCATATTATCTAATTTATCTGAATTATTTTCTATGATTTTAATTGCTTTTGGATTTTCATTTGAAAGAAACACAATCCAACAATCGTCATCTAATTTATCTAAATTATTTTCTATAATTTCCATTGCGTTTGGATTAGAAAACAACAAATTATACCAACCATATTTATTTACTTTATCTAAATTCTTTTCAATAATTCTAACCGCATTTGGATTTAAACATAACGACTCCCAATCATTCGACCATAATTTGTATAAATTCTCTTCAATGATTCTAATCGCATCTGGATTTTCATTTGAAGCCAAATCTTCCCAAAAGATGTGATTTAAATTCTTTTCAAGCAATCTGATGGCATCTGGGCTTTTATTATAAGACAAATTCTTCCATTGAATTTTATCTAAATTCTTTTCTAAAATATGAACCGCATTTGTATTTGATGATAAATGTTCCCAATCAATAAGACCACTATTTTTATCATAATCTATAATTTTTTCAAGCAACCCAATTGCGTTTGGATTTTCACAAAGTCTACTCCAAGACATTTTGGTTAATTTATTTATATTCTGTTCTATAATGTCAATTGCATTTGGATTGAAACATATGTAAACCCAATTGACTTCATCTAAATTTTTTTTCAATACATGAGTTGCATTTGGATTTGAAGACAAATAATCCCAAGCAACTTTTTCATTAACAATAAAGTGTGGATGTCCAATCATGTTGTTTATGTTATATATAAACTAACAAAATGATTATCTAAATCAATTTTTTACAAATTTGTTATTTTTATGAAGACAAATTATATAATTCATATTTTCCGCTGTTCAAATCTTTGACAACAGTGGCGTTTGATGTTTTTCCTGTATCTAAATTTTTCACAGTCAACACAATTGGAGAACTAGGACTTGTTTTCATTTTTCTAGTGAATGATTTTTGTGATTGAATTTTTAGTTTACCAACTTTATCAACTAAATCATCAACACTTGTTAGTTCTCCATGAACTTTCTCAACTGCTTTTCTAAGTTTCTTTTCTGGTGACAAACTTCTGCGAAGTGGTTTTAGTTTTCTTCGTGATTTTGTAGGAGATGATTTTGGAGAAGGAGACCTAGATCTTGAACGAGATGAAGATCTTGAACGTGAATGAGAGTTTGAAAATCTAACTCTGCGTGATTTTCTGCTGGCACTTTTTGGCAGAATAGTTTTCCTAATGCTTTTCAAAGTTTTGCTTACACTTTCCATATATATATTATATACAATAAAATATATTTTGCAGACACTAAATATAGACCGCCCCGGGGCGACAATAAAAAAATTGAATTGCTTTTACTAAATAAAGTAGCAAACATATATCCTGTTATAAAATGTCAAGTCAAACTGCTAATATCGAATTATTTGATGGTTTTATGTGCAAATATTATTGCGTCGCTAATGACAAGACAAAATATCATTGTCAATTCCCAATATCATGGGCTGTGTCACATGAACCTGAAACTGGACCAAACGAATGTGCTAATTGTAATGTTCATGGTTCAATTGACGGCATCTTTGTGGGTTATTGTTCAAATTGCTTGACTATTTTGAAAGGAGACAAATGGAGAGGCAATTCAGTTTACAACACTTATACAGCAAGTCAACTAACAACTCAGCAATTATGGCAAAAATATCCATATATGACAGGCGCATTTCCACACAAAATTGCTGACAAACATATGGTCAAAATACAATATTTTGAAGATACCAATTATTTAGAAACGATGAATCCTGAAATTGGTTATATTAATCTTGTTGACGAAGAAATTGATGACGACAGTTTGTTATATTGTGAAAACAACTGTTATAGATAGGTCTAAGTGTAATTATGTTGATTTCTATGTCTTAATAGGTCGGACTGTAATTTTTAAGTATATTATTCATATCATTATTGAAATCTTTGCCAGCTGTCTTCCTTTTTGCTGGCATTTTTCTTATTATTTCATTTAGTTTATTTATCTTATATTCTCTTTTTTTCAACAATTCATTTTTTGCTTCATTATGAATAATTCTATCTGTCACTTCAACACCTTTTAACAATTTTATTGCTGTTTCATTGCGTTTAATGCTACATGCTTTACATATACATCCTTCATCAAAATAATGGTCTAATTGTACATAATCTATATGTGAATTTTCAATCGTTATTTCTTCATATAATTTGTATTCTTCTGATGTATAACTAACAAAATCAGAACCACTTTTATTCAACCATTGATTATAATATTCGTTGCGTTCACTCGATGAATAATAATATTTCAAATACTTATCATTCATTTGTTCTTCTAACAAATTTCTTGGAATTCTGTAAACACGTTTAAACAATTTATATAAATCTTTTATTGGTTTATTATTGCTTTCATAATCACGTTTTATTCTTATTGTCACGCCAAATATATTTGTTAGTATGTTTCCCCAAAAATCTGAATCTTTTAGTCTTAAGGTTATATACTTCACATTGTTCTTAGTTACTAACAATGATTTATTTACATAATCAAATTCACCTGGAATTTCTATTCCATATTTATCTATAAAATGGTCTCCTTGTGCAATGTGTGGAAATATATTGTTAAATCTTTTAATTACTTTTTCAATATTGTAATTATTCACAATTTCATCACGGTTATTAAAATGATAACTTCCTATTTTTTCGAAAAAGGCTGATATTTTGCGTTCAATTGGGCTACGGTAAATATTTAGCACATATACTTCTTTCCCTATTGAAGCATTATATGAAATAATATCATTTATACTAACATCATCTATTCCACTAAGAACTTTTAACATTGTTTCATCATGTATATGAATAATATCAAACTTATCTATTCCAAAAATTCTTAATGAACTAACAATCGATGTAGAACCAACCTTAGGAGCTGAATATACAAACACAACTTTGTTATTATTTATTTTTAATTTTTCATTCGCATGTCTTAATCTGTTTGACAAATTCATATTATATGTTTACATTAGAATATTGTAATATAAACATATTATAATGACTGTTGAAGCTATATTAGCAATTGATAAAAATAATGGATTGGCTAAAAATGGTGCAATTCCATGGCATTCAAAATTCGATTTGAATTTTTTCAAACAAAAAACAATCAATAATATTGTTGTAATGGGTTCAAAAACTTTTTTATCTTTACCAAATTCTTTGCCATTAAAATCAAGACAAAACATTGTTGTTACAAATAATTCAACATTTTTTTCATCTAAATACAGTCATTTTAGTAGCAGTGAATTAATGTTTGTTAGTATGAATGAATGTATAGACCTAATAACTAACAACACATTTCAAGACAAAACTATTTTCATTATTGGAGGCAAACAATTATTCACACAATTATACAAATATTGTTCAACAATATGGATTACACAATTAAAGAAAGATTATGAATGTGATTTGTCATTAGATACATTTGACAAAAAAGAGGCAATTATTGTTTATGACGATGATGAATTAACGCTTTATAAACTAACATCCATCATCTGAATTAGATAATAAATTATCTTTCTTTGAGCAAAAATGTTTATTCATATATTTTTGAATGTTGAAATAAGTTAGGTCTGTTATTTCTTCATCATCAAGACCAAGAAGTGCTTTTAATTTATCGTCAGGTACGATTTTTGATTTAGAACCTTCACCCGTTTCTATTAATTTGTTAGTTTTAATATAAGAAACCAATGCCTTTGTTACTTCTGTTCTTGCTATTTCAGAACCGTGAGGTTTGTTCATAAATTCACATAATTCTTTCGATACTTTTGTTGGTTTAGCAAATCCAGATGGTGCTCTTGTTGTTTTAGGTTTATGTGTATTTTTCACATTTTTTAATTCTTTTCTGACGTCTTTCTCAACATTTTTTACTACTTTTTGTAGCGCATTTATTTGCATTTTAAAAAGAGTTAAATTATCATTTATTGTTGTAAATTGGTCCATCAAATTAGATAAAACTTCGTCAGACATTACATAATTTATTCACGTTAGATTTAAGTGATTTTTATAAAAAAATATTAAATTATGTTAGTTAATTAAATGTTTAAGTGATCTAAATAAATCTTTATCAACTTCTGAAATCAAATAACTATGATTTCGTAATATTTGGCATTTAAGAATTGAATTTATTTCATCATTGTTAATAAGTATTTTAATTGTTTTCAATATATTAAATCTCATTCTTTCAACACTGGGTTTAAATTTTTCTATAAGAATTGTATCTTTATTATTTATTTTTAATTTCTTAATATTAGAATTTAATTTTTTTATAAATTTATTCAATTGTAAATAAAATTTAATACAATCAACATGCAATTGTGATACGATGTCTTGACAATTGTCAGGAACACGTTTAAAATGTATAAGTTTGAAGAAATGTCTGTAATAACAACTAAATACATTTTTCCATGATTTCATAGTTTCTTTGTTAATTTTATTTATATCTAATTTTTGTTGTTCATTTTTAAAGGTGTCTATGTATTTTGAAATCCATTCATTGTATAAATCACTATAAACATTTTCATAATTTTCAAATAAGTTATTCATTTTTAGTTAAACAATAATGCGTTTTATTTACATTATTGTTTAATAAACATTATTCAATTTTTTATTTCTACTTCTACTTCTTTTGTTCAGACTTCTTTGAAGGTGGTCTACCTCTCTTCTTCTGTTCTGGCGTCTTTGAATTTCCAACATATGTCCATTCACCTCCATCCTTTTGTTGCTTCTCTCTTGGCTTCACTTGCTTTTCTCTTGGTTGTGGTGGCTGAGTGTGGGATGACTGTTGTGGTGGCTGGGTCTGTAGGGGTTGTTCCTTTCTATATTGAATTCTGGAAGCACGTGAATCGTATCTACTTTCGCACATCAACTTACCTCCCTTAATTCCCGTAACATTTCCGGCTTGAAATTCATGTGAACTTCCTTCGGCATCAATAAATTCAAAATCAACATACTCACCTTGAACCAAATACTTATATTGGTCATTATCTACATTAATTCCACTATGATGAACAAACACATCAGTTCCTGACTTTGCTCCATCAGTAACAGTAACAAATCCATAACCAGCCTTGTTGTTGAACCACTTAACTCTACCAGTGTATCTAGAAGTCATATCTTATACTATATTAGTCACTGTTACCTTTATATTGTTTTAGCAAATAATATTAATTATGTTACAAAGATGTCCATTCAAATTTACCATCGTTTATAAATGAATTATCGTTAAAACATTTTTTCATTACATTAATAATATATTCATAATCGGGTGTTTCGTCAAATGAAAGACTACGTACATAATATAACATTGTTTTTGCAAATGTTGGAACTTCTGACACATTTAATATGTTGTTTTTAAGGTTATAAATCTCTAAATCACAACTATTGTTAAACCATTCTAATGTTCCAAATAACATTGTTAGTATAACGTAGATACAAGATTCTAAATCATCTCTTCTGCTTGGTTCAACCAATTTATGAACATTCAAACTAACAAAATTCTTTGAACCAATGATATTTTTTATTCTATTTTCTTGAATATGTGTTCTATCATTTAAATATCTTTTTGCAAATCCAAAATCAATTAAATAAAGTTTGTTAGTTGATTTAACACTAGAACCAAATATAAAATTGCTTGGTTTAATATCTCTGTGAATTAATTGACTTTCATGTAATGTTTTTATTCGGTTAATTATTTGAATTCCAAGTATTAATGTTGTTTTTAAACTAAATGCTTTATAATAATGTATCATATGTGAAAGAGGTTTTCCTAACAAATCAATAACCATATAATTTATATCGTCGAATGTTCCAAACATTTTTAATTGTGGAAATCCGTCAATTTTTCCAAGATATTGGTATATTTTAGCTTCAAATTTAAGGCTTTTATGTTCATTTGTGTTTTTTTCAAGTTTGATAGCAACATTTTCTTTGGTTCTTATGTTTTCTGCTTTATAAACAATTCCAAAAGAACCTTGACTTATTTTTTCAATCAATTTATATTTATTTGCTATCATTTTGTTAGTTTATTATAATAAATGTTTTTATAATTTTTTCTTTTATTTGTATTTTATTGAAAATATAATAAAATATATCCATACAATATGAGCGTTATTGGTAGAAATCGTGTTCCTTTGTTATTAAGTGATATAATTTCAATGAATACTCAGGAATTGAAAGATGTTAGAGATCCAATTTATTATAATAATGTAAGAGTTGTGTGGCCTCCTGATTGGAATGGAACTGACGAATTGACATTTACATTAGATAATGGTGAAACAGTTGATGTTTTTATTTATGGCGACACACAAACAACTGGTGATGGAGATGAACAGTTTAATAACATGGAAATAGCTATTCCGATTGATGGATATAAAGAACTTAATAAGTCTTCTAGAACAGATGATTTAATTGGAATGGGTGGTAAGAGAAAGTCATCATCAAAAAGAAGAAAAAGAAGAAAGACACGAAAGTCTAGAAGGTCTAGAAAGCATAGAAAATAACGGACTGACGGACTAACGGACTGACGGACTAACGGACTAACGGACTAACGGACTAAACACAATATATCATTTCAAAACTACTTAAACATTTTACTACATATTATCTAGCAAATATGGTAAAAAATTGTTCAAATAAATACCCTGATGAAAATGAAATCATTTATGGTTCTTATTTTGAAAAGTACCCATTCCCATTAAGTTCTTTTCAAAAACACTCTATTGAAGCTATTGTTGAAGGTCAGCACATTTTAGTAACCGCACACACCGGTTCAGGTAAAACATTGCCTGCTGAATTTGCTATTGAATATTTTGTGGCAAAAGGAAAAAAAGTTATTTACACTTCACCAATAAAAGCATTGTCAAATCAAAAATTTTACGAATTCACATTAAAATTCCCAAATATATCTTTTGGAATTTTAACAGGAGATATCAAAACAAATCCCGAAGCAGATGTATTAATTATGACTACTGAGATTTTAATGAACACATTGTATGTCAAAAAACACAAAACTGTGTCAGCAAATTCATTTGAAATGGATTTCAATAATGATTTAGCATGTGTCATATTTGATGAAATACATTACATCAATGACCCTGACCGAGGAAGAGTTTGGGAAGAAACAATTATGATGCTTCCACGTCACATCCAAATGGTTATGTTATCGGCAACATTAGATTCACCAAATACATTTGCATCTTGGTGCGAAAATAGAGAAGGGTCTGACAAAACAGTATATTTAGCAACAACAAATGAACGTGTTGTTCCATTAACTCATTATTCATTTATAACTTGCACACAAGGATTATTTAAAGTTTTGAAAAACAAGGATTTAGAAAAAGAAATAATGAAAACAACTAATAAGTTTCATGTTATTCAAGATTCAAAAGGACATTTTAAAGAAGATACATATCTGAAAATTAAACAAACTATTGACCTTTTTAACACAAAAAATCATTTTGTAAAAAGAAAACATGTACTTAACACTGTATCAAAGTGTTTAGTCGAACAAAATATGTTGCCTGCTATTTGTTTCGTATTAAATAGAAGACTTTTGGAAGAATGTGCAAGTGACATAACAACTGTGTTGCTTGAAGACGATTCTAAAGTACCATATATTGTGCGTAGAGAATGTGAACAAATTATCAGAAAATTACCAAATTATGAAGAATATCTTCATTTGCCTGAGTATTTAAAAATGGTTTCACTTTTTGAAAAAGGAATTGGAATTCATCATGCTGGAATGATGCCGATTTTACGTGAAATGAATGAGTTATTATTTGCTAAAGGTTACATTAAATTATTATTCGCAACTGAAACATTCGCAGTTGGAATTAATATGCCTACAAAAACAGTTTTGTTTACAGATATTGGAAAATTTAACGGAAATGGACAAAGACCTCTTTTTGCACATGAATATACACAAATGGCTGGGAGAGCAGGTCGTCGTGGAATTGATACAATTGGACATGTTGTTCATTTAACGAATTTATTTAGAGATCGCGACACTACAACTCTAAAAACAATGATGAGTGGAAAGCCACAAACGTTAGTATCTAAATTCAAAATGTCTTACAATTTAATTCTTAATTTGGTTGATATTGGTGACAATAATTATAGTGAATATGTTAGTAAAAGTATGATGCAAAACACTATCACATCTAAATTAAAAGAGCAAACTAATTCACTAGAAAAAATAAAGACAAATGTGAATTCAATACTTGAAACAATTAATAAAAAACAATTAAATTTACCAGATTTAGACAATTACTGTAAATTGTCAGAAGAACGCGAACATTCTGTAAACAAACGCAGACGTCAAATTGATAAAGAAATGCAGGAGTTTGTAGATAAATGTCCTGAAATAGTGAATGGTGTTAGTTTATGGAAACAAAAACAAACACTTGAAACAGAATTAGAATCAGTTCATAGTTCAATTATGTATTGGAAAGGTTTAATTGATAAAAATGTTAACAACATAATGTACATTCTTGAATGTGATAAGTTTGTAACGAAAGAAAATGATGTATATAAGTTGACAGACAAAGGAAAAATAGCACTTTACATAAAGGAAACACCATGTTTAGAAATGGCCACATTAATATACAACAATGATTTTGATGATTTATCGTCAGAAGAATTAGTTGGAATTTTTAGTTGTTTTACAAATGTAACAGTTCCTTATGAAAAGTCAAATGTAAATCCTAAAACAGAAAACGCAAATGTGATGAATAATGTGATAATGTTAAGAACATATAGAAACACATATGATGCATTAGAAACGCGTTTTTCATTAGATAGTGCTAATGTAAGCAATGAAATGCAATTTGAATTGATTGATTATGTAATGAGATGGTGTAGATGTGAAACAGAGATAGAGTGCAAGCAATTGTTATCTGAGTTAGAAATGGAAAAAGAAATATTTTTAGGCGAATTTGTGAAGGCAATATTGAAAATAAACAATGTTAGTTTGGAAATGGAAAAGGTTGCTGAAATAACTAACAATATGAAATTATTAAGTGCGTTAAGAGAAATTCCAAGGTTAACATTAAAATATGTAGCGACAAATCAATCATTGTATGTATAAAATTTTAATAAATGTAGAATATAATGAATAAAATTGTGAAATACACTTTTATAGCAAACATTTTGTCTATTCTTTTATTTTCATGGATTTATTCTGCAATTGATCCATCTAATTTCCAACCATTGAATCCAAAAGACAAATTAACATATATAGATTATTTATTTTATTCAGTAACAATTCAAACAGGAGTTGGTTTACCTGATATAAATTCATTTTCTGATTTGTCAAAAATGTTAGCAATATGTCAGCAGTTAATTTTAATGAGTACAGCGTTTATACTTCTCTCGTTTATAAATGAGAAATAATCAAATGCTTATATTTAAGACATAGAAACCATATAATATTACACATCCGAACCAGTTCGTTATCGTAAGGTTCGCAACATTTGACGTATAATTTGTAACCAAAAATGTTTTCAATTTATAAGTAATATAATAAAAATATGTATTTTCAGTAAGGGTCATTTTTGTTAGTTTTTTCTTCCAAAAGTATTTTTGATTTTTCCATTTTGGACATTTTTTTTTGTCCATTTTTCAAAAAGGCAAGGGCCTTATCCCGAAATTTTGTCATTTTTTGACACGAGACCATAATGCTCTGAAATTCAAAAAAATGCCAAAAAAAGTGTGACCATGAAAAAAAAATATTTTCAAAAAACGATTTAGGGATTTTTTTTGGTAAGTATAAATATGTTCGAAAATCCTTACTTTTTTATCCCCAAAAAATCCCCAAAATTTTCATGTGAATATTGTCACTATTTTACGTCTAACAAGAAAGACTATGACAAACACTTGTCAACACGTAAGCATAAAATCCTTACTAATCCTTACGAAAAATCCCCAAAAATCCCCAAACTGTC
>JACCDI011197649.1_pt1 | contig 11551 bp, 9 predicted proteins | sample 7442791 | NCBI WGS metagenome assembly JACCDI01 (sample SAMN15323434, study PRJNA562643) | freshwater metagenome | isolation source: river surface water | place: USA:Blue River Watershed | collected 2017-08-15
AAGATAGTGCTTTATAGCTGTACTTTCTCAAAGGATTTAAATCGAACTTTGAGAATGATTGAAAGCATAAAAAAACATAATAAAGAGCAAATTCCCCTGTATATATCAGTACCTGAAAATGAGGTAGATTTATTCAAAAAAAATATCCCAGCCAGCTTTGCAATAGTTTTCAGCGAACTAGATATTCTGAAAAAGAATCCAAAAATTGATCTAGATAAAATCTACTCAATTAGGGGTGGACTACGACAGCAAGTTATTAAATCTGAATTCTGGCGCCTTGGCATATCTGATAATTATTTAGTAATTGATGCAGATTGCATATTTCTCCGAGACTTTTACATCGCTGATTTTATTGTGCAAGATGCAATTCCATACTCAGTTATTCATGAAGGTAAGGACAACTTAATTTCTACAGATAGATTTGGTCCAAAGAAAAATAGACAGAATTTCTTAAGCGACAGAAATCCAATTCAAGCTGCACTTGGGCGCTCAGGTATCACCTATGACTATGGCTACGCTCCATTTTTATGGAATAAAAAAGTTTGGGAATCTTTTGATGTGCATTATCTATCCCCCAATAACATAAGTTTTTTAGATGCAGTACTTAAAGTTGAATCTGAATTTACATGGTACGGAGAGTCTCTAATGAAATATCAAGCCATACCAATCTTTCCAAGAGAACAGCTGTTTAAGCACTATCACTATGAGCATCAAATGTGGCTAGATTTGGCTGCAGGATACACAGAACAATATATTTCAAAAAATTCATTAGGCGTGGTATACCAATCTAACTGGCAAACATGGGAAGACTTTGGGAAAAGTAAAAAAAATATTTTTTCCAGAGCTTTACGAAGATGTAAACGTCAACTTAAAAAGTTGAAATTTAAGTTAAATATAATCATCAATACTTTATTCAAAATCTAATCATGAAAGTTAATCATTTACTAAAGATTTTTCGACTGCAAATTAGAAAAAATTCAAAACGGCAAGCTCTTGAAAATTTTTTTGATCAAATAAATCCCGTAATTACAGAACATGAATTAATCCGCCTAGGATCACAATATGATGGGGGGTATTTAATCCCAAATGACCTTGATGGCATAACGGCATGTTTTTCACCTGGCGTATGCACCAAATCAGAATTTGAAAATAGTTTAGCAAGCAGGGGGATTAAATCATTCTTGGCGGACTACTCTGTTGAAGCCCCACAAATTCAAAACCCCCTATTTAAATTTGAGAAAAAATACATTGGCAATTTCGATAATCAAATGTATATGACCCTTGACTCTTGGGTGAATAAAGAATTGCCCAATAATAATTCCGACTTACTTTTACAAATGGATATTGAAGGCAGTGAATACGAAGTTATTATTCAAAGCTCCAATGAACTTCTTAAGAAATTTAGAATTATTGTCATTGAATTTCATGACATGCAAAATTTATTTGATAGATTTGGCTTGAAAACAATTACAGCTTGTTTTGCAAAACTACAAAGGGACTTTGAGATTGTTCATATACATCCAAATAACAATCACCAACCCATTAAATATTTGGGATTTGAGATCCCTCCCGCACTTGAAATTACATTCTTAAGAAAAGATCGAATTCATCAAAAAACCCCTTTAAAAGAATTTCCTCACCCACTCGATAAAAAATGTATACCTCATAAGAAAGACTATCCACTTCCAATTTGTTGGCGGCACAAATAATTAAAGGGAACTCACTTTACTCAAAATCTTATTCACGCAGTCACTAACATCGATAGGCCCTGAAACTGGCTTGAATTCCTTATCCGTTTGCCAGTCCTGATAAGCTCTAGATATCGCATTTTCAATTGAAAGTAAGTCAAGTGTCTCTGACACATAACCACCTCGCGCCAAAATCATTTGATTAAGCTCTGGATTGGAGTGCGTTACCCCTAACACCGGTCTATTGGCGTAGAAATATTCATAAATTTTTGATGGAATGTACTCTGCACACCAATTAGAGTCGCCATGCATTAAGAGCAGAACATCTGATTGATGCATTTTTCTTAAAATCTGATCGCGTCCTGACATACCAGATTCGAAATCATGCTCTATTCGACCATGCAGTCGTACCAGAGACTTCAAGCCATCATTCTCTATACACCTTTTTGAAAGATCATCTAATTCTGAGCCATATATATCAACAGAACATTCATCTAACCGCTCAGGATGCTTTGTTAAAAAGTTACTTAAGGCTATTAAAAATGGTTTTAACGATCTAGTATTGGAAAGTGACCCAAAATGAGAAAAACTCAAATATGATTTTTTTTCATACTTTCCTAAAATGCCTATAGGGGCTTGGGTGCCAGGCAACACATAAAAACCTTTATTAATTAATTTAGGATGCCGTGAACAAGCTGCTTGATAAGCACCTTCAGTAAACCACCAGACCAAATCAGCTCTATTGGCAATTTTCGACTCAAGCCACTCCTGCATTGCTAAATCTCGATAACTACCAATATTCTTTTTATGCTCATCAGATAAAAATACCAATGGATCATGTATTTCAACAATCCACGTTACCCTGGTTAGAAAATGTACCATCCAACCAGCGAGATGCGCCGACCATGCACCGCCTGTTGTATATATAAGATCAACCCTTTCGAATAGAACCTTGTAAAGAGTGACCAGAGTAGCTGGAATGAACCAAGACCATTGACTAGAAAACCCCATGAAAGTTTTCTCAAGAAAAATTAGCGGGGCAAGAAAAAAACCTAATAAGCCGGTTAATACTCTATAAATAAATCCTTTTCCAAATCGAATGCCAATGTAGTGCCTAAAATCAAAACGAAGTGCGGAAGGACCCCACGGAAACAACTGAGTATGCTCAACTACAGAATCTTTACTACCAGTCTTAGCACTAAGAACCTGAATATTAATTCCAGCATTCAAAAAAAAGGGTATCTTGTCCGTAATGGTTTGGCTTGCTGCCCTACCATCCATGTTGTAAGCATGAGAAATGATTAACCAATTTTTCTTCATAAATTGAAAATACTTATCTGGCTACTCATCAATAACCCTGAGGATTCATAGATTGCCAGCGCCAAACATCTCGGCACATTTGACCAACATCCATATGCGCTGTCCAACCCATTAACTCCTTTGCCATATTAGCATTTGCAAAAGAGACAGCAATATCCCCAGATCGCCTTTCAACAATCTGATAAGGTATTTTTTTTCGGCAAGCTGCTTCAAAAGCATGCAATAGTTGTAGTACGCTAGTGCCTACGCCAGTTCCAAGATTAACAGTCAAAGATTTATTTTTTTGCATTAAATAGTCAATGGCGGCCACATGCCCCTTGGCTAAATCAACAACATGAATGTAATCTCGTACACCCGTACCATCAATTGTTGGCCAATCTCCTCCATATATAGACAAAAACTCTCGACGACCAACCGCAACTTGAGCTATGTATGGCATCAAATTATTAGGAACGCCTAATGGATTTTCACCAATTAAGCCACTTTCATGAGCACCTACCGGATTAAAGTACCGAAGATATGCAACCAGCGCCTCCGAAGATAACTCATAGTCCCTTAAAATCTGTTCACTCATCATCTTGGTCCATCCGTAGGGATTAACCGGCCCTAAAGACATACTCTCTAGATAGGGTGGCTGATTTTCAGTGTGGTAAACCGTTGCAGATGAGCTAAATACAAATTTTTCGCAGGAAAATTCGCTACATACTTTCAAAAGAACTAGCAAGCCATTGATATTGTTGTCGTAATACTCAAGAGGCTTGATTACTGACTCACCAACAGCCTTAAGAGCCGCAAAATGCACAACAGAATGAATGGAATGTGCTTGAAATATGCTTCTTAAAACATCAAGATTGCGAATATCCGCCTGTACGAACTGAGGTTTAATATTGGTTATTGATTCGATTCTCTCCAAGACTCGAGCGCTAGAATTACATAAATTATCAAGACCAATTACTTCATGCCCGGCATTTAACAATTCAATCCAAGTATGAGATCCAATATAGCCAGTAGCACCCGTCAACAAAATCATGATAAATATTCACTTAAATAATTAAAAATTGATATGAGCTCAATTTTTGATGCGCAAATAAAACTTATAAAATCTTGAATTTTCATAGCCTATAATACTGGCAATAGCAAATAAAAGCCTAAAACGTGTCAATTTTACTACCCCCGATCTATGTTCTATCTGTTAGAACGTTCACAGACAGAATTAACCATATCCAACAAGAGATGGCAAAACACCATCTTAAGTTTGAATTTATTTTTGATTACGATGTTTACGCCATTGACAAAGAAATAGAAGAGCAATATTTTTCTCGAAACACAAACCTATCTCCTGCAGCTAAGTCCATTACACTTAAACATATTTGCGCCTGGCAAAAGGCTCTTAAAAGTGGACACCAACAAATCTTGGTGTTTGAGGACGATGTCGTGCTATCCGACGACTTTAATGTGAAACTACAAAATATCCTAAAGAAACTCGCAAATCTAAAACCTGGTTACTTGATTTTTTTAGGCGGTGCAGACACAAAAGTCCCTAAAGAATTTTTTAAAACTCAGGCTGATTTTTATGAATTAAGCATGCCAACCGCAGAAGCTTACATCACAGACTTGACGGCAATTAAATCTAGATTAGCGTGGTTTGATATCCATAAAGTTTCCCTCCCCGCAGATCATGCCACAGTAAAAATAGACAAAGACTGCTCCATAACTCAATATTGGCCTAAAGAGGCTTTAGTTACTCAAGGCAGCGTATTTGGTTTATTTCCAACCACGCTAGATAAGAACCGAAGCAAAAAAAGTCTCTTAGTCAATCGTCTGCTATTTGAGTGGAAAAAATTTAAACGCAGAACACTTCCACAACTCTACTATGACCTAGTGAATCTCTTCAGGACAAAATGAGCACATTATTGATTAATTCACTTGACAAAAAACAATTAAAAATTGCGCCATGGCTTGCCGCAGCATTAACAATAGCCTTATTTTTTTCCGCACCAGCTGTCAATGTACTCGAGACACTTTTGATCTTAAGTGTTTTAATCTCAAAAACTTTACGTCATCGCTTGATTCAAGCACTCCAATCACCGCTATGCATCACGGCTCTAATTTTTTATGCCATCATCATCATTGCGGCAACATATAGCATAGCGCCACCTAAAGAAGCTTGGGGCATGGTCAATGGCTGGAGAAAAATCATCATCCTACCGTTTGCATATGCGGCAATTTTTTCAAAAGAATCTAAAGAATTGGTCTTAAAGACATTTCTTATTACATCTATTGGTTGTCTAGCTTGGTCTTTTTTAAGCTACAACTTTCCAAACATTTTTTTCTACACAACTTCACAAGGCATTATTGTTAAGAATCATGCCACTCAAGGGATGTTTTTTGGAATCGCGATCTTAATTTGCCTGTTGAAGGCAAACACAAATATTTATCAAGGCTTTAGGACTCGGGCTACCGTTTACTATCTAATTGGTTTGATCTTCCTAATAAACATCTTATCGGTCACCCATGGAAGAAGTGGTTATGTCATCACATTAGTATGCCTAGCCTCATCCTTTATTTACTTAACCAGGCACTTACCTCTCAAAAAGAGAGCTGCATTTCTTATTTTTAGTATTGTGACGGTAACTATGCTATTTGCATCTGTTGAAAAATCAAGGAATAGAATTCTTGAGGGTATACAAGAAATTACTCAACCACGAACATCAGGGGACGCCGGATCCATGGGTGTCAGAACGTATTGGTGGAAACATAGCATCAATATGCTCCAGAAGAATCCGATTTTAGGTATTGGCACGGGTGGATTTGCTGATGGCCTGGACAATGAAATTAAAAATCTCACAGGTCCTGCAGCAACCAAAACCAATGATCCGCACAACCAATATTTAAAAATTTTGGTTGAGCAAGGAATTATTGGTTTTATTGCTCTTTTAGCAATTATTTTTACAGCATTTACTGCAAAAAATGTTGGCCAGCCCTACCGATTAATTGGGTTAACAGTGTTAACCGGTTGGTGCATCACCAGTTTAGCCAACTCTCACTTTTCAACCTTTCACGAAGGTCACTTTATTTGGTTCTGGCTTGGCGCTATGCTAGCCTTAGAGAAATGAAAATACTTTTTAATACCGGCGTTTTTGGAAAACACGGCATTGAACATGCCCTGGTCAATTTATTAATTGAGTTACCCAAAGAAAATCATCAATACATACTTCATAAAATTTACGAATTAGACAATTTAAGTCCTTTAATAAACGAAATACAAGATATAGTGATTCAAGATTGCAGCTTACCTCGAACTAGCTTTTGGGGTAATTTGCACATGAACCGCAAAAAAAGTATTTTTCATAAATTAATAGATGCAATTGGCTTACTCAGAATCCATCATCTTGTTGCAAAAAATATCAACCAACATAATTCAGATATTGTCGTTGACTATGACTTATCTCTATTGAGATCGGCTCACTTAATTACTGCTCCAAAGATTGGTTTTTTCCACTTTAGACCTAAGCGTTTTAGAAATGGTGGAACTAATAAGTTGCGTAGAATTGGCAAGCGCCTCAAGCACTATGAAAAACTAGTTGTTTTATGCGATGAAATGTACCATGAGGCGTGCTTTGTATGGCCTCACTTAAAAGAAAAATTGATTATTGTTCCCAATCCTATTAATTTAGAAACACTGATTAAAAAATCAAACGAGGAAATCCAAGCAGCTCCTCGTGTCAAGGATGGTGAATTCTTCATATCAATCGCCAGGTTAACTCATCAAAAAAATATTCATCTGCTACTCAAAGCATATAAAAAAGCAAAGGATCTTGGATGCACGTGGCCTTTAGTTATTCTTGGCGATGGTGAAGATAGACAAAATCTAATTCAACTTAGCAATATCCTAGGCCTTACTGAGAATGTTTTATTTTTAGGGTATAAAACCAACCCTCATCCATACCTAAAAAATGCTGGTACTTTTGTGATGAGCTCTCGTGAAGAGGGGTTTCCAGTAACCTTGTTAGAGTCGATGGCACTGGGCTGCCCTATTATTTCACTAGCCTGCCCAACCGGCCCAACTGACATACTCAAAAATGGCGAAATTGGAAAACTTATTTCTTTTACTGAAGATCATCCTGATGAACTAGGATTAGCCATGTTTGATATAAGTGAAAATCGCTCACTTAGAACTTTTTATAGCGAAAAATCTAAATCATTTGCTCAAAATTTTTCATCACAAAAGATTGCAGATCAAGTTATGGGCTTATTGAGGAACATAGCCAGCAACCATAACGCTTAACATTTCCTTAATAGCTTTTTCATCATTTTTCAAGATGGCTTGATCGAGTTGGGTAAGTAATAAATCAAGATCATCCCAGGCTATGAAGCTTTCTCTTGCTTTCAAGATTCTTGGATGGCTAGTTGATTCAGGATTATCACCGATCAACAATTCCTCATAAAGCTTTTCACCAGGCCTTAAACCCGTGACTTGAATTTCTATATCGCCATGAGGATTTTTATCATCTCTCAAGCTTAATCCAGATAAATCAATCAATCTCTTAGCAAGATCTAGAATCTTGATAGGTTCACCCATGTCTAAGATAAAAACCTCACCACCCTCAGACATTCTTGCCGCCTGTAAAACTAACTGCGCCGCCTCAGGAATGGTCATGAAATATCTAGTAACCTCTGGATGAGTCAATGTGATCGGTCCCCCATCTTGAATTTGTTTTCTAAATAGCGGAATAACTGAGCCAGAAGATCCCAAAACATTGCCAAATCGTACCATTGAAAAACATGTGCTGGCAGATCTATCTGCTAATGATTGAAGAATCATTTCAGAAATACGCTTACTTGCTCCCATGATATTGGTTGGTCTAACAGCCTTATCTGTACTGATCAGAATAAACTTTTCAATCTCTAAATCGAGGGAAAGTTTGGCAAGATTAAGAGTTCCCCAAACATTATTGTTAATCGATGTGGCTATATTAGACTCAACCAAAGGAACATGCTTGTAAGCTGCAGCATGATAAATAATCTGAACTTTTTCAGTTTTTAAAACATCATGTAAGCGCTTATGATCTAAAACACTCACCAATTTAGGGTGCAAATCAATTTTCAGGCCCTGCTGTTGACTAAGCTCAGATAATTCTTGCTCAATGGCGTACAAATTAAATTCACCGTGATCTAATAAAACTATTTTTTGAGGCTTCAAATTAATAATTTGACGGCACAACTCACTTCCAATTGAGCCGCCAGCCCCAGAAACTAAAACAACTTTACCTTGATGTAGTACGTCGCTGACATCAACATCTAGAGCAATATCTCTACCTAGCAAGTCATCAATATCTACCTCCTTTAAGTCACTGAGGCGTAATGTGCCATCTGCAAAATGTGCAAGATTAGGAAGGGATCTCACATGGATTTGAAATTTTGATAACGATGCCAAAATTTCACTTTTACGAGACCTTCTAGTAGACGGCAAAGCTAATAAAACGTCGCTAATATCAAGTTTTTCTTTTAATTGAAAAATTCGCTCAGGAGCATAAACTTTAAATCCATCAATTACCCCCCCCTGCAATGTCTTATTGTCATCAATAAAACCAATTACTACCATTGTCTCTGCGGCTTTAATAGACTGAGCAGCTTGTCGACCGGATTTGCCAGCACCATAAATTAAAACCTTAGGTCGCTCTTGGTATGCAAAAATATTACGGTAGACCTGACCCAGAAAAAATCTTGCTCCCACTCTGCTAGCGCTTACAAAGAGAAACGCCAAGATCGGCTGAATAATACCAATGCTGCGCGGAATTACTTCTGGTTGAAAAAATAAATTGAGAGTAATAAATAAAGCAATGCCATAAATAACAGAGGACTTGGCAATCGCCATAATCGTAAATTGACCGGCATAACGAAAAATTGCCTTATACAAACCAAAAGCAATAAAAGTTGGCATGGAGAAACTCAATGCCAAGTAGTAAGCCCAATAATGCGTATCTTTTGGGATATCCCAACTATCCAAACGCAATGAAAAAGAAAACCAAGTCGCCAACAAGATAAGTAGTCCATCGACAACCAAAACAAAAGTCTTTTTAAGTGGTCGAGGTAATTCAATGAATAAATTTTGCAAATAAGCTGGCGTAGTTTTTTTGTTCAATGTGCCACCCCATCACTTCTTAGGACCTTTAATATCGTAAACCAAATAATCTTCGCATCAAATAGCAGTGACTGGCGCTGCAAATACTCATAATCGTAAGCAACTTTTTCAGGAATACTCAACTCATCTCGACCGTTCACTTGGGCCCAACCTGTTAAACCGGGTTTTAATAAATCAATACCTAATGCGCTTCTTTGCTGAATTAACTGATCTTGGTTAAATAGAGCTGGTCTTGGTCCCACTATGGACATTTGTCCCCTTAAAACAGATAACAATTGCGGCAATTCATCCAAACTAGTTTTTCTTAAAAATCCGCCCAAAGGAATTAAATATTGTTGAGGATTAGTCAGCAAATCCGTGGCAACAATTGGTGTATCAAGCCTCATGGTACGGAATTTTGGCATAGAGAAAATTACATTATCTTTACCAACTCTTTTCGACCAATAAATCACCGGAAATCCAGAACAGATAATTACAAGCATAAAAACCAAGCAATAAACAGGTAGCCAGATTGGGGCAAAAAGCACGACTAACAAGATATCAAGGAATCTCTTCATAGTAGTGATTATCGCTAATTTTTAACCAATTCCTTAATAAAATTGATATAACGATCGGAGACCATCGTCTGCTCATAATTCAAAACAACCTGATTTCTGGCAGCATTACCTAATCTTTCACAATATACCGAATCATCAGAGAGCTTCTGTAAGCAAGTTTCTAATCCTGCGATGCTACCCACAGGAAATTGAATTCCAGTCACCCCATCAATTAATGCATCATTAATGCCATAAATATTTGATCCAATCGTTGGAATTCCAGATGCGGCAGCCTCTAATATTGATATTGGAAAACCTTCTCGATAACTGGGTAAGCAAAAAAAATCTGCCGCCAAATAATATTTTTCAGCATCACTTACAAAATCTAATATTTTGTAGGCATTCTCATAACCAGTTAACTCAGATTGAATTAATTGCTTCAATCCAAATTCATCAGGTCCGATAATCAATAAGAATAAATTTGGCGATTTCTTTTGAGCCAACTTGAATGCACGCACTAAATCAAAAATACCCTTATCCTTATTGATACGCCCTAAAAATAAACACACGCGAGCCTGCACTGGAATAGAGAAATCAGACCTGATCTTTTTTTTCATATCATGCTTGGGATTAAATTTCTTTAAATCAACTCCGCAAATAGAGCCAGAACCCAAAACTTGAATTTGATCTTTTTTAACCACGCCCTGAGATTCAAGATAATTTTTTTCCGAAAACCCAACGGCCAAAACTGAAGAGGCAGTGCTCACCGTCAACCGATCCATTGTTTTCAAGAAAAATCTGCCCATGCCTCGTTTTGATGCCCAAACCTCACCCTGAAATATAAATAGTCGGCTTCGTACACGACATATCCAAGATGCAAGCATGGATATCAATCCAGCTTTAGGGCCAATACCCCATACCAAATCATACTGATTAAGCATAAGATGCTTAATTAATGCAAACAGAGCTTTGATATCTGACAAGAGGTTAATCTGACGAGTGATATTAAAATCAATCACTCTGACTGGCAAGTCTATCTCGGGCGTAAATTTTTCATTACTCAAATTAAAAAGCAAATCAACTTCCGAAAAATGTGAAATTCCCTCGAGATGCCTTTTAAAGAAAAAATGAATAGTTAAGGGCGTAGCACAAACCACGCAAACCTTAACCTTCTGTGCCGAAGATGACTCAATCACTGATCAGGTCTTTATAAATTTGATGGAATTCAAGCTTAACATTTTGAGGCGCCTCAAATCCCATTCTCGCAAAAAAAAGTTGCTCACAACCTTTTATTGAAGCCAAAGAATCAATGAATAACTTTAACATCATCATCGTGGAGCTAGCGATTAAATTTAAGTATTCTCGATTATTGAAAAAATATTTAACTTGAAAGGAAGCCATTGAGAGTCTTGCTATTCGAGCTTTTTTCACATCAAATGGCGTCTGTCGATAAGCCAACAAGACATTTGGTAAACAATGATAAATACTATCTTTGCTGGCTTTTAGTAATAAATCTTGATCTTCTGCTCGTTTTACTTCAGGCAAACTATATTGATGAGTTAAAAACCATTCCCGCTTGCCCATCCATGTTGGGTGAGGTAAGGGTATGCCACGCCATGGCACGTTAAGTAGTTCATTATGAAATTGACGGTAAGGTAATAATCCAACAATCATGGGATCTTGGTCTCGAAAGACAATTGCTCTCGTTCCCAACAGATCAACTTTGGGATTGTTTTCTAGGAAATCAATTTGAATCTGAAATCTATTGGGAAAAGAAAAATCATCAGCATCCATTCTTGCAATGTACTGACCTCTAGATATCAATAACCCTTGGTTTAGTCGATAAGATAACCCAAGATTTA